>ERZ826016.2500-NODE-2500-length-14326-cov-3.441595_pt1 | contig 14326 bp, 12 predicted proteins | sample MGYA00519872_ERZ826016 | MGnify/ENA primary metagenome ERZ826016 (study PRJEB31778, sample SAMEA3449218) | human gut metagenome | biome: human gut; feature: human-associated habitat; material: faeces | place: United Kingdom | collected 2010/2012 ... | reverse complement strand
GACAAATATCCCAATGTACCAATGATGCTCTGCTCCGGTGGTGGTGCACGTTGTGATTATGAAGCTCTGAAATATTTCACAGAGTTCTGGTGCAGTGATAATACTGATCCTGTAGAACGTATCTTCATCCAATGGGGATTCTCACAAATTTTCCCGTCTAAAGCAATGTGTGCACACGTAACCAGTTGGAATAAAAATACCAGTGTTAAGTTCCGTACCGATGTGGCAAGTATGTGTAAGCTTGGCTTCGACCTCGGTTTGAAAGAGTTAAATGCCGACGAACTGGCTTATTGCCAAAATGCAGTAGCTAACTGGAAACGTTTGAAATCGGTAATCTTAGATGGTGATCAATACAGACTTGTTTCTCCATATGACGGAAATCATATGGCTATAATGTATACCGCTCCTGATGCTTCAAAAGCTGTATTATATACATACGATATTCATCCACGCTTCGGTGAAAAGTTATTCCCTGTAAGACTTCAAGGATTGGATGCAAAAAAGATGTATAAGGTAAAGGAAATCAATCTAATGCCAAACAAAAATTCAAATTTGGCAGTCAATGAAAAGACTTATTCCGGTGATTATCTGATGAAAGTGGGAATTAATGCATTTACCACGAACCAGACTCATAGTCGTGTCATTGAACTGACTGCGGAATAAAGCAGAAGTTTATTCTCCGCATGAACATATTACAATGTTGTGCGGAGATTTTTTTATCATACATTCTTAGCGAATAATAATTTGTAAGATAACTTTAGGTGGCCTCATCCACAATACCATCTCATGTCATGGGCACTGAGTTGCCTGAGTTTGCGGAAAAATTATGAAAATGTTGTCATGTATACAGATACCAACGGCTATAAAGTCTTTGTCGATCTATTGCAACTGCCATATACAGATGTAAAGGTCCAATACGATAACCTGCGTTACCCCGACATTCATTGGGCATACCCCAAAATGCAGACATACTCGCAACAGGACGAACCTTTTATTCATGTCGACGGCGATGCACATCTACCCAACAGACTGAGTGCTTCCATGGAATCTGGTGCATTGATTGCACAGAACATGGAGATAGGTACTCAGTACTATAAAAGCATGATGAGTAGCTTTCTATGAAAAGGATATCGGATACCTGAATTCTTGCGAAAGGCACTAGAACGAGACAGCATTCCTTCATACAACGCAGGTTCTTGGTGGAAACGATATTGGCTTCATACAAGAATATTGCCAAATTGCTTTTCAGTTGATTGAAGACAATTGTCTAAAGGATTTTAACAGTCCAAACCTCAATGTAAACAACAATCTCCTTTTCGAACAGACTCTTTTCGCCGCACTTGCCGAGGAGTGGGGAAAGAAAGTTACCACATTGCTCGACGATGTTATGCCAGACAATGGCTACGATTATGACCGTTTCTGCGATTTCTACCGATTTGACGAAGTCACATTCCTGCATATTCTCGGAGGTCACAAGCGAAACCTCCGGACATGTGAATTGCTCAGCAGAACACTACTTGATCGCTATCCTGAGTACTACAGACGAATTGTGGAACTCTTCCCACAAAATAACAAACATTTTGGTGGTATAAAGCAAACACTCCCAGATATGAGTATCCAAAAGTGTATAGCACTCTATCAGGATTACCTGTGCGAGCGTATTGCCGAATGGAAAGATTTATCAAACGATACCCTGTATAATTGGGAGAGACAAATTTCCGCCTACCCCCATTTTATGAATGCCGACAAAGAGAAAAAAGAGACCTGTATCATAGGTAGAAATCCTCATATCGCCATTTTTGAGATTCCGCAGGAATGGCCAAGTTTAGCCAAATACCTTTAAAGAGCGAGTAAACAGAGAATGGTGTGGAAGAGATGCTGACGTAGTATGCCTTCCCCGTCTGTTGGAAGAAGGATTCAAAGAAGCTCTTCTTACCATGGGGATATAACATACTTACTTTGCTGGAGAAAGAAATGACATTCGAGAAACTGCTTGCTGAACTACAATCTTGCTTTTCTTCGGATATCAGTGCAGAAAAAGAGGGTATCTACCGCTCAGTGTTAGTAGAGTTAGAGCTCCTTTTTTACAACGGTGTCATTTATGTAAAGACAGAAAACAGCAAATAAGCATTATATAGAATAAAATATTAAGATTCTAAGACAATAGTCCCGTTTCTTACTCTATACAGAATTTAATAATAACTTTTTAAATTAAAAGAATATGGAAAAGCAGAATTCAAACGGAAAACCAAAATTGAAAACAATTACCCAACTTTCACCGGAGATACAAATATCTAATTACGGTTTTTCCGGAAGTGGATCATGTGGAATAAGCTTTGAAGATATAGGACCACTCCTGAACTTTGTATGCCTTTAGATATGTTTCTAGACTTAGACAACCAAGGACTCCTAAAATCGGAATTTTATTATGTATGTGGAGTAGGATGGCGGAGACCGCATAATATTAGTAGTGGTTCGTGCGGGTGTGGACTCAATATAGACGCTGCCGTAGATCACTTAATAAGAAATGCACAAAGTTCTTCAACATCATCATGTGCTAAGTATGTAAGAAAAGCGCTCGAAGCTGGTGGTTTTTCAACAGATGGGCGACCTAATTCGGCTTGTGACTATGATACTTATTTAAAAAAACGTTTTTTTAATGTGATAAGTAAGGATAATATACTCCACAGAAAGGAGATACTATAGTTCATGAAGCAACTAATGGCCATCCTTATGGACATATTGCAATGTGCAGCGGACAACAGCGGAGATGAGAGAAGTGACGGTTGAAGTTATCAAGAAGGACGGAAAGTACTACATTAACGACATACAAAATGAGGATAGCAAGTATTTTCTGTAAAAGCCATCATTATCCATGTTATAAATAATATATAGTTAAAAGAGGATATTCATCAAATGCTCGAAAAATAAGAAAATGGCATGTGTAAATGAATCTCGGTGTTTCATTTCTCATGCCATTTTTATAGGATTTACTCCATCAATCCATAAACAATGAATTTGTACTATAGTACATCTAAAGAATTCGTATGACCTCCTCCTATAAATGTTCCTCAAAACATTCGACGGACTCGATCAATTCCAGCCACTAACACATCTATTTCATTTTTTGTGTTATATAAAGCAAAAGAAGCCCGGACTGTTCCTTCAATACCAAAACGTTGCATCAACGGTTGTGCACAATGGTGTCCTGTACGAACAGCAATCCCCAAACGATCCAATAGAGTCCCCAGATCGAAATGGTGAATATCACCTACAAGGAATGAAATAACAGCTCCTCTATCAGCAGCTTCACCAAAAATACGCATACCAGGAATCTCTTTCAATCGTTTCAGAGCATACGTAGTCAATTCATGCTCATGAGCCGCAATCTGCTCAATACCGATACCATTTACATAGTCAAGTGCTTTCGCCAATCCGGTAGTGCCGATATAATCCGGAGTACCTGCTTCAAACTTAAAAGGAAGTTCATTGAAGGTCGTCTTTTCAAAGGAGACATGCTGAATCATCTCTCCTCCTCCTTGATATGGCGGCAAACGGTCCAACCATTCCTCTTTCCCATAGAGTACTCCCACTCCCGTCGGACCATAGATTTTATGACCGGAGAACACAAGAAAATCGGCATCCAGTTCCTGTACGTCTACCTTCATATGAGGGATAGACTGAGCAGCGTCCACCAAGAATGGTACACCATGTTCATGTGCTATCTTAATCATCTCCTTCACCGGATTTACAGTGCCAAGTACATTTGAGACTTGCATCACACTGACAATCTTAGTACGCTCAGAGAATAACTTTTCATATTCATCCAGCAATAATTCACCCTTATCATTCATTGGAATTACTTTAATAGCAATTCCCTTGCGAGCAGCCAATAACTGCCAAGGTACAATATTACTATGATGTTCCATCACCGAGAGAATCACTTCATCTCCTTCTTGCATAAACTCGTCACCAAAACTAGAGACCAACAAGTTAATGCTTTCTGTCGTTCCCCGCGTAAAAATGACCTCATTCGTACTATGCGCATTGATAAATTGACGTACAGTTTCGCGGGAAGATTCATGTAATTCCGTAGCCTGTTGGGATAAATAATGCACACCGCGATGTACATTAGCATTAACGGAATAATATTCATCCACTAACGAGTCAATCACCAAGCGAGGCTTCTGAGTAGTCGCAGCATTATCTAAGTAAACCAACGGCTTACCATAAACTGTACGACTCAATATTGGAAAGTCTTCGCGTATCTTCTGAACATCCATGAATTTCAATTATTAAAGATTAGTGTTCCGTACAAACTCTATTTACAGATCGCACAGCCCTGACACTTATTCAGTTCACCCCGGAAACGTTTCTCAACTAACAGATGTAAACGGTCCTTAAGTGCATCCAAGCGAATTGTATCAATGACCTCATTGACAAATGCAAACATTAATAACAACCGCGCTTCTTTCTCGGCAATTCCACGTGTACGCATATAGAACAAAGCGTTCTCATCCAACTGCCCAACCGTCGCACCATGTGAACACTTTACATCATCTGCATAAATTTCAAGTTGCGGCTGAGTGTACATACGCGCATTACGCGTAGCACATAAATTACGGTTGGTTTGCTGTGAATTTGTATGCTGAGCATCCGGACGTACTAGTACCAATCCTGCAAAAGCACCGACTGCCTGATCATCTAATACATATTTAAATAGCTCATTGCTGGTACAATTAGGTACAGCATGATCGATAGACGTATTATTATCCACCTGTTGATTCTTATCAGCGATTGCCATACCGCAAAGATTGATTTCGGCACCTTCACCTGCTAATATTACTTCAGTTGTATTACGAGTAGTTCCATTATGAAGAGTCATTCCATTCAGCAAAACATTACTATTTGCCTCTTGTTTTACATATAAATTGCTGATACGAACCGTACTTGTATGCGTCTCTTCCAACTCATACATATCAAATACCGAATTTTCTCCGGCAAACACCTCAATCACCTGAGTTGCCAGGAAGTTTACATTATCCATCGCATGGTCACAGATCAATAAACGAACTTGTGCACCCTCTTCCAAGATAATTAGTACCCGTCTATTTACCATAAAGTTCACATCCGCACGAAGGATATTTACGAGTTGAATAGGTTTCTCCACCACTACATTCTTAGGCACATAGAGAACAGTACCATCTTGTACAAAAGTAGTATTGAATGCAGTTACACCATCTTTGGAAGTATCTGCCAACTTACCATAATATTTCCTTATCAGATCAGGCTGTTGTTCTGCTACTTCTTTCAAACTACCGAATATCACACCTTCAGGCAAATTTATTTTAGGAAGAGCCTTATTATAGAATGCGTCGTTCACCACAAAATACAAAGCAGTACTCATGTTAGGCACATCGCACTTAAAAACCTCATACGGATTTACCGGAATAGACAAACGATTTAGGTTCAAACCGAAATCCGGTTCAAAATACTTGCTTACATCCGTATATTTATATTTCTCTACTTTACGGTTCGGAAAGCCGAGTCGCTCAAAGTCTGCAAAAGCCCCAGCACGAGGTGCATTTAGCACTTCAGCACTATGTTTGCAAATCATCGCTTCCGTTTGTGAGAATAGATCTATGTATTGTTGTTCAGCATTCATCATTATTCTCCTAATTCTTTCTTAATCCAATCATACCCCTTATCTTCCAATTCCAGTGCAAGTTCCGGTCCGGCAGTTTTCACAATACGACCTTTATAAAGCACATGGACTACATCAGGTTTAATGTAATCAAGCAAACGTTGATAGTGGGTAATGACGATAGTACTAGTTTCGGGAGTCTTCAGTTTATTTACTCCTTCTGCTACAATACGAAGAGCATCAATATCCAATCCGGAATCTGTTTCATCGAGAATACTCAAACGCGGTTCCAACATTGCCATTTGAAATATTTCATTCCGTTTCTTTTCTCCACCCGAGAAACCTTCATTCACAGAACGGTTAGCCAATTTATTATCCAATTCCACTATAGCACGTTTCTCACGCATCAGTTTCAGAAACTCGCTGGCAGTCAATGCCGGCAGACCTTTATATTTACGCTGTTCATTTACAGCCGCACGCATAAAGTTTACCATGCTTACTCCCGGAATCTCTACGGGATATTGGAAACTAAGAAAAATACCTTCATGACTACGGTCTTCCGGACTCAACTCCAGCAGATTTCTACCATCAAAAGTAATGGAACCTTTCGTTACCTCAAAAGCGGGATTTCCTACCAAAACGGAAGAAAGAGTACTCTTACCTGAACCATTCGGTCCCATAATTGCATGTATCTCGCCCGGTCTTACCGTCAAGTTAATGCCTTTCAATATTTCTTTGCCATTAATGCTGGCATGCAGGTCTTTTATCTCTAACATAATCTTTAAAATTAACTCATTTACCCTACACTTCCTTCTAAGGAAATAGTAAGCAACTTCTGTGCTTCTACCGCAAACTCCATCGGAAGCTTATTCAATACTTCTTTCGCATATCCGTTTACAATCAGGCCTATCGCATCTTCTGTCGGGATACCACGTTGATTGCAATAGAATATCTGGTCTTCACTAATTTTGCTGGTAGTAGCTTCATGCTCTACCACAGCAGTTTCATTATGAATATCCATATACGGGAATGTATGTGCTCCACACTTATCGCCCAATAATAAAGAGTCACACTGACTATAATTACGGGCATTATCAGCTTTTTCCGCTACCCGAACCAAGCCACGGTAAGAGTTCTCACTCCGTCCCGCAGAGATCCCCTTACTTACTATTGTACTACGGGTATTCTTACCTAAATGAATCATCTTCGTACCGGTATCAGCCTGTTGGTAGTTATTCGTCACTGCTACAGAATAGAATTCTGCAGTCGAATTATCACCCGTCAGAATACAAGAAGGATATTTCCAAGTGATTGCCGAACCTGTTTCCACTTGTGTCCAGGATAATTTACTGTCCACTCCTTTACAATTTCCGCGTTTAGTCACAAAGTTATAAACACCGCCCTTACCTTGTGCATCTCCCGGATACCAGTTCTGAACAGTACTATACTTCACTTCAGCACGGTCGTGTACTACAATTTCGACAATGGCAGCATGCAGTTGATTCTCATCTCTCATCGGTGCCGTACAGCCTTCCAAATAAGAAACATACGAATCATCATCCGCCACGATCAGTGTACGTTCAAACTGTCCGGTATTAGCAGCATTAATACGGAAATAAGTAGAAAGTTCCATCGGGCAACGAACCCCTTTGGGAATATAAACAAACGATCCGTCTGAGAATACAGCAGAATTTAATGCCGCAAAGAAATTATCTCGATAGCCAACTACCGAACCAAGGTATTTCTTTACCAAATCGGGATGTTCGCGTACAGCCTCACTGAAAGAACAGAAGATAATTCCTTTTTCCATCAGGGTTTCCTTAAATGTAGTCTTTACGGAAACTGAGTCCATCACAGCATCCACTGCCATTCCACTCAACGCCATCTGTTCTTCCAAAGGAATTCCGAGCTTATTGAATGTCTTTATCAGTTCAGGATCCACCTCATCCATACTCTTCGGCCCGTCTTTTTTCTTTGTTGGATCCGCATAATAAGAGATAGCCTGATAATCAATTTCAGGAATACGGAGATGTGCCCATGTAGGCATCTCCAGTGTCAGCCAATGCTGATATGCTTTCAGCCGGAATTCCAGCAACCACTCCGGTTCATTCTTCTTTGATGATATCAGACGAATCACGTCCTCATTGAGTCCACGCTCAATAATGTCCGTATGAACCTCTGTGGTGAAACCATATTTGTACTTTTCTTCCGCAAACTTACGAACAAACTCATTATCGGGTTTATTCTTTTCGAATTCGTCCTTTTCTTTGGGGTTTTTCTTATTGGATTCTAGTTGCATCTTTATTCTCTAATATATATTGTTGCGTCATATTCTTAGCAGCAGGAAAAAAAATTCCTGCAAACGTTTCCATTGGATAATATAACAACGATTCTCTCTTTTTTGTTGCACTAATTAACTTATTATCGCTATCAATAAACTCTATCACACAGATCACCAAACTTGTCAGCAACAGAAACTTAATTGCTCCTAAGCCGCTTCCTAACCAACGGTTCAGCCAACCTAATGATATTGTTTCCATTGCCTTGGTCAGCAAAGTTGCCACCAATGTAAATATCAATGGGACCGCAATCCATATCATTATAAAAGCCAATACCTGTGCAACTGTCATCGAGTTTGTCAGTGCCGGACAGAGCTTTTCCGCCAACGTTGTATACAAAGCCTTAGCAGCCAACAAGCCAACAATCAATCCCAGGATAGAAGCCAATTGGCGGATAAAGCCTTTCATAAAGCCAGCCACTACACCAGCACCTATTATAATAAGGATAATAACATCAATTGTTGTCACGTCTATAAAAGTTATAGGTTAAAAGTGAAAAATTATAAGTCTGCAAACAATGGAATGATAATAGATGATAAAGTAATAAGGTGGTAAGGTGGTGTCCTACAAACAGTACCACATTACCACCTTTTTTATTTCTCACAGTGTCTGTTATTCAATTATAACATTCACTTATAACATTCTTACAATGTCTGTTTCACTTCTATTTCTTCAAATGTTTCGATCATATCACCCACTTTCATGTCATTGCAGTTCACTAGGCTAATTCCACACTCGAAGTTTGTACCTACTTCTTTCACATCGTCTTTGAAACGTTTCAGCGCATTGATATTTCCGGTAAAGATAACAATACCATCGCGAATCAAACGAGCCTTGTCGCTTCTCTTCACCTTTCCGGTCTTCACCATCGCACCGGCAACCAATCCCACTTTCGTGATATTGAACACCTCGCGGATTTCGATCGTAGCAGTTATCTGTTCTCTCAATTCCGGAGCTAACATACCTTCCATAGCCGACTTCACTTCTTCGATTGCATCGTAGATGACAGAATACTTACGGATATCAACACCTTCCTGTTCAGCCATCTTAGCTGCAGCACCTGAAGGACGTACCTGGAATCCGACAATAATCGCATCTGAAGCAGCAGCTAATGATACATCCGATTCGGAGATTGCTCCTACACCCTTATGGATTACATTTACTTGGATCTGTTCGGTAGACAGTTTAATCAATGAATCGCTCAATGCTTCCACTGAACCGTCCACGTCACCCTTAACGATGATATTCAATTCCTGGAAGTTACCCAGAGCAATACGACGCCCCAATTCATCCAAAGTAAGAATCTTTTGTGTACGCAATCCTTGTTCACGTGCCAATTGTTCACGCTTATTCGTAATTTCACGAGCTTCCTGGTCAGTATTAACTACATGGAATGTATCACCAGCTGCAGGAGCACCGTTTAATCCCAAAATCAATGCTGGTTCAGAAGGTCCTGCCTCTTTAATACGCTGATTACGCTCGTTGAACATTGCCTTCACACGACCGTAGCTAGTTCCTGCCAATACGATATCACCGACTTTCAATGTACCATTGGATACCAATACTGTAGCTACATAACCACGTCCCTTATCCAATGAAGATTCGATGATAGAACCTGTAGCATTACGGTTCGGGTTTGCCTTCAAATCAAGCATTTCAGCTTCCAGCAATACTTTCTCCATCAGATCTTCCACGCCCATACCTTTCTTGGCTGAGATATCCTGAGACTGGTATTTACCCCCCCATTCTTCCACAAGGTAGTTCATAGCAGCCAGTTCTTCTTTAATCTTATCCGGATTTGCAGTAGGTTTATCAACCTTATTGATCGCAAATACAATAGGTACACCTGCAGCCATCGCATGATTGATTGCCTCTTTGGTTTGTGGCATCACATTATCGTCAGCAGCTACAATGATGATTGCAATATCCGTTACTTTGGCACCACGTGCCCGCATTGCAGTAAATGCCTCGTGCCCCGGAGTATCCAGAAACGTGATACGGCGTCCGTCTTCTAATTTCACATTATATGCACCGATATGCTGTGTAATACCTCCGGCTTCACCGGCAATTACATTCGCTTTACGGATATAGTCAAGCAATGAAGTCTTACCATGGTCTACGTGCCCCATCACTGTCACAATCGGAGCACGTGGCAACAAATCTTCCGGTGCATCTTCTTCTTCTACAACAGCTTGTGCAACTTCCGCACTGATGTATTCAGTCTTGAAACCAAATTCTTCTGCTACAAGATTAATAGTTTCTGCGTCCAGGCGTTGGTTAATAGAAACCATCATACCAATACTCATACAAGTAGCAATAACCTGGTTCACAGAGATGTCCATCATCGTTGCCAACTCATTAGCAGTAACGAATTCGGTCAGCTTCAATACCTTGCTTTCTGCCATTTCCTGATCTTCCAACTCTTGCATACGGTTGGAAACCATTTCACGTTTTTCTTTTCGGTACTTAGCGGCCTTATTCTTACCTTTGGTTGTCAGACGAGCCAGTGTTTCTTTTACCTGTTTTGCTACATCTTCTTCGCTAACCTCCTGCTTGATGACCGGCTTCTTGAAGCGCTCTTTATTATTGTTCTTCTTGTTATTGCCTTGGGCATTTGCATTACCTCCATTATTTCCTCGGCCACCCTGGGTGTTTGGTCGCGGACTTGCAAAATTAGAAGTAGCTACGTTATTTACATCAATCTTTTCCTTGTTGATACGATTCCGTTTCTTCTTATTTGCTGAGTTCTCTGCATTATCTTTTGAACCTCCAACCCCTTTCGATTGTGGTTTATTATCATCTTTACGAATTTCCTTGATGATAGCTTCCTTCATCAACTTCTTCTGATCCTGACGGATCTTCTCTTTCTCCTCCCGTTCGCGACGTTTTTCTTCCTTCGATTTCTTCTTAGGACGAGTAGACTGATTTAATGCAGCCAAGTCAATCTGACCGATTACATTAATCTTCGCACCCAGTTCCGGTTGGCGAATCTTGAAAACTTCATCTTCTCTCGGAGCTTCTGTTTCAGATTGCTCTTCTTTCACCGGAACTACTTCGACCGCTTTTTCTTCTTTACGTTCCTCCGCCTTCACAGGTGCAACTTCAACCTTCGGCTCATCTTTTTTTACTTCTTCCACAACTTTCTTCTCTTCAACTTCTGCCGGTTTCGTTTCCACTACAGGTTCTGGTACAACCACCGGTTCAATGGGAGTTGGTATAACTTCTACCTTCAGTTCCTCCTTTTTTACTTCAGGCTTTCCTACAGGCTGCTCTACCACTTTAGGTTCCACTACAGATTGTTCTACCACCTTAGGTTGTTCCACTCTCTTAGGTTCGACCTTCTTTTCCGGCTCTTTTTCTACCTTCCGACCGCTTAAATTATTTAAATCAATTTTTCCGACAGGTTTAAACTTCGGACGTGCATCCTCAGGTACGACTGTCTTGATCACATCTTCCGACTTCGGTTTCTCCTGATGCTTTTCAAAGCCGTCAATCGATACCGACGCCTTATTACGATCCTTATTCTGACGTTCCTGAATGAAACGCTCCGATTCAAGTCTAAGGTTCTTATCCGTACTAAACTCTTTTACGAGTATAGCGTACTGCTCCTCGCTAATTTTTGTATTAGGATTAGCCTCAACGGTATACCCTTTCTTTTGCAGGAACTCAACTACCGTCGCGATTCCTACATTCAAATCTCTTGTAACTTTGTTTAACCTTATCGTCATATTTTAAATTTAATGAATAAATGGAGCGAAGAAAATCTCAATCGTAATTGCCTATTACTCTTGTCCTTGTTCCGGTTCTTCTTCCGGTTCTTCTTCTTCAAACTCCGATTTCAAAATGCGTATTACCTCGTCCACTGTCTCTTCTTCCAAGTCCGTCTTTTCAATCAACATCTCACGAGGAGCATTCAACACAGCTTTTGCCGTATCAATACCGATAGCCTTGATTGCATCAATCACCCAACCATCTATTTCGTCTCTGAACTCGTCAAGATAGATATCTTCATCAGCTACATTCTCATCCAACTCACGGAACACGTCGATAGTGTACTCAGTTAACATACTGGCCAGTTTGATATTCAAACCGCCTTTACCGATAGCCAGCGATACTTCTTCCGGTTTGAGGAACACCTCTGCTTTCTTCTCCTCCTCGTTCAAACGAATAGAAGAAATTTTCGCCGGGCTTAAAGCACGCTGTATAAACAATGAAATATTCGATGTATAGTTAATTACGTCGATATTCTCATTGCGAAGTTCACGAACGATGCCATGAATACGACTCCCCTTTACACCTACACAGGCTCCTACGGGATCGATTCTGTCATCATAAGATTCTACCGCAATCTTGGCACGTTCGCCGGGGATGCGGGCAATCTTCTTGATAGTTATCAGACCATCATTTATTTCAGGTACTTCCATCTCAAACAGACGTTGCAAGAAAACGGGAGAAGTACGTGACAAGATAATCTTAGGATTATTATTCTTGTTGTCTACGCGGGCAACCACTGCGCGTGCCGTTTCACCTTTACGATAAAAATCGCTCGGGATTTGTTCGGTCTTGGGCAGCAGCAGTTCGTTTCCTTCATCGTCGAGAAGCAACATTTCCTTTTTCCAGATCTGATACACTTCTGCATTGATAATTGTACCTACCTTATCTATATATTTATTATAAATACTGTCTTTTTCCAGTTCCAGAATCTTGGAAGCCAATGTTTGGCGGAGGTTCAGGATAGCACGACGACCGAATTTCGCAAAAATAACTTCATCAGTCACCTCTTCGCCTTCTTCGTATGAAGCGTCAATTTTCTGCGCCTCACTCAACGCAATCTGCATATTCGGGTTAGTCAAATCTTCATCGGCCACAACTTCACGGTTACGCCAGATCTCGAAGTCACCCTTATCCGGGTTCACGATCACGTCGTAATTCTCATCGGTGCCAAACATTTTCGCGATTACGCTACGGAACGACTCTTCGAGTACGCTAACCATCGTCGTTCTATCGATATTCTTCAGTTCCTTAAATTCCGAAAATGTATCAATCAAGCTGATTGTTTCTTCTTTCTTGGCCATAATTATTTAAAACTAATTAAGTATTTAGTATATTTTATATCATCATAGGTGAAGGTTTCATCCTCTTCTACCAATTGAGGACGTTTGGCTCCTTCGGGTTTTACTTTCTTTTGTACGGTCACAACAAACTTTTCTTCATCAGCATCTTTCAAGACCCCGCTCAGTTTGCGTCCGCCTTTAGTCAGTACTTCCACCTCCAGGCCGATGTGGTTATAGTACTGTTGCAATACTTTAAATGGCTGTCCGATTCCGGCAGAACCTACTTCCAGCTCATAATCTTCCTCTTCACGGTTCAGTTTCGACTCAATGAAGCGACTCAGCTCCACACAGTCTTCAATCCAAACACCTTCTGCATGGTCAATTTCGACCACAATCTTGTCATCAGGGCTGACGGTCACTTCTACCAGAAAATAGTCTTTATCCTCCAGCCATTCTTCAACAATCTGACAAACAGTTCTTTTTTCTATCATTGATTAACTATTAAGAACAAAAAAAGGAGCTTAATCGCCCCTCCACCTTTCATCCGTTTCGGGTGCAAAGATATAAATAATCTGTTCGACTACAAAATATTAGAGAAAAAAAAGAAATGATAAGAAAAAAACAGGAACTATCTACATTTCAATCGACCATAGAAAATATAATTGTTATCGTTTTCTTTAGTACTCCTAAGCAGTTCGGTTAGCTTTCTTCGGTCCGAATCCGAGACAATCTCACCTGAAGACAAACGATCCTCAACCATTTGCTTCAATCGTACAGGTTCAACATTCCAAACATAATATCCGTCATGAGATGAAAAGAACCAGTCAGCAGGAATGCCCCCTAAGAAATCATTGTATATTTCAACAAAAGCGCCTCGTAAAGTATGTTTATCAACCATATAATATTCCGGAGGAGTGGTAGTTGACGAATGTGGACTTAGCCTTACAGGATATGATATTTCTCCCCAGAAGTGATTCGGCAACTCTCCGAAGCTGTGTGGGGTCAATTCATGTCCTCCATAATCAAGCGTAAAACGCGGAACAAGCCTAAACTCCTGGTTATTATAGTGATATAATGAATCGTTACGATATTGGCCTCCAAACCAGAAACCAATGTCCATCACCGTCCCATTATTTAGAGATTTGATTTCATTTCCATAATCATTCACGGCCAAATACCCTGCCGGAAGTTCTTTTATAATCTTGCCATCCAAACTTTGCGTCCAAATCATAGGCGAATGCCTATCACCTACAAAGTCACGATTAAAAGAAAGAGCACAAACATGCACT
>ERZ826016.2496-NODE-2496-length-14345-cov-4.181735_pt1 | contig 14345 bp, 16 predicted proteins | sample MGYA00519872_ERZ826016 | MGnify/ENA primary metagenome ERZ826016 (study PRJEB31778, sample SAMEA3449218) | human gut metagenome | biome: human gut; feature: human-associated habitat; material: faeces | place: United Kingdom | collected 2010/2012 ... | reverse complement strand
CAGAAGAAGTTAGAGATATATGTAAGATGTGCAATAATTGTATGAGAACGATAGAGTTGATGAAGGAAGGTCGATTTATTGGTCCTACTAAAGATAATGATTCGGATTGTTTAACTGTAGGGGAGTATGATAGCAGATATATTATTGAAAATGGTAATCATCGAGCATGTTGCGCAAAAGCATTTGGTATTCATGTAGTGAAAGCAAAAGTTCATAAATATAGAAAAAAAGCGGAATTATGTCAAGAACCAGAAGTAAGAAAAGGAGTAGATAATCAAAAGGTGTTAGATTCGTTTTATAAGGTATTTGACGAGAAAGGAATTAGTAGACTAATTGTAAATCAATATTTAGAAACAGATGGAACAGATGTTGGATTGATTAAGTTATTAAAGGTTATTTAATTATAGAGTATCTGCCTAAATAAGGGCGGTCATTATGAAAATAGCGGTCTGTGGTGATGACAGAAACACAAGGGAACAAATTGCTTCTTTGATAAGAGAACAGGAGCCGGATGCGGAGATTGTTACCTTTGAAGCTGGGGAGACCATGATTAAATCGCAGGAGAATTTTGCGGTTTCTTTTCTTGATGTGGAAATGAAAGAACACACACTGAGGCTGAGCTTCTGGCGGGTTAAAATGGGAAAAGTTTCTCATTTTAACTTGTACTAAATCTTGACATAGGACCAAGGTATGAATGCGTAACGGATTGTTTTGGGGTGTTGGCTCTAGTTACACCTATGGAGTAAGTATCGGAAAGTAGAAAGGAGATAATATTCTTATGGATGAATTAAAAGAAAGAGAAGCTCAAGAATTATCAAAAGAAGAAATTGACGTATATAAGGCAGATTGTGGAGAAATTCAAAATCATTGCAAAAAGGACTGCTTTGGTGGTGGATCATTTCTGAATCCGGATTATTAAAAAGGAGGGTTATTGTCATGGAAGAAAAGAGAATAGAAGTAACTGAAAACGAAGAGTTATTAAAAGAAGAAGTTGATATTTATGAATTGCCGGATTGCGATATCGTTCGTAAGAAATGTGAAAATGATTGCATTGGTGGCGGCGCTTTTTTAAATACAACTAAGTAATACATAGAAAAATATGGAAGGCTATTCGAGAAAATAAAATCGAGTAGCCTTTCATTGATATTATAGATACGAATTAAAAATAGAGTTAAAAGGAGAAATAAATTATGAAAGTATTGGAAGCAAAAAATATAAAAAAATATTATGGAAAGGAGCCTAATATAACAAAGGCATTGGATGGAGTAGATTTTAGTGTTGAAAAAGGAGAATTTGTAGCTATTGTTGGTACATCCGGAAGCGGTAAATCTACCCTATTGAATATGTTGGGGGGATTGGATATACCTACATCTGGGGAAATTAAGATCCAAGGGAAAAAATTGTCAGACTTAAATGATGAGCAACTCACAATTTTTCGAAGAAGAAGTATAGGATTTATTTTTCAAAACTATAACTTACTACCGATGTTGAATGTTTATGAGAATATAGTTTTGCCGATTGAATTAGATGGGCGGGAAGTTGATCAGACCTTTTTGAATGAAATTATTAATATGCTCGGTTTACAGGAGAAGCTTAAAAGTATGCCGAATATGTTATCTGGTGGACAGCAGCAGCGTGTTGCGATTGCGAGAGCCTTGATTACAAAACCGGCAATTATACTTGCGGATGAACCAACAGGAAATCTTGACAGCAAGACGAGCCAGGATGTACTGGAATTGATTCGACGCACGAGTAGAAAATTTGAGCAAAGTGTTGTGATGATTACACATAATGAACACATTGCAGATTTAGCAGAACGGATAGTGAGGATCGAAGACGGAAAATTTTTGGGAACTGGAGTTGGTGAAAATGAGAGAATCAGGGAATAAAAAAGTAATAAAAAAGATTGTACAGAGGAATCTTCAGTCTGAAAAGCGAAGAAATGTTATGTTAGTGATTTCTATAGCTCTAGCATCATTTTTGATTTGCTTTTCAGGACTAATTGCGACTTCACTGATGGAAGTACAGAAAAAACAGATTCAGGATACATACGAAGCAGTTTATATGAATGTTTCAGAAGGAAAGCTGTTAAAGCTAAGAGAAGAAAAGGGATTTGAAAGAGTAGGACAATATTATCTTGTTGGGGATATACAGTCTGATAAAAAATATACAGCTACTTTTTTTTACATGGATCAGCCAATGCTTTATATGATGAGAAATCAGATAAATTTATCCAGTGGAGAAGTTCCAAAGGCAATAAATCAAATTGCTGTGTGTAGAAAGTGGTTAGACAAATACGGATTTAATAAAAATATAGGAGATAAGATTACTTTAAATACGGAGGAATTGTCAGGAGAATTATTGTTTTAATATTCAAATTGAAGCTTTGCACGTATATCCATAAGAATTTTGCCAAGATGATTTTCGCCATGACCATTTACAGAACCCCAAAAGTAGTCTCCCCAGTTGTTTCCTTCAACAAGGTGACAATTCCCAGTAGCAAGTAATGCTTTACATAGGGTAGGATTCTGCATGAATTTGCACATACAAATTTCATACATGTACATAAGCTTTACACTTTCCCAGTCTGAACGGAGCTGCACTTCTCTTCCCAGTTTTTTTGCATCTTTTGGATTCCTTAATTTGGTAAATTGAAGCTGTTCTTTAGGTGAAAGGGTCTTTTGTGCCTGGAAAGCAGCCTCATTATTTGCATACCAGTAGCCCCGGTAATATATCCGGGAAGGATAGAAGTTACTAAGAAAAGCGTATGCTCAATGAAAGTGGTCAATTGTTTGCTGGTAATGATTCGAATAGGTATTAATAAACATGTAATCCCTTCTTTCTTATACAAAAAAAGGAACCGCTTATGGCAAGCAGTTCCTTCTTAAACATATTTTTTCGTTTGTTATTTGCTTATTTGTGCTTCTTCTTGTTCTTCGTAATAGCGGTCTGCAATATAGCCAGCAGATTCCGCCCAAAGAGTATTTTCTGTATTTTGTAGGGCCTTGTAAGTTTTTGAATGATAAAATTTGCCCATGGCATCCGGAAAGGAAAGATTACTCTTTTCCATAATAATATCGACAACATCCCGGATCTGAATATACAGATTCATTGAAATATCTTTTCCGTTAAAAAAATATTTACCTTCCATGTTTTACACATCCTTTCGAGATTCCAATACCAGATGTTCAAGAGCAAGTGGGGTGTGAAAGGAAACCTGATTATTAACCTTATTATACCGAAGCCTTGTAACCGCTTCATCCACGCTCAAGATACCGGACAAATAAAGTTGTACAGTTTCCATGGTATTATCATCCGCAACAGGCCCAATTACAACATCATAGTGATGCTGGATATCGCCGACAGTACGGTTGAGTTTGACAAACTCCAACCATTCCTTGTCCAAGGTGGCAAAATGTTTGATTTTTAGTTCCTCGGATTGCTGGAAGATATACCGATACACATATTTGCCGCCAGTATGAGTACGCAAGTACAGGCGGTTCGCCCATTCATTTGCCTGCTGTTCGAGAACTGTGCAATAAAATCCACGACCAAAATCACGACGGTTATGTGATTTGTTAAAATCGATTTTATCAAATGCAATATTGGAGCCATGGAAAAGAACAAGCGTGGGCGTATCTTCTTCTATAATATCTTCTACGTATTGAAAAGTATCCATGGAACATCCCAGTGCACCCAGAACAGAAGTAGTAATCAAATCCAGAATGTTCATGACCTGTTCGGCAATCCATTCTACAATTCCGTCAAGTATTCCCATGACAGAGCCACCTCCTTATCTGCATTATCCATTCCACTGACCGCCGGCAAAGAACGGAGTGATGTAAGCCATGATAAATCCCAGACCATTGAGAATCGCCCATGTAATGATGATTCGTTTGAGCCATGCCCTGGATTCATCCACGGTTTTTCCGGATTTGGAAAAATTCATCAAAAGCAAAGCAACCGATGCAGTTACAACAGCCGCAATGGTGGAAATCAGGATAATCTGGTTATATACGTCTTTCATGATTTCTGAAGCTTTGTCCCAGATGGTAGCAGCCATAACTGGTTGTACATTACAGGCAATCAGAGTGAAGACAAGGAAGGCAGTATAGAGATATTTTCCATAGTTCCGATGATGTTTCATGCCCGGTGGTGCTTCTTTGTGTACATGGTTTTTCAAGTAAATGAACCTCCTTCATAAAAAGAGGGCAAAGTGAGATCTTTCACTTTGCCCTGGCTTATAGTTTTCCTGCCTCATAAAAGCTTCAGTCCGGTCAATACGGAGGAACGCTTATTCCATATTTAGTTGTGATACTCCTTTCCATGCGCTAAAAAACGCAGCTTGCACCAGAGAAGAGGCATTCCCTGGAAAGCTGCGTTTTCGCTACATATAATTTTGACAGTATCATTCTAACATGGGTAGATTCCCCTGTAAATCGCAGAAGTGTGCCAAGTTGGGACATCTGTATGAAAGAATTAAGACAGTAGAAAACCAATTAGGCAGTAAAAAGTGCGATTTATACAAAAAAACTTGTTTTAAAAGAGAAAATATATGATAGTTAAAAAAAAGGTGAGAAGAAGGCATATGACAAAAATAATTATTGTTTTAAAAGAGTTAAAAGTTGATATGAAAAAATTTTTTTTACTACATGGTCTTTGCTTAATTCCATCAGCAATTGTAATGATAGCTGATATATTATTTCCATCAACTATTAATCTAATTATTGATAAGGGGATTGTAAGGGGAGATACAAATAATATTATTATATATTCAATTGCGATGTTATTGTTGGGAGTGTTGATAATAGTATTTGGGTATGTTGAGAATATGGCATACGCTAAATTTCAAAGCACATTTTTTGCACAGTTAAAACAAGAATTGAGCTTAAAACTAATTCAAGGACAACACGCTAATGGTAGAAAGATTAAAGGGGGAGAGCTATATACTAATTTATTGACCGACTTGAATAACATTTCTACATTAGTTACTACTTTGATTCCGGGAGTATTAATTAATATATTAACATTTTTTGGGGTAAGTGGTTTTATTCTATATTATTTTAGAAAAATAGGAATACTAATTTTATTTTTAGCTTTAATAATGACATGGGGAAACAATTATTTCGGGAAGAAAGTAGGAGAAAGTTCATATAAATATCGCAATGCTATTGGAAAAGAAACAAGTTTTCTTCAAGAAATTTTAGGTAGATTAGAAATTTTAGACATGATGGGATATAGTGCTTTTTTGGTAAAAAAATATAAATCTTTGAATGAGAACACTAAAGTTTATGAGATTAAACAAAGTAGAATAGAAAATCTTTCTGCAGCTTATAGATTGGCTACAAACACAATATTACTTATGTTAGTAATTGTCATAGGAGCGTATTTCTCTACTAATGGAATAATGGAAGTAGGCGTGTTATTTTCTTTGACAATATATGTTCAAAGATTAAGTGCACCGATAAGTGGATTAATTCAAGGATATTTGGAAATTAAGCGGGTAGTACCTTATGCAGAGCAATTAAGGAATATAATAATTACAAACAATGAAAAGACAAGAAATATAGAAGATATCAAAGAGAATCTTCATTCAATCGAAGTGGTTAATATGAGGTACGCATATGAAGACGGTAAACAAATATTTCGGAAATTCAATTTTCAAATTAGACAAGGCGAAATTATAGGTTTAGTAGGAGAAAATGGATGTGGAAAATCTACGCTTGTAAAGATACTTATGAGGCAATGTAATGGATATAAAGGGGAAATATTAATAAACGGAGAGAAGAATTTGAAATATATTGATAAGAACTATTTTATAAATCAAATTGGATATTTAGACCAAGAGAATATTTTGTTAAATGGTACATTGCGAGAAATAATTAATCCTAATAATTATGAAATATCAGATGAAAAAATATTGGAATTAATTGAAAGCATTGGATTAAAAAAAAGTATTTTGGAAAATGGTTTAGATTTTGAAATAGCAGAAAATGGAAGTAATTTATCAGGTGGTGAAGCGCAAAAAATCGGGCTTATACATATTATCATTGAAAATAAAAACTGGTTTTTCCTTGATGAGCCTACATCAGCAATGGACGAGGAGAGCGAGAAGATAGTTTGTGAATTTTTAAAAAAATATGTAAAAGGAAAAACTGGCATAATAATTACGCATAGAAAGCGTATTTTGGATATTTGCACTAAAGTATTAAATTTAGGGGAAATAGGAGGAATAAATCATCGTGATTAAGAAAGTAAAAGGTTGGAATCCATATATAACAGTTTTAGAAAATGAAAATAGGGTGATTATTGCCAATCGTTGGAATGGACAATGGATGAAGATATCAAAAGAATGTTTTGATATTATTTTAGAAATATTAAAAAAAGATGCAAAAGAAATAGCATGGGAAGATATATTCGCTGATGATGACGACATGGAGTATATAAGAAAAGTATTTAACAATCTAATTGACATGGACATTTTAAAAAAAGAAGAAGATTACTTTATTGAATCAGTATATATTTCTCTGACTCACAAATGTAACTTACGATGCATACATTGTTCAGTTAATGCAGGTATAGAAGAAAGTGACATTTTGGATACTGATGAAATCAAAAATGTTATCCATAAGTTAGAAAATTCAAAGGTAAAAACCATTATATTCACAGGTGGTGAGCCATTAGTTAGAAATGATATTTTTGATATTTTAAAATATGCGAGGAGGAGTTTTTCAGGAAAAATTGTTCTTATGACGAATGGAACACTCATTAACAAAGATAATGTTAAAGAGTTAACTACAAATTTGAATGCCATTGATATTAGCATAGATGGTGTTGATGAGTCAACATGTTCAATTATCAGAGGAAGTGGGGTTTTCGATAAAGTTATGCAGGCAGTGGAACTATTACATAATAATTCGTTTTTTAATATAGCACTTTCAATGGTATCTAGCATAGAGAATAATAAAAATTTGGAAACTTTTTATGCACTGAATAAAAAACTAGAAACAAAAGCTGTAGTAAGAGTATTTTGCGAAAGAGGGCGAGGAAAATTATCTAAAGATAAATTTGTTGAAGTATTGCCAAATGATAATGTACAACCCAGTATAACTGATAAAGAATATGAAGAAATGAAGAAAGAGTTATATGATCAAATATTGGCATGTTCATGTGGGGCAGGTCATAAACAACTACATATTAATCATGATGGAAAAATATATCCTTGTAGCTTATTAGTTGATGAAAGTAAATATTTACTGGGTGACATTCGGAAAATTATCGATATAAATCAATTAGAGTTAAAAAATAGTAGAGGAATGAAGAATGTTTGTAAAATACAACCAGAAAGTTATGAAAACTGTAAAAACTGTAATGTTAATGTGTTTTGTTGGAATTGCTTAGAACAGATTGATAGAATTGGCGGAACAATAGAATTTAGAGAGAGATGTAAAAGCATAAAAAGCTATTTGGAAGACGTAGTATGGGGGAGTGATTAGATGTTATTTAATATTTGGGTAACTACAGCTTGTAATATGCGGTGTAAATATTGTTATGAAAACTCAACTGATATAAAAAAAATGAATCTTTTTTTGGATATAAAAACTGCAGAAAAAATGGTTGATTTTGTTATAGAGTATATGCAAAAAAGGGATAAAAAAGAATATCTGATTGTAAATTTTCATGGAGGAGAGCCTCTTTTGAATTTTTCTATAATAAAAGATATTGAGAGGATGATTAGGGAAAATTTTGATAATAAGCGAATATTATTTGGAATTACAACTAATGCATTACTACTAGAAAACAATGAAATTATAAAGTTTTTAGCTGATAATTTCGAATATTCTTTGTCTATTAGTATTGATGGAACAAAAAAAATTCATGATTTTAATCGAGTTGATTCAAACCAAAAAGGAACCTATGATCGCGTAGAAATGTATTTGAAACAATTACTAACAATGAATGCTAAAGTAAGAGCAAGAATGACTATTACACCAGAAACTATAGATTGTATGGAAGAGTCGATTGATCATTTATATAACTTGGGGTTAAGGACTATTGTTCCTGTTTTAGATGTATTTAATCAAGGGTGGACACAGGAAAATTTTGATTCGTATACGCATCAATTGGTAAATCTGAAAAATAAATACGGTGAATATAAAGATGTTTCAATTGGTCCGTTGAAGGAAATAGATAATAGACAATTGAATGGAGAGTGTAATCCATTAGATGAGGCTATAAACATATGTAGTGATGGATTAATATATCCATGTACATATTCTGTTGGCATGGAAGACTTCGTTATTGGAAGCGTTTTTGAAGGATTGTATATTAAAAAAATCGATAAAATATTGGCACATAATAAGGAAAAAAATAGTGTATGTAGTGGTTGTAATAACTACAAATTTTGTAAGGGAACTCGTTGCAAAATCATAAATAAAATTCTTATGGGTGACTATAATACACCGCCTCCTGTTTGGTGCTGTATAGAAAATTCACATATAAGGGCTGAGAGGTCTTTTAAATGTAATACCCAAAATTAGAACATATGGTTTAGAAAAATATTTAAAACAACAATATAATTTATATTTTCACGATTAAGTTTTAGGTATAATTTTAAGTTTGGATGTCGGAAGATTCTGATGAAAACATAATTTGTTATTGCAGGATGCTATTTTTGGAAAGGTATATTGGTTACATGGAACAGAAAATGTAATGTAGATAGTATAAAATTCCATTAACATTTTATTTGTATGAGGAGGTTATAGACAGCATTATCTAAGATCGGAAAGGAGTTACTATGAGTAAGGAATTAAGAATTAGTAAGATTCAGGACAAAGTAGAGGGATTAGAAGTCAAAGGCCAGGGTTGCAGAAACGATTGTAAACAGGGGCATTGGAGCGGCAATAATAGCTATTACACTTCAGGATGTAAATGGGTTGTCGAAAAGCCAAATACAGAAATAGTTTCATTTTGGTAAAAATAATGGAATAGGTAACTTTTAGATAAATTAGTTTATAGATAAAAACTTGGATAATGCTGTTTATATATATGATGAAAGAAGTATGTGTAGCTATTTTAGATACTGGTATTGAGTATAACAATTTATTGAAAAATAATGTTATTGAAGGATTTGGATTTAATAATGGTATAAAAACAGATGACTATAATGATGAAAATGGACATGGTACAAAATGTGCAAATATTATCAGAATGTATTGCGATGATAAAGTGAAATTCATAATTGCAAAGGTGCTGAATGAAAATATGGAAGGATATGAAAAAGATATCCTATTTGCTTTAAATTACCTAAAAGATTTTGATATAGATATTATACACATGAGTTTAGCTATGAAAAGATGCAACTATTTAGAAAGATTAAATGAGCTAGTCGATTATTATAAAAATAGAAAAGTGATTATAATATCATCACAATATAATAAATCGGAAGAAATATGTTATCCAGCACACTTAAAAGGAGTTATAGGGGTTAGAGGTATAGAGTGCATTAATGAGAGGAGCTTTTATTATTTTGAAAATAGAAGTTTAAATATAGAGTGTAGTAATTTACCTATATTAGTTAGAAGTTTAAAAAATAAAATAGAAATGTTTGGGGGGAATAGTAAAGCTGCGGCAGCGTTTACAGGGTTAGTTTGTAATTATATGAAAAGTTATGATAATCTAGCGATTGAAGAAATATTAGAAAGATTTAGCGATGATAAAAAACATAATTCTGACTTGGCTTCTTGTCAAAAAAGATATTCAAAAGAAGAACTAAATAGATATATTAAGTATATAAAGAAAATTGTAGTAACACTATTACGCAAAAAAGAGATTGACGAATATACTAATTTGTATGAAATAGGATTGAATAATACAAATATAGATATTTTATTAAGAAAAATTGGTAAGCAATACGAGATTTCAAATTATGAAGAAGTTTTCAGTTATTATGATTTAATGAATATATACAATATTAGTGAATGTATTTACAGAAATCAGAGAGGAGACAAATTATGAAATTAAATATAATAATTAAATATATAAAAGGATTTAAAAAAAAGAATATAGCTTTGATTGCAATTATGATATGCGTCATGTCTTTTTTTTTGATTGGATTTAGAACATACACAATAATTGCACAATCTATAGAAAATCGTGAAATTGAAAAAGTTAAAAACAAATTTAGTGGTAGCTTGGAAGGTTTAACAGCTAATGAAGCTGAAAGCATAAGTTTGTCATACAATAAATCTGAATTCGGCAGTACATATTATGTAGGAGATGTTAATGATGAAAAATACAGTGTTTCATTGTTCCATTTTGATGAGACTTATTTCCATGAATTTTTAGAAAATCAATTATTAGATATTTCAGGTGAGAAGCCTATTACTAGCAATGAAATTATGGTAAGTGATCAATTAGCAACCAGATATAATGTTGGAATTGGAGATGAACTTTTTTTAAAATACAAATATAAAGACAAAAATATTAGCAACAAATTTATAGTAACTGGTATTATGAAGTATAAGGATGAACCCGATAAAGATATATGTATAGTTAGTAAACAGTTTATAGACACATTAGAAGATTATAAAAATCAACAATATGTTACAGTATACATCAAATTAGGAAAATTTTTCTTACCAACAAAGTTTGAAAAAATTATAAAAGAAAACGGTCTTGGAGAAGATCAATATACTATTAACCCGGCTTATAATCAGTATAATACTGGCAAAGGCATTATACTAATTTTAGTACTTGTTCTCACATTTATATTAGTAGGTTATATAGTGATAAAAAATATGTTTTCCTTAATTTTAGATGAGCAATTATCGTTACTTAAGCAATTTCATGCACTAGGAGCTACTAAACAACAAATTAGGAAAATGGTTTATATGCATTATGGTTGTATAGTAATTTGTGCAACTCCATTAAGTATTATAGTTAGTAACATACTTGCGCGGGAACTTGTTGAAAAGTTAGATACACTTATAAATTTACAATTAGAAAACAAAGGCTTAAATATACATGAAGTAATGTTGTCGATATTCTGTGGTTGGTTTATAAGTGCTCTATGTGCATATAAACCAATAAAAATGTTGAATAAGAAAGAAAAAGATATCAATGATAAAGTAAGAAATAAGATAAATAAGAAGTTGACTATAAACAAGCTAGCTTTAATTAATGTTTCAGTAGGGAGAGGAAAAAATGTAACGCTTATTAGCGCTTTAGCTGTGTTTGTTATACTTGTGGTTATTTTTGGAACTATAGGAAACTCTTTTTCCAAAGAAAAATATGTAAAGAGCTTTATTAAAACTGATTTTGTAGTTGCTAATAAGGCTTATTTTCATAATAAATATAATAAGAACAATGTTTTGGATTTAAATATTACTAAGGAACTCGAAGCGAACAAAGAAATTCAGGGTGGGAGAATTTATTGTACAAGAACAGGGGGAAGAGAATATCAAGATAATGATACTTTTAAAAGATTAGATAATGATATTTTTACTACAAAGTATTGTGGAAAAGAGATTGATTTACAAACATATGGAATGGACGATTTTCCTTTATCAAAATATGAGGTTATTGATGGGACAATAGATTATGAGAAATTGCATAATGGAGAAGGTGTATTAGAGATCTGTGATGTTGATGACTTCGGTAATCCCATATTAGAAAGTACAAAATTTAAGGTTGGGGATAAAATTAACATAGGTTATAATAATAAAAATGAAAAAGAATATACGGTTATAGGTCATGTGAAAAATATATTTTTATTTACAGATTTGTATGGTACTTTAGATTTTGAAACAAACATAATTATGTCTAGTAAAGAGTATTGTAGTAGTGTAGATAACCCATTACTTATGAATTTTGTATTTGATGTAGATCCAGATATGTATTCTGATATGGAAATGTACTTACACGATTGTATGACAGATAAAGCATCCATAGATTTTAAATCAAAGAAGAGTTATGAGGACGAATATGCAAATTTGAAAAATATATTTATTATTCCCGGAACTATTTATTTGGGTGTAATAGGAATTATAGGTATCACTAATTTCTGTTCTAGCATATATAATAAGTTGTTAAATAGAAACAAAGAATTTTTAACATATAGACAAATTGGAATGACATATAAGCAATTGTGGAAATTGGGAATAGTGGAGATATATTTTTATATTTGTATGTCAATGGTAATGTCAACGCTAATTATAGGTGTAATATATTCATTGCTTATCGTAAATATTGAAAAATATATTTGGTTTTGTAAGTGTGGTAAACTACCTAGTTTATCATATATAATATGTTATTTTGTATATGGTATATGTGCATTATTGATTGTGACTAAAGTCTTAAGGAGATTTAAGAATATTGGAGATGTTAAATATAATAATCAATAATTTGAGAGTCGGCGGTAGACAGTGTGCTGTCTTTCTAAAATCTCCTTCAACGGATTGCTTTGTAGGTTTACCAGCAATGATTTCACCTCTGGAGTAAAGAAAACTCTAGAAAATGCTACTAGGTAATTGCGAAACAAGTTCAAAATCTTGATTCCAATAGGGCAAAGGCCCGGTTGAGCCGGACTTACAGGAGGTGGATGTGGATAACGAGAGTTTTAAGACATGAAAACAAAGCAGATAAGGATATCTGCCCGTGAAATGATATGCGGTATGTAAGGTTATGCAATCAGAGGTTTTAGACTGCGGATATATTGATGCTTGTGCAGTTTGTCAGCCGCCATTACAGTGATAAGCTGGGTAATCCCAGCGAGAAGCAGGTCGGCATGAAGCGTCTTCTCATTTTGGGTTTTACGGCCGGCAACACAAAAACTGTCTTTGAAGTGGTTGATGGATTTCTCAACATTCACTCTGATTTTGTAGGTGGAATCCCATTCGGCCGTACCGCGGACCGTACCGGGATAGGCGCGCAGGTTTTTCTCGGGATAAATATAAAACATCCTGCCGCAGGGGGGATTCAGTACAGGGATTTTCACAGTGGCAGACACGTTTGCTTTTACCGGTTGTTTTATCGTATTCCCATTTCATTTTTGGGCATACAAACTTCATGGTCGGCAGCCCGCAGCGGAGATGGGATTTGCTTCCTTCGCGTTTCATTGGAAGAGACGGGTCTTTAGGACAACAGGGGACGCCGTCCTTATTCAGCGGGCAGTCTGATTCCGGAAGGGAGATTCTGCCGTTGAGGGGAATGTAAGCCTGCTCAAAGGAAGCTTCCTGTAACAGGTATTTGTAGATTTCAATGGAATCAAATGCGGCGTCTCCCAGAAAAGTTTTCGGATTGATAAGCGGATGCTTGCGAAAGAAATCCTTTAAAGTGGGAATCAATGCCTTGGAATCGGCAAGACTCTTATCTTCATCCGGGGAATCAGATTTTTTTGCAACAATGATGTCAGGATGAGCCTCAAGAAAGTCCTTGTTATAAAAGGAAATATCCCGGACAATGCCGAGTCCGTTGGTAATAATACCGAATTTATAAGCATAACAGAAATGCCCGTTAATGTACATCTGCTGAATGGCTGGATTGGCGGCGGCATGGGAAGGTATGGAGCCGTAGGCGGCTTTATAAGGGTCAAAGGAATCGTCCGTCCCTTTTGCTTTTTTGAAGGCTTTAAGCTGTTTGATGATACGGTTGGCATATTTGGGATTGTTTTCTGTAACCCATGCCTCAATGCCGGAGGTGTCAAAGAGAAGCATGGAAGCTTTCTGTGTATCAATACAATGGCAGATTGGTTCGGTCAAGTCAACAAGATGATCGAACATGGATTGTAAGTCCGGTAAAAAATCCTGTTTGAACCGGGTGAATTTAGAGGCGTCCGGGACAACATCAAACCCGCAGAAGTCCCGCAGTTCCTGGGAGTATTTCAGGAATACGATTAGCAGGGATGTTGTTGGGATTGAGAAAATAAGCTGTAGTAACAGAGCCTTCAGCATTGGGTAAAGAAGATGCCTGCGGGGTCTGCCGGTGGCAGCATGAAAGTGAGAAACAAAAGACACCGGAACAATTTCATCAAGGTTGATGGTTTCATCGAGTATGGAAAGAAACTCATATTTATCGTTATCAAATTTATTTTGGCAATCGGTAAAAATATCTGCCAAAGAGAGTTGATTATGTGTTATCATATAGATACGACTCCTTTACTGGTGGATATGGATAATTGTTACTGGACATTTCAATTATACCACAGACCAGTGAGGAGTTGTTTTATTTTGTAACAAAGAGAATCCCGTATTTATGCGGGTTCTGGCGTTTCGCAAATGCCTATAGAAAAGTAAGTACGTAATCATCCGTATCTGTTAGCACCCATATTTTTCTGATACACTTTT
>ERZ826016.2490-NODE-2490-length-14367-cov-3.007197_pt1 | contig 14367 bp, 8 predicted proteins | sample MGYA00519872_ERZ826016 | MGnify/ENA primary metagenome ERZ826016 (study PRJEB31778, sample SAMEA3449218) | human gut metagenome | biome: human gut; feature: human-associated habitat; material: faeces | place: United Kingdom | collected 2010/2012 ... | reverse complement strand
CATACGCTGCTATTATATCCCGTTATTTTAATACGGATTATACTTTCATTGCACATTCGGGAAGAGGAGTCGTACGAAATTATGGAGACTCTGTGAGAGTATCGGCAGTAACAATGAAAGATCGAATGCTGAATACTTTTGATATTAACTTAGAGAAGAAGTGGGATTTTAAAGTATATAAGCCGGATTTAGTTGTTATTAATTTAGGAAGTAACGACTTTTCTACGGATTTGTATCCGTTGGAAGAAGAGTTTATCCACGCTTACAAGCTATTGATTAGTAGATTACGCACTTATTACGGCAATGTCCCCATTCTTTGTATCAGTCCGTCTATAGCGCAAAGACAAATTATAGGATATATGGAACACTTGCGCCAGGATTTGAATGATCCGCAAGTATATTTGTTTATTTTCCCAGAAGGACTCTATAATAATACGACGGATTTAGGTGCTGTATGGCATCCTAATTACAAGGGGCAAACGAAAATGGCAATGTCACTCATACCGTATATTTCTACGATTATGGATTGGCCGTTAAAAGACTTATTCACAAAATAAAGATAAAAAGATGATCAAAAAGATGTATTAGAGTTACTTGAAAGAAGTACTAGAGTTATCCGAATGATGTATTAGAGTTACTCAGAAGATGTACAAGGATCGGGTAAGTCAAGTACATGAATTAGATAGGTCTAGTACAAGAATCACTTGAAAGATGTGCTTGAAAAACAGCGATTAGTTTATCTAAAATCTATGGGAAGTTTATTTTGGTTTATTCCAATGTTTTTTTCAATCATTGGGATAGTTGAAAACAAACATTAGCATCTTTTTTCTATTAACACAGGCCTGTTTGGTAAATGAAAACCATTTTGAGTCATCGTCATATTTCTCTCTATCTCGCTATCATTCAGAATGATAAAATGCGTCATCTTTTTTAAGACTATTTTCCTTTGTCAAGTTGCGTATGCAAATAAAAAATTATATCCGCAAGTCCTATAAAAAAAGATGACGCAATGCAATAGATTGTATTTTAGAGGTTTATGCAAAAATATGACGATGACTCAAAATGGTTTTCAACTACTAAAGACTCACTCCCAACACTCTAAATATAAAAAAAATATAGCCCAAACAATTTATCGACGTGCTTTTTGCCTTTTAATGATAATATTTGCCAATCGATAATATAGCGCTACATCTTTTTCCGAACCATTTTTTAATGCATAAAAAGCACTTCCTCCTTGATAATAGGCAACATCCGTATTTTCGAAAACATGATTGCGTTCAAATCCATCTATATATGCATGCATACGGGGAGCTTTATCATTCAACGCCCTTTCATCGAATTCACACTCCATCGACATTCCATATTGACGTGCTAACTTACATGCATCATCTATGCGAGAATCCGGAATGTTTGAATTGAAAAAATGATTCGGTTGCAAATATGCCTTATCGAAACCTAACTCTTTCCATGTGGTATATCCATCAGATTTGAAGTAAGGAATCCAATAAAAAGACTGTTTATCTTCATGAATATAGTCGGCAATATGTTTCACAAATGTCCGCGTATGAGTCGCTTCCTCTGCTAGCCAATAAAATCCTGCCAATTCAACATTCTTAAGATGAGCCTTTTTAAATCGTTCTGTGATAAAATCAATATACCATTTACAGGCAGATATGCGGTCTTCATCTTTTGAGAAATCAAGTTTCTTTCCATCCAGTTCACCCCAATTCTTTTGATTTGGAATAGGTTCCGGTAATGATAAAACTATTTTTCTCTTTTTAGGAAGCTTTCCGCAGACAGACTTTGCATTCTCTATGCAATCATTTAATGCACAAATACTTCTTCCCGGAGTAAAATATTTGTCGATTAACATAATCCAATCCTCTTTTGTAGCAGGGGTTGGACGATAACCGGAAGCAAATCCGCAACGATTGCCATCAAAGATTTCCAAAAAAAGAAAACCATCAAACAGCCAATCACCTCCTTTAGCATTTTGACGAGGAGCATAAACATATGGCTGAAACAGTTCCTCATTCCATACTTCTCTTCGGTGAGTTCCCCCATCATAAATCAACACCATATCCCGGATACTTCCTTTGGGAGCATAACCTTCTGCTACTGCCTGTTCTGTCGTTACCTTTTGAGAGGACGAACAGGATGACAAGCAGAACAAGATAATTGTAAATACAAAAATACGATTCATCATTAATCCAGTACTTTTATTTTAATATTACGCAGCCATACATCGTTGCCATGATCCTGAAATCCAATGTAACCTTCACGCTTGATGCCACCAAAATTACTCATCAGGTAATAAGCATCTGTCCATCCACTCACACTAAATTTACTATTATCCAGCATTTTAATCCATTCCGGAGTTCCCACTGTATATTCCACTACTTTCTCACCGTTTTGATAGTGAGTGACTTGTCCGTTGTTCACCACTATTTTAGTCTTATTCCATTCACCAAAAGGTTTGGCATTTTGAGGATTAGCAGGAATCATGTCATACAAAGAGCCGGCTTTCCGATTACCATCTTTACCCGCTTTGGCATCAGGGTGATTTTCGTTATCCAGCAACTGATATTCGGGAGAAGAAGCTACCCCAAATTGACCGGGGATTTCCTGAATCATATACATAATACCGGAATTTCCTCCCTCAGATATTTTCCATTCCAGTTCCAGTTCAAAATTTTTAAATCGATGGGCAAAGATAATTTCTCCACCTTTTCCTTGTTTTTTGCTGTCGAATTTCATCGCGCCATCGTCTAACACCCACTTGTCAGCCAAAGTTTCAGAAGCATAACTCCTCCATCCATTAAAGGAAGTACCGTCGAATATCGTAATATATCCTTTCTTGTCTTTTTTGAAAGTGGACAAATCTACTTGAGGATAGTCTATGGGAGTATATTTATCCGCATACTCTTTTATCATTTGTTTGAGGAGCAAGGGTTTGTCTGTTGTGATATAATCCACTCCCATACCAATCAAGCGTTTCATCATCACAGGGTCATCTACTGTCCATACATTCACCTGAAGTCCCTGGCTGTGCATATCATTGACTAAATTCAGATTATTGGTAAATCCGGTAAAATAGTAATCAGCTCCTGTCATTCCCCATTCTTTCAATTCAATAGGAGAAGCATCACCACTTAAATAATACACTCTTGCACTTGGACGTATTCTCACCAATTCCTGACATACTTCTTTACTGAAAGCAATATAATCTGTCCGATTGGCCAACTTATGTTTTTCTACAGTTTTAACGACTTCATCAACCAACGCTTTCGTCCATCCTTCTTCTGGAGTAGATGACTTGATCTCTAGAATCAATTGCAAATCCGAGCAATTTTTGGCATGTATCAGATATTGTTCAAGAGTAGGCAATATTTCCCCATTAGACAATTTGCAATCTTTAATTTTTTCATAGGGAGTTTTCTCTATGTTCATAGAATTTATTTCACCATCGTGATAAACAACCAAAACGCCATCCTGAGTTCTCCAAACATCAAATTCAGAGCCATAGCAACCTATTTCATTTGCCTTGTAAAGTGAACTTAAGGAATTTTGAGCTGAGTTTTCCGCTTCCCAGTAACCTCGGTGTGCAATAATCTTTGTTTGCGCTAATGCTGACAAAGAAAGAATTGTACATAAAATACTCAATAATACTTTTCTTTTCATAATATAAATGTTATAAGGACTTTTCTGATATACAATCATATCAGAAAGTCACAAAATTAATAATTTAATTCGAATATTACCAATCATGCTAATAATCCAATGGAAGCGTTTATCTATTTGCACATAGTCGGTAATCATTTATCAATCTCGTACGTTCCATTTATATTACAACAATCCATCTAAAATAGATTCTTCGGTAACATTCCATATTTCAGCATTTAATTCTTCCCTGAAACCTATAAAGCTTTCCTTCAAAACAGTTTCTTTCTTTATAATATATTAGAATTTTATTCTCTGTTCAGACTTTCTAATGTTTTCCAGCACTGGTATAATCCCCTTGGCACATGAAAACATCCTTTCCACTTTCCCCCCTTCAATGGCAACAATACTTCCCCTCTGCGATCCAGATATCCAAACCATTCGGGATATTTAGTATCTTTGAAATGCCCCCACGTATAATCATGCACTTTCTCAAACCATGCCAGACACGCCTCATCTCCGGTCAATTGATACCCCTTTAAAAGCGAGATCAGCGTTTCGATATGCACCCACCAAAGTTTCTGGTCCCATTCCAGCTGCTGGGGGGGACAGCCATTACGGTCCATGAAGTAGTAGATGCCACCATATTCCTTATCCCAACCGTAACCGAGCATGGTAAGAGTCACATTCTTCGCCTTTTCGATCAATTCGGGACGGTTCAGGCGTTTGCCCAGATCCATGATGAACCACATGGCTTCAATCGCATGCCCGGGGGTGATCTGGCGACCTTCGAAACAGTCGGCAAGACTACCGTCCGCATTTACATTCTCAACAATAATGCCTCCCAGTTCCGGACGGTAGAATACGTCCATTACTTCATGGATACACGTTTCCATGGTTTGCTGAAGGTACTCTTCATCCAATAAATGTTCAATTTCCAAAGCCAGGTTACAGAGAATCATCGGCAGGGCGAAGTTCTTCAGATTACGGGTGCCCGGATGGAGTTTGTTCCATTTCCCTTTCGGATTATCGACTTTGGAGAGGGTGATTTCAAAGGTCTTCTTCGCTATTTCCGCATACTCTGGGTTGCCTGTGGCCAGACTCAATTGTCCGAAGGCCATGGTGGCGAAGGTATACGAGAAGATATTGTATGGTTCTACCAACGGGCTACCCGAACGGTCGAGCGAAAAGTACCAGTTATAATGACCGTCATGTCCGTATTTCTTTAAGAATTCACCACCCTGGATGGCGCAGTCCAACCATTCCTGACGCTTTTCTACTTTGTTGTAGAGCATTGAGAACATCCAGACTTGACGGCCTTGGAGCCAGATGAACTTGTCGGTGTCGAATACGTTCCCTTTACGGTCCAGGCAGGTGAAGTAGCCGCCATATTCCAGATCTTGGGAGTGGCTGAGCCAGAAGGGAAGAACATTATCGAGCAGTTCGTCCCTGTATTGATTTGTTAGTTTCTTAAAATCCATATATCTTTTACTGTTAAATGATTAAGGTCTGTCTGACTGTCCCGAACGGGTCCAGTATCTCTCGATTTCTTCCAGGGACTTGCCGGTGGTTTCCGGCACGAGTCTCCAGACGATGAGCATATAGGGTACGCACATGATGGCGAACAGGAAGAATGTTCCGGCGGGGGTCAGGTTTTGGAGCATCCAGGGGGTGAGCTGTCCAATCAGGTACGTTCCGATCCACAGGGCGAAGCCGGCTATGGACATGGCGAGTCCGCGTACTTTGGTGGGGTACATCTCCGAGAGGAGCACGAAGACTACGGCGCAGATGGAGACGGCGCAGCAGAATACGTAGAACAAGAAGAAGGCCAGCAGCAAGAGGCTGGATATCCCCAGGGATTCGCCATAGAGGAAGTAGAGACCGATTAGGAGCAGGGAGAGGATCATGCCGGAAACTCCGTAGTAGACTAGGTTTTTGCGACCCACTTGGTCGATGATGACTAGGGAGAGGACGGTGGTAAGGGTATTGACTAGTCCTACGAGAACTTGGTAAAAAAGAAAGAGTTATTGCTTTTTTGTTTAAAAAATGTTCAGAAAGTTGTATCTTTATGCCGTTAAAAACTAACTAATACCCCCAATTTATGAAAACAAGTCGTTGTTTACTTTTCCTGATTTTATTAGGATTTGCCTTTTCTCTAAAGGCTTCGGATACAGTTTATGTACGTGAAACACAGATCCCTATTTTGATTGAACGACAAGATAATGTGTTGTTTTATCTTCGTTTGGATGCTAAAGAGAGTAAGATATTGAATGAAGTAGTCTTAGACTTAAGTAAAAGTACAAATGTATCAGATATTCAGGCTATCAAACTTTATTATGGAGGAACAGAGGCTTTGCAGGATAGAGATAAGAAAAGATTTGCTCCTGTTGAATATATTTCCAGTCATCGTCCGGGGAATACCTTGGCGGCTATTCCTTCTTATTCAATAAAATGTGCGGAGGTGTTGCACCCCTCTGGCAAGGTTACATTAAGAAGTAATTATCAGTTGTTTCCCGGTGTAAATTTCTTTTGGATTAGTTTACAGATGAAATCTAGTACTTCTTTACAGACAAAAATAAGTTCAGCATTAAAGTCTATTAAGGTAGATGATAAGACTATTATCTGTCAATCAGTTTCACCAAAGGATGTTATTCATCGCATGGGAGTCGGAGTGCGTCACGCTGGTGATGACAACTCTGCATCTTTCCGTATTCCAGGACTAATTACTACAAATAAAGGGACATTATTAGGCGTATATGATGTTCGGTATAATAGTAGTGTAGATTTGCAGGAATATGTAGATATAGGTTTGAGTCGTAGTACGGATGGAGGAAAGACATGGGAGAAAATGCGCCTTCCTCTGTCGTTTGGTGAATTTGGTGGACTACCAGCTGCACAAAATGGAGTAGGGGACCCCTCTATTTTGGTAGATACTAAAACAAATACCGTATGGATAGTTGCTGCATGGACCCATGGAATGGGAAACCAACGTGCATGGTGGAGCTCACATCCGGGTATGGATTTGAATCATACAGCACAATTAGTGATGGCAAAAAGTACGGATGATGGTAAAACCTGGTCCAAGCCTATAAACATAACAGACCAGGTGAAAGATCCTTCCTGGTATTTCTTACTTCAGGGACCGGGACGAGGTATTACAATGAGTGACGGAACATTAGTGTTTCCAACTCAATTTATAGATTCTACCCGTATTCCAAATGCTGGCATTATGTATAGCAAAGATCGAGGAAATACATGGAAAATGCACAATCTTGCACGAACGAATACAACTGAGGCACAAGTTGTTGAAGTAGAACCGGGAGTACTGATGCTGAATATGCGTGATAATCGTGGAGGAAGCAGAGCTGTTGCTATAACCAAAGATTTAGGTAAAACCTGGGAAGAACATCCCTCTTCCCGTAAAGCATTGCAGGAATCAGTTTGTATGGCGAGTATCATTCATGTCAATGCTAAAGATAATATACTAAATAAAGATATCCTTCTTTTTTCTAACCCCAATACCATAAAGGGCAGGAATCATATTACGATTAAAGCAAGTTTGGATGGAGGACTTACCTGGCTTCCGGAACATCAATTATTGTTGGACGAAGCTGAAGGGTGGGGATACACCTGTTTGACTATGGTGGATAAAGAAACAATTGGAATTTTGTATGAAAGTAGTGTGGCACATCTGACGTTTCAGACTGTGAAATTAGCTGATATTATAAAGTAGTTTCATCTTTCAAATTATTTCTTTTAATTAATAGGCATAGAAAGAATGAAAAACAATTATAATTTATTTACAACTTTCCTTTGGCTTATTTTTTGTCTAATTTCAACTGTTGCAGAGGCTGATGATCTTCTATTGCCTAAACCACAGCAGTTTATTTCTAAAAGTTCTGACTTTGTACTGAATAGAATTAATTTGAGAACTCCGGTCCTTCAACAGGAATGGACTGATTTTGTGGTAGAACATGGAGGATATGTGGATACTCATGCAAATTCTGTAATAGAGGTCATAATAGTTCCTTCTTTGAATGGTGTACTCATCAATCAAGAAGAGGCTTATCGTATGACAGTGAATAAACAAAAAATAGAGATTGAAGCCGTAACAGAACGTGGAGTATATTGGGCTATGCAAACTTTAGCTCAATTAGCTGATAAATCAAAGAAAAGAACTAGCTTTCATGGTTGTGAAATTTTAGACTGGCCTGCTTTTCGAATTCGAGGATTTATGCAGGATGTTGGACGAAGCTATTTACCTTTGGAGGAGATAAAACGTGAGATTGCTATTCTTTCCAAATTTAAAATCAATGTGTTTCATTGGCATTTAACAGAAAACCAGGCATGGCGCTTACAAAGTAAAATATTTCCAATGCTGAATGATAGTACGAACATGACTCGATTTCCTGGTAGCTACTATACATTAGAGGAAGCTAAAGAGTTGGTCACTTTTTGTAAAGCTCATCAAGTCTTGTTAATTCCGGAGATAGATATGCCGGGACATAGTGCAGCTTTTGTACGTACTTTCCGTCACGATATGCAGACACTGGAAGGCATGAAAATATTGAAACTATTATTGGATGAAATTTGTGATACTTTCGATGTCCCTTATATTCATATTGGAACAGATGAAGTAGGATTCACCAATCCACAATTTGTACCTCAAATGGTGGCATATGTACGTTCTAAAGGAAAAAAAGTGATTTCATGGAATCCAGGTTGGAAATATAATCCGGGCGAGATCGATATGATGCAGCTTTGGAGTTATCGTGGTAAAGCTCAGAAAGGCATTCCGGCTATTGATTCCCGATTTCATTATTTAAATCATTATGATACATTTGGTGATATCGTAGCACTATATAATAGTCGGATTTATAATGAAGAAATGGGAAGTGAAGATCTAGCCGGAGTCATTTTAGGAGTTTGGAATGATCGTATGTTGAGTAATGAACAAAACATAATTCTAGAGAATAATTTCTATCCGAATATGCTGGCTATTGCAGAACGTGCATGGAAAGGAGGAGGGACTGAATATTTTGATAAACAAGGTACCATTCTTCCTACAGATGAAAATTCTGATGTGTTTCGTGACTTTGCAGATTTTGAGCATCGCATGTTATGGTATAAAGAACACCTTTTTGCAGGTTATCCATTTGCTTATGTCAAACAGACAAATGTGAAGTGGAATATTACAGACGCTTTTCCAAACGAAGGTGATTTGAGAAAAGTGTTTCCTCCGGAAAAAGAACTCAACGATTCGTATATTTATGAAGGTAAACAATATAAGGTACGTCCGGCAATAGGAGCCGGCATTTATCTTCGACATGTTTGGGGAAATCTTGTGCCGGCTTTTTATAAAGATCCACAAGAAGATCATACGGCCTATGCCTATACTTATGTCTATTCTCCTGCAAAACAGGTTGTCGGATTATGGGTAGAATTCCAGAATTATGGACGCTCAGAAAATGATTTGCCTCCGTTGCAAGGGAAATGGGATTATAAAGAAAGCCGTATCTGGATAAATGATCAGGAAATAGTACCCCCGGTATGGACTGCTATTCACCGGAAAAAAAGTTCGGAAATAGCATTAGGAAATGAGAATTGTGTAACTCGTTCTCCTTTGCAGGTTCAGTTGAATAAAGGTTGGAATAAAGTATTACTCAAACTTCCAGTGGGTAAATTTACAATTGATGAAATTCGTCTGGTGAAATGGATGTTTACTACTGTATTTGTGACTCTTGATGGTGAGAAAGCTGTGGAAGGATTGATTTATTCTCCAGAGAAAAAGTTATAATGTGTCGATAGACATAAGTATGGCTTTGCTCAGGACAGTCGAATATGGCATTTATGTTGAAACATAGTTCAACAGCTAAGAATGATATCCCGCAAGCTACTGATCAACAGATTCGTCTGTTTGATATGAAAGCACGTTGGAATACTAGTGCGGCAGAGTGGGATTCAACGGTGCTAGGTTCTCTAAATCATCTTCAATATTATCGGGATACTGAATGGACTACTTGTACTGCTGAAACTGCATCTGACTTTTCAGCAGTAGCTTATTATTTTGGAAAAGCATTACGGGATAGTTTGCAAGTACCAATAGGACTGATTTGTAATGCAATTGGTGGTTCGCCTACAGAATCTTGGATTGATAGATCATCATTAGAATATGGATTCCCTGCTATTCTGAAAGATTGGTTAAATAATGATTTTATTCAAGGATGGGCAAGGGAACGAGCTGCTCTGAATATTAAGAAATCAGCATATTCATTTCAGCGTCACCCTTATGAACCCTGTTACTTGTATGAAGTAGGTATCGCTCCTTTAGAACAATATCCTGTCAAAGGAGTCATTGGGTATCAGGGAGAATCAAATGCACATAATAAAGACGCTCATGAGAAACTCTTTAAATTATTAGTTCAGAGTTGGCGAAAGAACTAGAATGAGGATCGTTTGCCTTTTTATTTTGTACAATTACCCAGTATAGACCGTCCTTCTTGGCCATGGTTTCGTGATAGCCAACGAAAATTGATGAAAGAAATTCCATATACCGGTATGGCTGTATCCATCGATTATGGTGATTCATTAGATGTTCATCCCAATTGTAAGAAACCGATTGGCGAACGTTTGGCACGTTGGGCTTTGAATAAAACATACTCGAAGAAAATAATTCCTTCCGGACCTTTATTTCGCAGTGTCAGCAGTCGGGGTAATGCTGTGTTCTTATCTTTTGATTATGGACAAGGAATGAAAAGCTCAGATGGAAAAACATTACGTACGTTTGAAGTAGCGGAAATAGATGGTCTCTATTACCCGGCAACAGCAGAAATCATAGGGGAACAAGTGAAAATCTATAGCAAGAATGTATCGAAACCACGATACGTACGATACGGATGGCAACCTTTTACTCGGGCTAATTTAGTTAATCAAGCCTCTCTTCCGGCTTCGACCTTTATGGCTGAAATTCTAGTGAAATAAGAATTTTGTATGTTTTATAGTAAAGATTTGACAAGAAAACAGTATCTTTACTCCGTTAAATATCTAATGCCCCCACTATGATTTTAAATTTAACAGGAAAAGTGACCAAAATAGCATGCGGACTACTATGTTGTTGCACTATGACATATGCACAGAATAACGATACTTCGGATGTTGTTATTTTGGACGTTGGCTGGGAGTTTTCTCAAGCAGGAACAGATAAATGGATGCCGGCTACCATACCTGGTATAGTCCATCAGGATTTACTTCATCATAATTTATTGCCTAACCCTTTTTATGGGACTAATGAAGAGAAAATTCAATGGATAGAAAATGAAGATTGGGAGTATAAAACTGCTTTTATGGTATCCGAGGATCAGTTAAAGCGGGATGGAGCTCAACTTATTTTTGAAGGGCTCGATACTTATGCCGATGTATATCTTAACGGATCTTTGTTATTAAAAGCGGATAATATGTTCGTTGGCTACACCCTTCCGATAAAATCAACTTTGCGTAAAGGGGAAAATCACCTACAGATTTACTTTCATTCACCTATACGCCAGACTTTGCCTCAATATGATTCTAATGGATTCAACTATCCTGCAGACAACGATCATCATGAAAAGCATCTAAGTGTTTTCACTCGCAAAGCTCCATATAGTTATGGTTGGGATTGGGGAATACGGATGGTAACGAGTGGTGTTTGGCGTCCGGTAACACTTCGTTTTTACGATGTTGCAACGATATCTGATTATCATGTAAAACAGATGTCATTGACGGATGAGGCTGCAAGCTTATCCAATGAATTGATTATCGACAATATCTCTGAGGAAACAACTGCAGAAGTTGAAATTAAAGTTTCTTTGGATGGAACTAATGTTACAGAAGAGAAGCAATCAGTCATACTACAGCCCGGAATCAATCATATTGCTATTCCTGTAGAAATATCCCAACCTGTTCGTTGGATGCCCAATGGCTGGGGTAAACCTACATTATATGATTTTTCTGCTCAGATTTTTGCTAATGGAAAGGTGGTTGCCGCACAGTCCCATCGAATAGGCTTGCGTACTATTCGTGTAGTAAATGAAAAAGATAAAGATGGTGAATCCTTTTATTTTGAAGTGAATGGCATTCCCATGTTTGCCAAAGGAGCCAATTATATTCCTCAGGATGCTATGTTACCTTCTGTTACTCCGGAGCGTTATCAAACTTTGTTTCGTGATATTCGCGAGGCAAATATGAATATTGTGCGTGTATGGGGAGGAGGAGTATATGAGGACGACTATTTCTATGATTTGGCAGATGAAAACGGAATTCTGGTATGGCAGGATTTTATGTTTGCCTGTACCCCTTATCCTTCAGATCCAACTTTTATGAAAAGAGTGGAGACGGAGGCTGATTTTAATATTCGCCGACTTCGAAATCATGCCTCTTTAGCTATGTGGTGTGGGAATAATGAAATATTGGAAGCCTTAAAATATTGGGGCTTTCAGAAGAAATTTACTTCCGAAGTATATCAGGGAATGCTTAGAGGTTATGACAAATTGTTTCGTGAATTACTTCCTGCAATGGTGAATAAACTTGATACCGATCGGTTTTATGTACACAGTTCTCCTTATTTTGCAAATTGGGGACGACCTGAATCATGGGGAATAGGAGATAGCCACAATTGGGGAGTCTGGTATGGCAAGAAACCTTTTGAATCTTCAGATACTGATATTCCTCGTTTCATGAGTGAATTTGGATTCCAGTCATTCCCGGAAATGAAGACCATAGCAACTTTTGCTGCTCTTGAGGATTATCAGATTGAATCCAAAGTGATGAATGCGCATCAAAAGAGTAGTATTGGTAATGCATTGATTCGTACTTATATGGAACGCGATTATGTTGTTCCCGACAAATTTGAAGATTTTGTTTATGTCGGATTAGTCTTGCAGGGCAAGGGGATACGTCATGGACTGGAAGCTCATCGTCGTAATCGTCCCTACTGTATGGGTACTATGTATTGGCAATTGAATGACAGTTGGCCGGTTGTGTCTTGGTCAAGCATTGACTATTATGGCAATTGGAAAGCTTTGCATTATGAGGCAAAACGTGCTTTTGAACCACTTTTGATTGATCCTATACAGCAGAATGACAGCCTATCTATCTATATACTTTCTGATCGGTTAGACAACATGGAACAAATGAAGCTGGAAATGAAAGTGATCGATTTTGATGGAAAACCGATAGGAAAGAAAAATCAGATAAACTCATTGACTATTCCGGCCAATACATCTTTATGTGTTTACAAGGAAGATTTCAGTACGAAATTAACTCAGGAAGAACTGCAACGTTGTTTTTTGCAATTGACACTTAAAGATAAATCAGGGCATACTCTGGCAGAATCGGTTCATTATTTCAAAAAGACGAGAGAATTACTTCTGCCTCAAACAACAGTCAGCTATAAGATGAAACAGACGGATGGAAAGTGTGAATTAACCATTACTTCCTCTAAACTGGCAAAAGATGTTTTCATTGAAGTTCCTTTTCAAGGTGCTCGCTTCAGTGATAATTTCTTTGATCTTTTGCCGGGAGAACATAAGACGGTTGTCATCACCTCTACTTCAATAAAGAAAGGAGAGAAGCTGCCCTTGACCATTAAACATATTCGTGAAACATATAATTAAAGACAAATTTATTAACTAACAAATTTATTAACTAACCCCTAATTTTTATTTTATGAAACAGTTTTTAAAATTAACCGGTTGTCTTGCAATTGCCGGACTTGTTGCGTCCTGTAAGTCATCGGTGCAGCAAGAAGCCAATTATCAGATTATTCCATTGCCACAGGAAGTAGTTGAGACTCAGGGAGATCCTTTTGTTCTAAAGAGTGGCGTTAAGATTCTCTATCCGGAAGGAAATGAAAAGATGCAGCGCAATGCAGAGTTTCTAGCTGATTATCTGAAAGCATCTACCGGAAAAGATTTTGCTATTGAAGCAGGTACGGAAGGAGAAAATGCAATTGTATTATCGTTAGGATTAGAATCAGAAAACCCGGAAGCTTACCAATTGAAGGTTGAAGGTAATGGAATAGCGATTACGGGGCTTACAGAAGCTGGCGTTTTTTATGGAATTCAATCCTTACGTAAATCATTGCCTATCGTAATAGAGGGAGATATTGTATTACCGGCTGTGGATATCAAAGATTATCCGCGTTTTAGTTATCGTGGTGCACATTTTGATGTAGGACGTCACTTCTTTACAGTAGATGAGGTGAAAACCTATATCGATATGATGACATTACACAACATGAACCGTCTGCATTGGCATCTTACTGAAGACCAAGGCTGGCGTTTGGAAATAAAAAAATATCCGAAACTGACCTCTGTCGGAGCTACACGTCCTTACACGATGGTCGGATACAAAACATTCCATGCACCGATTATCCCCGATAATACAGTGCACCAAGGATATTATACACAAGATGACATTCGCGAAATTGTCGCTTATGCACAAAAACGCTTCGTCACCATTATTCCCGAAATAGAATTACCGGGACACAGTTCCGCTGCAGTTGCAGCTTATCCCGAACTGTCTTGTGGTATAAAAAACCGGTATGAAGTAGTAAAAACATTCGGTATATTCGACAATGTATTCTGCCCAAATGAAAAGACTTTCCGTTTCTTAGAAGATGTATTCTCCGAGGTGGCTGCACTCTTCCCTGGAACCTATATACACATTGGT
>ERZ826016.2471-NODE-2471-length-14476-cov-3.722072_pt1 | contig 14476 bp, 8 predicted proteins | sample MGYA00519872_ERZ826016 | MGnify/ENA primary metagenome ERZ826016 (study PRJEB31778, sample SAMEA3449218) | human gut metagenome | biome: human gut; feature: human-associated habitat; material: faeces | place: United Kingdom | collected 2010/2012 ... | reverse complement strand
CTCAATGCCGCTCTTCTTCAGGCCGTTCATGAAGGTGGAATAGTTGACGCCCTCGGCGCGGCAGGCCGCGTTGATGCGGGTGATCCACAGGCTGCGGAAATCGCGCTTTTTCTGTTTGCGGCCCACAAAAGCATAGTTGCCGCTCTTCATGACCTGCTCTTTGGCCATTTTAAAATGCTTGGATTTGCTGCCCCAGTATCCCTTCGCCAGCTTCAGGGTCTTTTTTCTTCTTTTGCGCGTCATCATAGCGCCTTTGATACGTGCCATATTTCACAATCTCCTTTAAATGTAAGCTGTTTGATAATCGGTTGCCAAGCCCCTGACAGCTTAGGCGTACGGCAGCATGCGTTTGATTACGGCCGTATTCGTCTTGTCGGCATAGGAAGCCTTGCGGTAGGCGCGTTTCAGCTTGCGGGTCTTGCCATGGCCGTTCAGCAAATGGCTGCGGAACGCATGGCCGCGCTTCACCTTGCCGTTTTTCGTCAGCTTAAAGCGTTTTTTCGCACCGGAATGTGTTTTGATCTTGGGCATTTTATAGTTCCTCCTTAATTTTGCTTCGCGGGAGCGGGGGCAAGGAACATCTGCATGCTCCGGCCCTCCAGTTTGGGCTGCTTTTCCACAACGGCTTCCGGCAGGGCTGCGGCGAACTTCTTCTGAACCTCAAGGCCCAGGTCCGTATGCGCCATCTCACGGCCGCGGAAACGAATGGACACCTTCACCTTATCGCCCTTGGACAAAAACTTCTTCGCCTGGCCGACCTTGGTGTTGAAGTCGTTCGTGTCGATGTTGAGGGAAAGGCGGATCTCCTTGATGTCGACGATCTTCTGGTTTTTCTTCGCTTCCTTGTCTCGTTTCTGCATCTCGAAGCGGTACTTCCCGTAATCCAGGAATTTGCACACGGGCGGCTGCGCCTGCGGTGCGATCTTCACGAGGTCCAGATTTTTTTCTTCCGCTTTTGCAAGCGCGTCGCGCGTGGACATGATGCCGAGCTGGCTGCCGTCGCCCAACAGACGCTCGAAGTTGGGGAGGTCTGCCGGTGTGGAGATGATGAGAATGTCGGTAATGCCGAACAGCATCAACACGGACAGCGGGTAGTAAATCATCGGCTTGTCATAGACCGGCAGCAGCTGTTTGGAAACGCACTGGGTCAACGGATAGAGCCGGGTGCCGGAGCCTCCGGCGAGGATGATGCCTTTCATGGAATTACTCCTTTTCTTGGTGGGTGGGCATTGGTGTTGTCTCAGAACCGGACGCCGGAGCGGCCGTTTCGGGGCGGGCAGCGCCGAGTGCCGGAGTTGAGGTATCAGAGGAGGCGGCGCTTGAGATTGGGGTGCCGGGTGCCGGAGCTTGAGCCGGAGCAACACCGGAATCAGGTGCTGCGGACTGTTTCAGAATATCTGCCGAACTCTGCATCCGGGAGCGGCTGGTTGCCTGTTGCGAACGGGCAGACGCCTGCCTTGAGCCGGGCGACGTATGTTGCGGCGTTTCTGCGGTGTTTTCAGGCAGAAGCGACAGGAAAGGCTTTATCTGCGCGAAACTTTCTTCCCCTTTATAGCTGTTTTCCAAGCCGAAAGCGAAGATATAGGGGATTTTGGCGGCGAAATCACGTCCGGATTGCGCCAGTTCGGGATTCTTTTGCAGATAAGACTTGTAGTCTTCGGTTTCCTTAATCTTATTGCGCAACAAGCCGCTGCGGCGTGAAAACAGGCGGTAGTAGCTGATAATCAGGTATACGCTCAAAATCATCAAAACGGCATAGAAATTTGATGTATATATTGCGAGCCAACCGGCCGTCCACAGCACGCACAGCGCGGCAAAGGCCTTGACGGCAAGGGTAACGGCATTGCTTTTGAAGCGCAGCATAAAGAGCATTATGTACGGGAAGAGTAACGCCGTAAAAGCAATAATAATCCAAAACGTATTCCAGGGGGAAACGGCGAGCAAAGCCGAACCGACAATGCCGCAGACCAGCATAGCGAGGCTGAATATAAGATACAGTGCATTCAGCTTCAGCTTAAAGAGGTGGAACTGCCTGTATGCGGCGTAGCGCAGAGCCCTGTATGCCCGTTCGAGCTTCAGCCGGGATTCGGGAGTTGCCGGGAGTGAGGTTTCCTGTCCCGGGAAGAGGCAGGCGACAAGCTTTTGTTCGGCAGGGGAAAGCTTTTTAAGATTATCGGTCTTTTTGATTAAGACGGCTCCGTTTTCTCTGGCGCGCAGTTCCAGAACGTTTTTGGCGCAGAGGTTCAGGATTTCCGCGCCGAAAGAACGGCGGTCGAAAACGTTGGTGTTTAACAGGCGGAAGATTGCCGGCGTTTTTTTGAGGTAGGCGTTGGTTTTGTCTTTGTTGCGGCGAATCTGCTCAAACGATATCCGATAGGAGAGCAGGATTGCCAGCAGGGCGAAAAGGGCAAACAGGCTGGCGCCGTAGTCGTGAATAAACCACTGGTATTTTTTGGAGAAGTCCGGCGGGAGCAAAGTTCCTTTTTCCATGGTCAGGAAGAGGTGGATATCCTCGCCGACGCCGAGCGCTTCCGTATCGGCAAAGCCGAGCGAGTTTGACGCCAGCGTGTTGATGGTAACGCGCCGGTTGTCCAAACCGCCGCGGGTGCTGGCAACGGCGTTTTGGGCGACAAAGCTTTTGTTGGATGGCAGGAAAACGACGGCGTTGGCCGAGCCGACAACGTTTTTCAGCGTTTTGGCGGTAATGTCCCAGTACAGTTCATCAAAATTGTCATAGAACCATACCGCGCGGTCTATCAGGTATTTGAAACGATATGTATAAATTCCGGTCGGCAGGTTCAAAGGCTCGTCGGGTTCAATGTGCAGGTAATTGCCGATTTCGGTCATGTGGTAAGGCTTTTCCTCGCCGTTGACGGTTACGGATTCAAGCGTGATATCGGTCCGGCGCCGGTCGCCGTTACGCGAATAGTTGTATTTGGGCAGAATGCGGAAAAAGCCGTTGGGAAAACTTTCGTTGTTGGATATGAAAATAAATTCTTCGGTTACGCGGAGCAAACCGGTCGGCTCAATCTTTATGGTGGTCAGGACATAAGGAAAATGCTCGTCGGCCGGGGCAAGGATTTCCCGGCTGTCGGAAAGCTTTACCGTAACATACGGGAAGTCGGGCACAAACGGCCGGGCTTCGTCGTTTTCGGTTTCTTTCAGGCGATAAAACGTGCCCTGCAGTTCGACATTTTTGTTTATCGTGTCGCCGACGCTTCCCGCATTGCGCATGCTTTCGCGATATATTTTTTCGTAAGCAGAAAGAGTTGCTTCTTCCTTTTGTTTTATTTCGTCGGGATTAACGATGCTGGTAGCGGAGGGAATGGCGGCTTCGTTGGGGTCAATGTCGGCAGGCGTTGTCAGGCGCAGGCGTTTGGACAGGTAGGCGCGGACGTCGTTTTTGTTGTTTAAATCTGGCATTTCCTCATAGAGCTTTTTCATTTCGTTCAGGCGCTTTTCCGGATTGACCGGCAGAACATCAAGCGGCGCGGACGCGCTGCGGACTCCGGCGGAAACGGTATACGGCGCAGCAAACAGCCACGCTGCCAGCAAACGGATAAAAAAACTCTTCATATCTTTTCCTTCAAGGTTGCGGAACATTGCGTTTTATGGTATCAACCAGCATAAATATATTTAAGTATAAAGACAAGAAGTTAATTTTTTTAAAAGGGGATAACTATGAAGGACGAAAATGCGGCAGGTACCGCCGGAGAGACGAACGGCGGCGGGATTGCGGCGATTATTCTCGGTGCGGGAAAAGGGACGCGGATGAAATCCGACCTGCCGAAAGTGATGATGCCGGTGTGCGGCAAGCCGATGATACGCCATATTATTGATACGCTGGAGAAAATCGGCGTAAAAGATGTCGTAACGGTTGTTTCTCCCGACGGAGATATGGTGAAAAACGAAACTGCGCCGTACAGGACTGCAGTGCAGGCGGAACAGCTTGGCACGGGACATGCGGTCAGGTGCGCCGAAGAAGCGCTGAAAGGCGGTTTTGACGGGCCGGTGCTGGTGATTTTCGGCGATACGCCGCTGATTACCGAAGAAACCTTTTTGAAAATTGCAGACAGAATCCGCAAAGGCTACGCCGTTGTTGTGCTCGGGTTCAGACCCGGAGATCCGGCTCGGTACGGACGCCTGAAGATGAGCGGGACGGAGCTGACAGGGATTGTCGAATATAAAGATGCAACGGAAGAAGAACGGAGCATTGATTTCTGCAATTCCGGGTGCATGGGATTTGACGGGCATTATTTATTTAAAATTTTGGCACAAATTGACAATGAAAATGCGGCAAAGGAATATTATCTTACCGATGCGGTCAAAATTGCGCGCGGAATGGGACTTAAATGCACCGCGATTGAGGGCAATCCGAAAGAGGTCGCCAGCGCCAATACGCGCGAGGAACTGGCCTTGCTGGAGGAATTTTATAAGGAAAGGGAAAATTGGGCAAAGCGTTAAAGGAATACTGGTTCGGCATTCTACTGCTGACGGCGGCGCTGTTGTTTTTGATATTTGCGGCGATTGTTGCCGCTGCGCCGCATGACGATGCAAAAATGCGCGGTTTTACACCCTGTACTTACCGGCTGGCGCAGGAACTCAGCCTGCAGGGAGCCGGGCGCCGGATTTGGGGCGTGCTGGGTGCCGTCGGCGAAAGTTATGTCTGTTATGCGGGCGTTGTTGCGGACGGCGTCGGGCTTTGGCTGGACGGCAAACAGCCGGCGCCATGGAGCAATTATTTTTTCGAATCGGAGAATTTTAAGATTCCGCCGGAATTAAGCGAACCGTTTTCGGAAGATTTGTTAAAGGCGAACCGGCTGGACGGCAGGGAAACCAGCGAAGATTTGTGGCAGGAGAAGAAGTGAGCCGGCAGAAAGGCATAAGTGCCGGCGGGAGGAGATGATGCCGGCAGAGAGATATAAAGGCCGGCAGGAAGGCAAATGAACCGGAAAAACGGGCTGCAGCTGCGGCCGGACATATAGTTGTAAGGAGTGTAAGAATATGGAAAATAAAGAGAAAATGCCGGAATGGGATTTATCTGAATATTATAACGGGGTTGATGACCCGAAAGTCGGCGAAGACCTCAACGCGTATGCCGACAAAGCGGCAGCTTTTGCGGCGAAGTACCGCGGCAAAGTAGCGGGGCTTGACGGCGCGGCGTTTGTTGCGGCCTTGAAAGAGCTGGAAGAAATGAGCCGTATTGCATCCAAACTCGGCGGGTATGCGAGCCTTAACTCTTCGACGCATTTGACTGATGCGAAGGCGTCGGCTCTCTACCAGCGCGTGGTTGAAGGGTTGAACGACGCGGGAAAGGATTTATTGTTTTTTGCTCTTGAATATAACAAGCTGGACAAGGCGGCGGAAGAAAAGCTTTTGGCTGATGAACAGGTACGCTTTTATCTGCCGTATTTAAAACGGGTGCGGAAGTTCAAGCCCTACGAGCTGTCGGAGGAAGTTGAAAAAACGCTGCTGGAAAAAGATGTAACGTCCGGTTCGGCATGGGTTCGCCTGTATGAGGAATTTATGGCACGGCTGTCGTATTCGGTGGACGGCAAAAGCTATAACGATGCGCAAATCAGCCGCCTGTGTCTCAGTCCGGATGCAGAGTTGCGCGAAAAGGCCGGCAAGGAGATTAACAATGTTTCCAGAGAAAACAGCTTTGAGGCGGGCTATATCTATAATATGATTATGAAAGACAAGGCGGTTGAAGATGAAAAGCGCGGGTTCAAGTTGCCGATGTCGTCACGCAATTTGTCGGAAGAAGTCAGCGACGAAACGGTGGAAAATCTGGCGCAGACGGTGCGGGACAATTATGAAAACATCGCCTGGCGCTTTTACAAGATAAAGGCGAAACTGCTCGGTGTGGAGAAAATCAAATATTGGGACAGAAATGCGCCGCTGCCGCTTGAAGATGACAAGGAATATACGTGGGAAGAAGCCGTTAAGACGGTTTTGGAAGCGTACCATGCCTTTTCGCCGAAACTGCATACGATTGCGCGTGAGTTTTTTGATAAACCGTGGATTGATGTGGCGCCGAAAGACGGCAAGCGCAGCGGAGCTTTTTGTTCGGGACCGCTGACCGAGGAGCATCCGTTTTTGCTGCTGAATTTTACCGGCAAGCGCAATGACGTATTGACTCTGGCACATGAGCTTGGTCACGGGTGCCACCACCAGCTGCGGCGGCAAAACGGTGTCCTGAACGAGACGACGCGAATGACGACCGAAGAGGTGGCGTCGGTGTTCGGCGAAATGCTGGTGTTCCAGTCGATGCTCAACAATGCGAAGACCGACAATGAGAAAATTGCGTTGCTGGCGATGAAGGTCAATGATATGATTAATACGGCAATACGCCAGATTGCGTTTCATTTTTTTGAAACAAGGGCGCATAACGAGCGTAAAAACGGCGAGCTGCCCGTCGAGCGGCTGAACGAAATCTGGCTGGAAGAGATGAAAGCAAGCTTGGGGCCGTGGGTAGAGGTAGATGAAAACTCCGCCTATATTTGGGAGCAGGTCGGGCATTTCTTCTTTTTGCCGTTTTATGTATATGCTTATTCTTTTGCCGATTGCGTGGTCAATTCGCTGTACTGGCTGAAGCTGCAGAACAAGGTTGAAAATTTTGAGGACAAGTATTTGGAACTGTTGTCCAAAACGGCTATCGGTGATTATAAGGAGATTTTCGCACCGTTCGGGCTGAACCCGGAGAGCAGGGAGTTCTGGCAGGGCGGATTAAATCTGATAGGCTATTATCTGGATCAGCTGGAAGAGCTGACGGACAAAATGCCGGAGAAGTAAATAGCAGCTGTTTTGTGAAGAAAAGGAAAATCCAGTGTCCGTGGGCGCTGGATTTTTTATGTTATGGTTATGGGACGTATTTTTGTGTTGGGCTGCGATATTGGCGCATTGGCGTGGGTTTGGACGCGGACAGGGAGGAGGAAAGAGAGAGAGGGGTGTGGTGGGAGCGACTGGCACCGGGTTATAGAAGGGGCAGAGTTGCGCCTGAAGGCTCGCGCGCAGAGGGAGGGGCGCGGTGTTTTGGGTGTAGGGCGGGCAGGCGCGTGGTGTGCGCGTTTGAGGTCTACACGCTTTGGGTGTGCGCGTTCGTGGTGTGTGCGGGCGTATTATCAGAACTTGTACTTGACGCCGAGGTCGAAGAGCTGAGGGTCGTTCTTCTGTATGAGCCGGTTGTACTTGGCGTAAAGAGCGATATCCTTATACTCGTAATCAAGGGCAGCTTCGAGGACGGCGCGGTCGCGCTGATAGAGGTTTGCGTCGTCGCGGATGTAGTACCATCCGGAGCCTGAGCTGTGTCTGGCCTTGATGTCGTCGAAGGGCGAAGCGAATTCGTGGTAATAGACGCCGCCGACCTTAAAGGCGAACTTGCCGTACTTTTCGGTTTTGACTTCTTTTTTGAGGAAGAGGCCGATACCGGCTTCGACGGAGAGGTTGTGCGTCTTTTTGGTAACGAGGTCGTTTTCGCCGTTTCCTTCGTCAAATCCGTCTTCGGTATAGCCGAGGGCGTTGAGCATAAGGGCGGGTTCGAGTTCGGCGTAGCCGTTGAGGTCAACGGTGTAGCGGAGTTCGTTGGTGAGGCCGTAGAAGAAGTCGGTGATGTCCGATTCCCTGTCGGAGCCGCGGTCGTATTCGCCGTAACCGTAGCCGAGGCTTAAGACGGAAGCGAGGCGTAGGTTGTCGGTAAATTTGTGGAGCCAGGGCATAAAGACGGTAACGATGTTGAGGTCGCGGTCGCCGCCGTCGTCATAGCTGGTTGAAATTTTGGTATAACCGATACCGAGGCCGAGGCGGTTTTTATTATCAATCCTCTTGTCGCCAAAGGTATACATGGAGTTGGCGGAGAGGTCGTAACCGGAGAGGTAGCTCTTGTTGTCGGTTTCAAGGTTATAGTTGTCATAACCGGCGATAACGCGGTAAGGCTCGTCGGAAGGTTTCAGGATGGTGTCGGCCATATTGCGGTTAAGGCTCCGGAGCACCTGGAAGTTCTCGTCGGCGAAGTTGGTGAGGGTATTGAGGCCGGCCTTGTCGGCAATGCTGAGGGCAGCGCCGGCGTCGGAAGAAGCGCCTTTGATATCGTCATACATGCCTTCAAGGTTGCCTTGTTTGTAGTTCTGTTCAAGATATTCGCCGAGGGAGGTGTTTTGTGCAAACTCGTTGAAGTTTCTGCGGTTGAGGACGACGTCATAGCCGCCGGAAGCGTTTTGCTTTTTCTCGGCTTTGAAGAGGGCAGATTCTGAGGAGAGGTTCAAGCCGTCGGCGTTTTCGGTTTTGAGGCTACCTTCCTGGACATAGGTATCCTGATTGCCGCCCATGACGGTGGAAGAACCTGCGGCGAGGTCGCCTTTGAGACTTTCGGCTTCATAAACGCCGCCGTCTTCAAGGTAGATTTTGCCGCCGAGGGCGTCGAGGTCGGCGTCTCCGGAGAAGCTCATAAGGCTGTAATTGCGGAGTTTTGCCCCGTTGAGAGTAATGCCGGAACTGCCTTCGCGGACTTCGCCGTTGACGGTGATGGTGCCGAAGTTGTTGACGACGGCGTCGGAAGAATTTTCATCAATAAAGATGCCGTGCGCCTGTCCGTCGGGCGAAGAGTTGACGGTGATGGTGCCGGTTTCGGTGTTGGTTACCGTGGTGCCCTGACCGTCTTTGACGTAGATGCCGTAGGCGTTTTGCCCTTCAACGTCGATGGAACCTTCGTTGGTGATGGTGTTTTGGCCTTCGCCATAGATGCCGTAAGCGTTTTCGGCGTTTCCGGAGATGGCAACGGAGCCTTTGTTGATGACTGTGCCGCCGATGTTGGAGTAGATGCCGACGGCATCACCGCCGTTATAACTCTTGATGGCGACGGATGCGCCGGTGTCATTGGTAACGGTGCCGGAGGACGAGCCGTACATGCCGTACGCCGTGCCCGTGCCGAAGTGGCTGATGGTGATGCGCCCGATGCCCCCGTTTACGCTGTCCGTCGTGTTCTTTATGTTCGCTCCGTTCTTTATGCCGTATACCTCTCCGCTCTCTTCTGCGCTGATTGTAATGTCTATGGCGGTTTGATTTGTCAGAGTAAGCTTGGAGTTGAAAGCATTTTCAGATATACATGTGCCGTTATCTTCAATATATCCCTCTTTACAAGAGTCAATACCATATTTTCCTTCACATTGCGAACAGTTGGCTCCGGTCGGGCAGCTGTTGTACGAAAATCTGCTGTCGCAGGCGCAAGTACCGTTAGTCAGGATATATCCTTTGCTTGCATCGCAGCTGATGACATATTTACATCCTGAAACGCTGTCCGTTCCGCAGGAAGAAGCTCCGGTCGGGCAGGAGTCAAAGCCGGAAGTATTGTTGCAGGTGTATGAACAGGTGAAACACTGGGTGTCGCCGGAATATGCACCGGTATTTTCCGTTCCGACATTGGCATAGCTGCTGGTGGTACATGCGGTTGTCTGGCCGCTGGAGCAGGTTTTGGGATCACATTTGCCGCATACTTTACCACCGGAAGTGCCGCTGGAAGAGAAAGTCCAGCCGTTAGCTTTTGATGTTCCGCAGTTATCAACGGACTGATAGGCTGTGCTGTAGCCAGAGGGGCAACTGGTCGATCCGGTTTGTTTCCAACAACCGGAGCCGGTAGCGCTTTCAATGCAGGTGTAGCCGCCTTCCTGGCAGGTGTCTTTGTTGGTGAACGGATAATCGGACGGGCATTGGGCACCGGTGTAGCAGGCTACCGGAGAGGTAATAGAGTTGGTGCAGGTTTTGCCGCTCGGGCAGCTGCCGGCCGTCCAACCGGAAGCGCAGGAATAGGTGCATTTATAGCAAGTGTTGCTGCCGACAGTGGTCGTTTCCTGACTGTAGGTATAGCCGGTTCCGCCGGAGCAGGGCGTTGTGCCGTTGTTATACTCGGACGGACAGCTTTGCGAACCGTTGCGGATGTAGCAGGTTTTGCCGTTTTCGGTAGTGGTAGTGCATGTATAGCCGCCATTAGTGCAGTTGGTCGGGCTGGCAAAGGCATTTGATTCGTTACAAGCATAGCTGCATTCGTAGCAGGGGGTATTACCCTGGAAAGAGCCGGTTTCCTGCGCCGAACCCGTGGTATAGGTACCGTTATTGCAGGTTTGGCTGGTACTGGAGCCGACAGGGCAGGTTTTGGCAACGCATTCGTTGCAGGCGGTGTTTCCGGCATAATCTACACGGTTAATCGTCCAGCCGTTGATACCGGTTGTCTGGCAATCGGCAGCGCTGGTGATGTCTGTAGACCCGGTATCGCAGGTTCTGGCTGTGCACAGGCCGCACGCGGTGTCGCCGGCATAGCCGTTAATGCTGAAGTTCCAGCCTTCGCTGCCGCCGACGCCACAGGAAGAAACGCTGGTGTTTGAAGTGGATGCGCCGTTGGTGCAGGTTTTTTCGGTACATTTACCGCATACCTGTCCGCCGGAGGTGCCATTTGAAGAATAATTCCAGCCTTCGGGGTGAGCTTTGCCGCTGCAGTCTTCCAGCCCGGCAGTGTAGCCGGACGGACATTGGGAAGCAGATCCTCTGAGCCAGCAGGTCTTTCCGTTTTCTTCAACCCGCGTGCAGGTGTAGCCGCCTGCCTGACAATTGCTTTGTTCGGCAAAGGCTGTTGATTCGTTACAAGCGTAAGTGCAGAGATAGCAGATGCTGTCACCGGCAGCACCATGTTCCGTTTCGCTGGCGACTTTTGTATAGGTTCCGGCAGAGCATCTGGCTGTCGTCGAGCCGTCCTGACAGGTTTTGGCTGTACATTTGCCGCAGGCTTCATCGCCGTTGTAACGCGTACTGTCAATCTGGATTGTCCAACCGTTGGCTCCCTGGCTGCCGCAGTCGCTGACGTCTTGTTTGGAGGTGCTGAAACCGCTGTTGCACTGCAATTTGTCGCACTCGCCGCATTTCAGATCACCGGACATACCGTGTTCGGTGTAGCTCCAGCCGAGGCTGCCCTTGGTGCCGCAGTCGGCAACGCTTTGGTATTTGGTGGAGCCGATTTCGCATTGTTCGGCGTTACCGCGCAGCCAGCAGGTCAGCCCATGGTCAGTTACGGACGAGCATTGGTAAGCGCCGTTGCTGGTACAGTCGTTTTCGGAAGTGTAGTAATTGTCGGCGCAGGCATAGGTACAGGTCAGACACGGAGTGTTGCCATTGTAGTCGCCGTTTTCTTTTGAGGTGAGGGTAAATCCGGTACCGGCCGGTTCGCACTGCGTGGTGCCGGTCTCACAAGCCAAAGCCTGGCATTTGCCGCATTGTTTGCCGCCGGACATGCCGCTAAAGATTACCTCCCAGCCAGCTGTATTGCCGATGCCGCAGTCGGCAGGAGTTTGGATTGACGTATTATAGGAGGGATCCGGGCATTGTGAAGCTTCGCCCCGTTTCCAACAGTTTGAACCGGGCGCACTTTCCGTACAGGTATAGCCGCCAGCCTGGCAGGTTTCTTCGCTGGTGAACGGATAATCGACAGGGCAGCCGGTTACCTGATAGCATTGTACGGGCGTCGTGATTGTGTTGCAGGCTTTTCCTGCCGGACAGCTGCCGGGAGTCCACCCTGTCGCACAGGCATAAGTACATTTATAACAGGTGTTGTCGCCGACTTGTGTGGAATCTTCGGTGGTGATGAAACCGTTGCCGCTTGGCGTACACTTGGTGGAGCTGGGGTAGTCGTCCGGGCAGGTTTGGGAACCGTTGCGGACATAGCAGACTATGCCGTGTTCTGCGGGCGTTGGCGTACAGGTGTACCCGCCGGCCTGACAAGTGCTTTGCTGGCTAAAGGCGTTTGATTCGTTACAAGCGTAGGTGCAGAGATAGCAGATACTGTCACCGGCGGCGCCATGTTCCGTTTCGCTGGCGACTTGGGTATAGGTTCCGGGGGTGCATCTGGCGGTAGATGAGCCGTCCTGACAGGTTTTAGGCGTACATTCGCCGCATTTCAGATTACCGGACATGCCGTGTTCGGTATAAGTCCAGCCGTTGGCTCCCTGATCGCCGCAGTCGGCAACGCTTTGGTATTTGGTGGAGCCGATTTCGCATTGTTCGGCGTTACCGCGCAGCCAGCAGGTCAGCCCATGGTCAGTTACGGACGAGCATTGGTAAGCGCCGTTGCTGGTACAGTCGTTTTCGGAAGTGTAGTAATTGTCGGCGCAGGCATAGGTACAGGTCAGACACGGAGTGTTGCCATTGTAGTCGCCGTTTTCTTTTGAGGTGAGGGTAAATCCGGTACCGGCCGGTTCGCACTGCGTGGTGCCGGTCTCACAAGCCAAAGCCTGGCATTTGCCGCATTGTTTGCCGCCGGACATGCCGCTAAAGATTACCTCCCAGCCAGCTGTATTGCCGATGCCGCAGTCGGCAGGAGTTTGGATTGACGTATTATAGGAGGGATCCGGGCATTGTGAAGCGGCGCCGGGAACCCAACACTGATTGGCGGCCTGCGTACAGTCGTATCCCGGGTTGGCCAGTTCGCACGCCTGTTGCGTGTCATAATTACCGGCAGAGGTGTCACAGCCTTTTTTCTGATAGCATTGTACCGGAGAGGTAATCGTATCACAGGTCAGACCGGCGGGGCAGCTTCCTGCGTTCCAGCCCGGTGCACATTCATAAGCGCATTTGTAACAGGTGTTGAAGCCTTGTTGAACAGAGTCCTGCGTGGTGGTGTAACCCTTGTCGCTCGGAAGGCACGGTTTTGTATCCGGATAGTCAACCGGGCAGGTTTGCGAGCCGCTACGTTTCCAGCATCCGGAACCGTTGGCGCTTTCGGTACAGGTGTAACCGTCAGCTTCGCACAGTCCTTTATCAGTGAAGGGATAATCAATCGGGCAGCCGGTTACCTGATAGCACTGAACCGGGCTTGTAATCGTATTGCAGGCTTTTCCTGCGGGGCAGGTTCCGGCACTCCAGCCCGGGGCGCAGGTATAGGTACATTTGTAACAGGTTATGTTGTTAACGGATTTACTGTCCTGATCGGTAACAAATCCGTTTCCGCTCGGCCGGCAGGGCGATGTGCTCGGATAGTCGACCGGGCAAACGGGGTCGTCTCCGCCGTCATCGTCATCAAGCAGAAAATATGCCCCGGCGGCTGCTCCGGCACCGAGCAGCAAAATGCCGGCCGGAGATATTTTAGTTTTTTCGCCGGCGATTACGGCACAAATCGGATCATTGTCGTCATGACAGGGAACTTTGGTGCTGGCGCCGAATTTGAGGAGAAGGGCGTATGCGTCCCGGTCTTCGGCCTGTTGAGCCAGACATAGCGCAGTATTGCGGTTGCGGTCCTGCAGGTTGATGTAGCGTTTGAACTGCTGCAGCCGCGTTATGTTGCCGGTTTTTGCCCAATTGTACAGGTGCGCAGGGGTCAGGCGCGTGGCAGCTTCGGCAGTTGTGCCGGAAATGCTGCAGAATAATGCAAGAATGCCAAGACCAAAACATAAGCGTCTTATTATGTTGTTCATATGTGTCTCCTCTGCCCCGTTGTTTTTGGTTATCATGGTTTTTACCGGGGCAAATCTTAAAATTTTATGCATAAAACCGGCGTTTAAATACACCTTGCCCCATTTCTAACATATAAAATTTTATTTGTAAAGATGTTTTTTGTATAAAATTTGCATTTTAAAGTCTAAATCCGGCGCAAAACGAATCTGTGCCGAAGTTTGCGGGAATCGAAAATAAATCTTGTGCGAATCGCTTGTCTTCTTCTATTAACCAAAATGAAATATTTTGTTAACCGATATTTAATATTTGTCTAAAAATTGACAAATCCGGCTCTTATAAAAAGGCTGCGGAATGTCGGGAGCAATTTTTCAGCGGTGCTGCAATCGGGGGCAGAGAGCGCTCATTCTATAATTTCGCCCTTTTTGATGCCGTAGAGGATGCTGCGCTGCATCCAGCCTTCAATATTGTTTTCAAATTCAAGCTGGCAAAAAGATTGGCCGCAGCGTTTGATTTTGGCGACGACGCCGTTTTCGGCACGGGCAATGACGTCGGAATTAAGGCTGTCTTTTTCATAGATGTTGTTTTCGCCCGGTTCGGTAATCAGCGCATAGCGGGTGTTGGTCAGGAGATTTTTGCGCACCCAGGTTATCGTCCCTTCATAGTCTTTTATTTTGCGCCACTGGTCATATTCGGCAATGATTTCTACCGGGTAGTTCTGCTGCTGGTAAATCCATTCTATCGGGTAGCGGATATTGGGGCCGGAACGGGCGTTTACCTTGTCGGCGCGCATGGCGACAAAACGCGTTTCGTCCGGGTTTAATTCAAGGATTGCCGCGGCGCGGGCATTCATGCAGAGAAAAGATGAAAACAATATGAGAGCGATAACGCGCATTTTTTCCTCAGTTAAAATCGGATTGGTATGTTATATGTTTTCAGTTTAGACGACGGGAGTTAAAAAAGGATTAAGCAGGGGATAAAAAAGGCTCGCGCGCAGGGGGTAGGGTTTTGCGCAGAGGGAGGGGCGCGGTGTTTTGGGTGTAGGGCG
>ERZ826016.2468-NODE-2468-length-14483-cov-18.315082_pt1 | contig 14483 bp, 18 predicted proteins | sample MGYA00519872_ERZ826016 | MGnify/ENA primary metagenome ERZ826016 (study PRJEB31778, sample SAMEA3449218) | human gut metagenome | biome: human gut; feature: human-associated habitat; material: faeces | place: United Kingdom | collected 2010/2012 ... | reverse complement strand
CGTCATTGTATTTTTGAGGATCTTCCTGTTGTGCTAATAATTCTTCTTCATTTCGATATTTCAAACTAGCAGGACCGGTTATTCCAGGTTTTAAGAGAAGTATCCTTCTGTCCTCTCCTTCCAATTTATCAGCATAGCCCGGCACATCGGGACGTGGCCCTACAAAACTCATATCCCCTATCAATACATTCCACAGTTCTGGTAATTCATCTAATTTATATTTACGTAATTTGGCTCCCAAAGGAGTAATACGGCTTTCGCCTTTTACAGATATGGAACTTCCCGAATGATTTACGGTCATAGAACGAAATTTGTACATAGTAAACAACTTACCATGCTGTCCTATCCTTTTTTGTTTAAAGATAATAGAACCACTCGGCATCTTGACACGGATTAAAATGCTGATTACGATTAGAATAGGAAATAATAAGACTATACCGAAGAACGAGATGCTACGGTCAAACAGAAATTTAAAAAACATATAGATTTTCTAAAAGATTATCTCAAGAATTTATAAGCAAATTGGGTTATACGGGGGATAGGAACAGACAATACAATAAAACGAGCAAAAACAAATATATAATTTACATATGATAAGTTCAATTTTTTAATAACCAAACATCTGTTTCTCAAATCAGATAGACTTTTTGATAATCCACTTCTTCTTAAATAGAAATTACTATTTACACGTACGCGCACCAGCACTTGATCTATATTGGCAAACTTACACCCTGATAAAAATCCATTTAGCCAAAATATCGTATCCTCATCTTTATCCGTATCAATAGGGTATAAACCTGCTTTACGGAAATAAGATTTTCTAAAAACAACACTCATATGCGCCAATGGATTCCTTTTAGCAAAAAAAAGTTTCATTTCCTCATGTGTTAAAGGATACTTTATAATTCCTATAGATTTTTCATTTTCATCCATTTCTTCAATATAGCCTCCGCAGATGTCTACATTTTTACACCGTTTCATATAGGCTATTTGTTTTTCAAATCTATCAGAAATACAAATATCATCAGCATCCATACGAATGATATAATCATAGTTTTTAGTTAATATAATCGTTAATAGCTCATTCAATGAATATGCCAATCCATAGTTTTCATCTCTACTATAAACATGAAATCGACTATCATTCAATTCCATAAAAAAATGTTCTATATCATCCTCGACAACTCCATCATATTGGATGTAAACATGAAAATCTTCAAATGTTTGTTTTAGCAAGCTGTCAACACATTTTGCTACATACGTCAATTTATCATTTTTATAAATTGACATTATTACTGCCACCATTATTTATTATATAACGAGTTAATACCTTACATAAATTTTGTATAGGAACATCTTCCTAACAATTTTTTTATTCTGCTTTGTTCAGTGGTCAAACCATCATTATAATTCTAATCAGATAATATCTCCATTAATGAATTAAAACTATAGGCTCAAGCACCTGGAGTATAATGATCAAAAGCCAAATCTCTACATTGGCAAATATATGTTTCATAATCAAAAGGGAATGATACTTCAGCATTAAGGAAATACACACATTCACCAAAGAGTATCCGCTGTCATGGTTTCCAAACTACCGTCCTATCAACTGTAGCAGCCATCTTTCAGGTAAAAGCCCTAGATGGATGCTCCTTGTGGCACTACTTCCGCTTTGTAGTAGATGAAAAGTTTTTCGAAATCACTGCTGTTATAAATATGTTTTTATGTTTTGAACTACAGTAGCGAAGGCCGTTGTTATTATGTTTCTAAACAATACAGCATTTTGAGACGCTTACCGACATGTTTCTATTTGTATCCTCCACAAATTTTCTTAACTATATTTTTTAATCTGACTCCGCCTATTTTCAATAAGATGGAACGCCACTTGCGCCTATATGCAGGTACCCACGAACCAGAAAAATGATGGATGGTATGTGAATTGTCTGTCAAATACAATTTCTCATCCACATGGGACTTCGGACAGAAATAATCTTTCGGATAAAATGTTATCACACCCGGAAAATCCTGGAAAGTATTATTCTGTTTCAATCCTAACGGCAGCATATAATTGGTCAGGGTCACCACATTTGTAGTGACATCCATCCTGCCATCCTCCTTGGTAAAATGCCGTTCTTCATAATAAGCAAGATTTTCCTTGGCCCACACACTTCCTTTTTCAGCACCCATTATGCCGGTCGGGATATTATAATCATCCTCAAAGCCTGAAAAAGCGACATGGTGTAGAAAGTCATCCAAGGGTTTCAAGACCTCTACATCAGTATCCATGTAGATACCTCCCTCTGTATACAATGCATACAAACGAACTACATCGGTAACAAACGCAAATTTCCGATGGTCATATGCTTCACGTACATAAGGATAAGCATTTAGGTCAAAATTATCTTCATTCCATTCTTTTATTACATAATCAGGTAGATGCTTTCTCCATGAAGAGATACATTTGCAAGCCAGTTCTGGCATTTTTCCACGGCCGAACCAGCAATAATGAATAATTTTAGGTATCATATCATAAAAGTTACATAAAAGTTACATAAAAGTTATATATGCATGAATTTGCTCAATTTCAAAGACACTTTCTGCAAGACAACAGCAGTCAGAATTGACAAAATAAGAACCCATACAACATTCATCCATGAAAAAGGGGAAAATGCCATCAATGAAAATGGTCCCAATATGAAAATATGATGGGTTATATACACCTCATAGGAATTATGGTCCACAGCTTTCAACCATTTATTGCGGAATGAGCAATCAAAAAACTTTGAATAAAGAATCCCCATCTCAACAAATAATAGAGCACTCACCGCATGAAACAGTTGTTTTTTTAGAATTTTCATAGTCCAAAATTTCATTCCAGGAGATTGTAGCAAGAGAACCGCCAAACAATACTACAATCAAAGATAAAATCAAGTTTTTTTCCTGCTTGTTTGCCCCCATAAATAACAAAGCGCATAAAAAAACACGAGAATACGCTAACCTCAATCTTAAACACAAAAAAATTCATCAAAGACAAAATAGTGAAAATATATAGCACCATAGAAAAGCGGCGCAAATATTGCAATATAGGTGTTGCTAAATAACACAAGGCAATGATGGACATAAACCATAATGAAACAGCCCAACAATACCGTTTCCTACTATCCCCTGTAAATCAACGACATGTACTATTATTTGACTTACACTGATTTTCTTAGGGACAAATATGTAATAGAACGGAATACATGCCAATAGAAAAAGTATATAAGAAATGTACAGTTTCTTAAATCGGGTTTTGAACCAGTGCCCCCCAATCTTCTATCACCTTACATCCATAAAGATAACCACTAATTGCCAGAAAAACCCATACTCCAATGTTGAATAACCAGCAATAGCGATTATTATAAGCTTGCAACAAATGACACACTATAATACTGAACATGACCAAAATTCTCATAATCGAAATGGCTCCACTCTCCGATTGCCCTATGCCCTTTGATTCCACCATGCTTTTATATCCTGTCCAATACATTCAAAATTCGATTGCAAGCCTGCCCGTCTCCATAAGGATTCACGGCTTTACTCATTCTTTCATAATATTCCTGATTCTCTAAAAGGGCAGAAACTTCATATACAATTCTATCATAATCCGTTCCTACCAACTTGACCGTACCTGCTTCTAGTGCTTCAGGGCGTTCCGTGGTATCACGCATCACCAAAACAGGCTTTCCCAGACCTGGAGCTTCTTCCTGAATACCTCCACTATCCGTAAGAACAATGGTGGACTTTTCCATAAGGAAAACAAAAGACAGATACTCCAATGGTTCAATAAAAAACAGATTGCCCCAACCCGACAAATCATCTCCAAATACTTCATGAATGGGTTTACGCACATTGGGATTCAAATGCATGGGATACACGAAGTCTTTCTCCGGGTATTTTTGTGCCAGATCCTTTACCGCAGCACACATGTGAATAAAACCGTCCCCAAAATTCTCACGCCGATGCCCAGTAATCAAAACAAGTTTCCTGTCTCCAGCCAACCTATCCACATCATACCCCGAGTGCCTTAATATACTTTGCAATTCCGTATTCAGTTGCATGTCATTCGTCATTTTATCAACAACTCTATAAAGTGCATCAATAACGGTATTGCCAGTCACAGTAATTTGTTCTTTCCTAATCCCTTCTGCCAACAAATTCTGCCTACTCAATGGTGTCGGTGCAAAATGATAAGTCGCTATCCTACCCGTAAGTTGCCGATTCATTTCTTCAGGCCAGGGGCTGTAAATATTGTGCGTACGAAGTCCTGCCTCTACATGTCCTACAGGAATCTGCTGATAAAAAGCAGCCAAAGCCGTTGCCGTAGAGGTCGTGGTATCACCATGCACTAATACAACATCGGGACGGTTCTCCCTCAGCACATCGCGCATCCCAGTCAATACACGGGCTGTAACATCATATAAATCCTGCCCTTGCTTCATGATATTCAAGTCATTGTCAGGGATTATATCAAATATATGTAGCACTTGGTCAAGCATTTCCCGATGTTGTCCGGTTACGCATACCATTGTCTGAAATTTCTCAGGATATTTCTGAAGCTCCTTTACCAAAGGAGCCATTTTTATTGCTTCGGGACGGGTGCCGAATACGAGCATAATTCTCTTCTTATACATAACTATTATAACCTAGTATTAATTGTACAATTGTAATTTCATTTTTTTTAAATTATTCAAGAATCTGATTATTAGATAAGTAAAGCGCCAAGGCATATATTTTATCAATATACAAACCCATCTATCGCGTAACGATAACGGCATACTCATCCCTTTAAGATTCTTTCTCAACAAAGTTCCATATCTTTTATAATCCTCAGAAAGTTCTGAAGCAGCAATCAATAAAATAAATACTCTAACCTTAAAACAGTCAAAATACTTCCAAACCTCATAAGAAACATTATTTTCTCTAAAATAACAATCCATCATATCTATTGTCTGTAACATATTCTCCTGAGATGCTATTGAAAGTCTGGTACAATAAGAATTTTGATTACCCTGATAATAATGATAGAAAGCCCGTTTTCTATAACCGACAGATTGTGCACAAAAGAACAAACGATAAACTACAGAAATATCCTCAAACATATTTAATCCTTCAATGTAATTTATCCTGTTTTCTAAATACAATGACTTTTTGATTAATTTGGTGCAGGTTCCGCCATGCATTTTCCCGGCAAGCAATAATTTCAAACAGTCAATACCATTTGATGCAACATTTTGTTTACAATATATATGCTTACGTTTGTAGTCTGCAATATGATCAAACATAAGTATATCACATTTCGTTTCCCTTACAGAATTCAGCAATTCCTCACAGGCATCCAATTCCAGCCAATCATCGCTGTCAACAGTCAACACATAATCTCCTGTCGCATGATTTAAAGCTGTTTGCCTAGATGCCGCTAATCCCCTATTCCTGCTATGCTCCAACAACTTCACTTGGGAGATACGATGAGGATACTTTTTCAACAGATTCAGCAACTTTACAACACTATTGTCTTTAGTGCAATCATTCACAAAAATGAATTCTATGTGATCTTGTAAAGTTTGCTCAAAAAGCGATGTAGCACAACGCTCAATATACTTTTCAACCCCATAAATGGGGACTAAGACAGATAATAACATTTCCATTTATTGTATAGTACCATTTAAATGCCCCAAAAAAGAGTAAGCAAGCCACATGTTACCTCCTAAATAAGCCATTAGCGAACACAGTAACAGCACCCTCCTAGACACAATGAAATAAGCCTCCGACAATATTATCGCAAAGGGTATAAAAATCATATATAAAACACGATAAAACAGGACTTGGGATTTTATGTCAGAAAAAAAAAGAGTCAACGATGTAAGGAATATTAATATTACAAAGACAAAATACCGTTGGATTTCCCATGAAAATTCTTTCTGCTTTTTCTTCCAAACTAACTCATAAACTAAATAAGCCATTAGAATAAATAAAGGACTTCTCACTGAAACATCTACAATTTTCTTTCCGAAAGGCCTTGCATAAGATTCTGCCGAAAAATACTCAGCGCCATCTAATTGACTCAAATAAATATCTATATATGGTAAGATAAGATTGTTAAATATAAAAAGCAATATGATACAGCAACAGCAATAAAACAAAAACCTTTTCCTATATAAAGATATAAATGTAAAAGGAAGAAGTAGTACTAATACTACCAAACTTTTATGACAAAAAATAGAAGAAAAAATACAAACTGCTCCCCACAAATATCCGATAAAACGCATTTTATGAGTTGGTTTTACCCAAAAGGAATAACCATAAAATAATAAACTTAAGCCTAAACTAACTCTAGCATAAGCAAAAAACAGGATGCCCCAAATGACAAAAAATCCCAGCATCCTGAAACTATTAATGGCTAAACGGTGAAATAAAGTTCTTAATAGTAACAAAGCTATTCCCCAAACAATAAATCTAAATAAAATATATCTACCTTCAATCTGAAATAAAATCATATCATATACAGGTTCCAGACCCGAAAAGCTATATATTTCATAAAAATTAAGTTTTTCTCGATAATGCAACCAATCTCCAGAATAAAGAGCATATAAACATAAGAACAGCAAAAAAAACCAAGTCAAAACATATCCATTATCTTTCCGACTTTTATTACCAAACAAAGGGAATAGATAATACAACGACAAGGCATTATAAATCAAGATGTTTAATATTGTAAAAAAAGGATAATTCATACCTCAACACAAAGTCATCCATTGATACAAAGCTTCACAAGCCTTGCCTGTTTCATACGAACAAAGAATACTCTTGTTAAATTCCGTCAATTTACTTTCATATTCCTCTTTGTCAAACTGACTGATAACATCAAATAATTCTGCATTATTGAGGGTCAATGGGAAAGGTAATTCCTCTAACCTAAAATAGGTGCCACGATCATAACTTTCATAATCTGTAGCATATATAAAACACGGTTTATGCAATAATGAAAAATCAAATAAGGAAGAAGAATAATCAGTAATCAAAACATCTGATATACAGAGCAATTCATGCATATCATGATAGTATGTCACATCCAGCACCCGTTCACATTGGCACAATGCAGAAACATCAATACCAGCCCTGCAAAAATTTGGATGTAAGCGCAAAAATATAAACATGGGCGAACCAAACTTTTCTTCCAAGGCAGGCAGTGCATCATCCCAATTGAATTTATAATATTGCAATCCCATATCCTTACGAAATGTAGGAGCATACAATAATATTTTTGCATTTTTTGGTATATCGCATTGTGCAAATATCCGTTGTTTTAGTTCTGTATGATCTTGAAATAGCACATCATTCCTAGGAGTACCTTTTTCTAAGATTTCACCATCATACCAAAATGCACGTTTAATAACTTCTGTTCTAAATTTACAGCCAGACAAAATCAAATCACAAATGGAAGAATCATATTTTGCTTCATTTATATAACTTAAAGAAAGGTTTTCTTCTGCATCTTGCTCTATTTTCTTTATTCCCATACTTGAATGCCAAGTCATCACATATCGCTGCCCTTTCTTTTTAACAAAAGAGCTTTTCCACAAGCCTGTCCGAGTATTTGTAAAAAGAAAAGCCGATGAATTTAATATTAGCAAATATTTCCAAGTACGCCACCTCACTATCTTAATCTCTGAAGGCAACTGAGAAACATCCACATCTTTATTAAAACACCAATATAGTTCAAATTCACCAGGATGCTCTTTCAATAAATATTCTGTAATATATCGAGGATTACATGAATACTTTGTATAATAATAACTCCAACATAAAATACGCTTCTTATGAATACGAGTAAAACATCTAACAAACAAAGAAAGCAACAGCCAACATATATGTTCTATTCTATGCAAAAATCGATACATACATTATTTATTAATCATAGTTCGTATTAGAGTAGTGCTTATACCTTCAGTATGTGGTAAATAAACGACATCTATATCATATCGAGAGAGTTCTCTCTCTGTTTCTATCCACCGCTGATTTCCTCGCCAATCATCACCAATAAAAATCGCATCAAACTTCACATTTTTCAGAATTTCAGCTTTATCTAAAGTATTGACAAGAAAAGCATTATCAACAGCTTTTATATTTTTAATAATTTCATAACGAGCAAACTCATTTATAATAGGTACTTTATGTTTATATTCTGTAACTAACATATCTGAATTAATTCCTACAATAAGATAGTCACAATATTCTTTTGCATGATTAAGCAAATTAAGATGCCCTATATGAAACATATCATAAGTCCCTTGCGTATAACCAATTTTATATCTCTTCATTTCTACAATATTATTAATTTGACTGTTGATAAACTATTGGTAACATTTTGACCATAAAAGAATGTAAATAGTAACATATTATTAATAACACAAATGTCATCCCTAAAGCCTCAATTATTGAAACCTTACCGATAATGAAGGGTATAAACAATCCTTGGAATCCCAAAATTGAAATTAAAGATCTCGAAAGTTTTGTACATAATTTAATTTCAAAAGAAGGAGATATAGAGAATAGCATAATACTCCCAATTATACCATTCAAATAAAATAAAATCGGACTCAAATAATTAGGAGTTATTCCAAAATCACACCCCATCATTGAAACTCTTCCATTTATAATAGTTAACAGTATTGTCATAACCAAACTCACAGGGAAAAGTATATAATGATATTTCCACTTTACAAAGTATCCCATTATATTCTTAGAATAATAGCCAACATAGTAAAATGGAAAGGCCATCAATATATTAGCGATCCACAGAATCCGAATCTGAAATAGCATCGAGATAGACCAAAACAAAACAAACATTAAAAAAAGATATATATAAGATATTTTTGTTTTCAGAAAGAAATATAACTCCATTAGCAACTTGCAGCCACAAAGCACCAATAAAAACCAGCAATAATGATTTGCAAATTTGCCCCCCTTTATTATGCCACAGATAGTAAACCAAATAGACATATATAAAGTAGAAAACCAATCATCTGGCTTTTCACGAGAATATAATTCCTCAAAACTCCAAATACCGGATTGGTATAACGGAATAGATAGAGTTATAAATAGTAATACAAAAAATAGTGTCGGAAACAAAAGTCTTTTCAGATTCTGCTTACCTTGTTTATGCAACATACCACTCACAACAAAGAAAAAGGGCATATGAAATGCATAAATGTACAATCTAACATTAGAACTATTCACAAAACAATGGGCAAAGATGACCAAAAACATCGCCAAACATCTTGCAAAGTCAAGATAATAAATCCGGTTTTCATTGCCTGATTTTAATACAGAAATCTCACTATTTGAACTTTTCATAGTAATTACGTACTAATTGAAATATAGAACCCCTTTCTTCCACATTTAACCCCACGAAAATCAAAATTATGGCAGTCAGAAGCAACGTTAATAAAATTTGAATAATAGATAAGACAGCTCCACCTGACTGATAATTAACCACATAGGCTATCAATAATGTAAAAACAGCCACTTTTACACAAGGGAATAATACACAGGTCACATATTCACGAACAGAGTAAGAAATAAGTTCTTTCAGTAAATATAAACGAACTACATGAACCATGACAAGAACAAACAGACTAACATACATCACACTTTCAGGTTGGAATCCTATTTTCAGAACAACATAAGACAAAGGGACTATAAACAATATAATGGAACTGCATATCATCTGGAATTTCTTCATACGCCCTGTAGCGTGCACGACCGTAGTAAGAGGTGATGCAAACGATTCAGTCAAAGCAATCAATAAAGACAAGATGGAAAACAAAGCCGAAAGAGGAGGTATATCTTCCCCAAGCCACAACAACAATACAAAATCTATCTTAAACAACAAAGGAAGAGCCATCAACCACAATAATAAAAACGAAAAACGCGATATTCTATAAAATAATGAAATCAATCCGAAAATATCACTGGCCGCATAGGATTTTATCATTTGGGGTCTTGCTGCCAGTTGAAAGTTTCCCACAAATACAGTCACCCCCGATTGTATCTGAAAAGCAATTCCACGAGCCGCATTGACCGTTGGTCCAAAAAAGATATTTAATAATATATTTGCTCCCTGCTCTTTCATTAAATGTGCCAGAGACCCCAGAATATTCCAACCAGAAAAACCCAGCATCTGCTTCATCAAAACTCTATCAACAACCGGAGAAAAACGAAGATATGTAAATCTTGTATGTGCAAAAAACATATAACAGATAAAGATTCCACCTGTAACAAGCAACATCAATATTGCATAGCAGATCAAAAGGTCATAAGATATCTTGACTAAAAAATAAACGATTAAAAACTTAAAAAGTACCTCGCAAATTCCAATATATGCATAAAATTCCATCTTCTCATTGGCAATAACTATAGCATCATAAGGTGCACGGAACAAGGTGATTATCAACATAAAGACAGCACTTTGATAAACCCAGTTGGCCGCAATAATCCTATCTGATGGAATATTCATTGATGCATTCAGAAACCATAGCCCCACAGTTTCTGCCAATAATAGTATTAATAATGAAAGACCTATCTGAATGGATAAACTAACCGAAAACATCCGCTTCACTTTGCCAATTTGCTCTTTACCCAGTTCAAAGTTAAAAAAACGCTGAAAACCGTTGGCTATAGATGTATTTAGAAAAGAAAGCATCGAGACAAAACCAGCTACTACATTGTATATACCAAAATCTCCTATCCCTAAGGCCTTCAATACTATACGGGAAGTGTACAATGTTACCAACATTATCAATAACATCCTGAAATACAAAAACAAGGTATTTTTAGCTATACGCTTATTATTAATCGAAGCCATAAACAAACATCCAGAAACATGAGTACATACCTATCATCTATTTATATTGAGATAGTGCTAAAAATAAGCACTCAATTTAGGGAATCCCCCCTTGAAAGGGCACTTGCATGTGCCCTAAACTGAGTTAAGTTAAAAATAACGTTTTGAAATAAACATGGGCTCGTAGCCGAATTGATTTTGTCAGGAACCATATTACCATAGTCCTGCACCCGTTAAATGTTTTTTTGAACAAATTGCATAATTGAAGCCCATTATCTGAAACATAACCCAACTAACAGAAGCGTCAGCTGCCTTCCTGTTGATTTTACGAGTCTGCTCTAGACGGTCATATTCACGGATGCCGCCTTTATAATATAACCTACTCCATTTGGGATAAAGAATAGCCTCGTTACTGTGCACATAATCTTTCGGATTAAGGCCTCGCTTCTTCAACTGACTCCAGAAAATATATCTTTCAAAAAGAATAGCGGACATGCCGAGAGCAAAAAGCCTCCCCTACCACCAGTCTCCACCTGTTGAACAGCCTTCAAAACAGCAACTTTACAAGCCAACTTTTGAAAAATTTGATTAAAGTTATCGTCAGTCAGACGTACAATCTCAGAATTTTCGGTTGTATTCATATTATCATTTCGATTTTAACGATCCTGTCTCTTCAACGCATTACATAACCGTCAATTACCTCAATATCCTCATTTTAAGAATCTGCTCTTACCACAACTTAAGAAAGCAAATCTTCCAACATCGCATTTGTTACCTCCCAATTTTGAATCAGACCTTCGTCATCAATACTCATACAGACATAATCTCCGAAGCTAGTATCATCTTGACTGAATATATCTGGAACATAACCTTCCTTCTCTTTTATAAGTTTTTTATTAGAATCGTATATCCTATAAATACCCTCATCACAAACTTTATAATTGACACGAGCTCTGACAGCCTTAGGCCAGTTAAGAGCACATCCCTTTTTTATGTCCACTTCAATTAACCATCTACGACCGATAACAAAAGGCATCCAAGGAGCTTCCTCGTTTTCAAGAATACCATTAACTTCTGCATCTTCAAAATGTCGGACTCTAAAATCCGCTTTTGATATACTTTACATCAACCTCTTCAGAGGCTGAATCTTCTATATATTCCCAAGGATAGGGATTATCAACCACATTCTGGAACTCCTCGATAGCTTCTCGCTGTTCAGTTGTGAGTGATACGGAATTCCAAGAGAAAATAATTGCACGCCCTTCATCCGCCAAAGGTTCATCAAACACTTCACCATAGCAGGCGGTAAGCAAACGAAGTTTCAGCAATGAAACAGGGAGGACATCAAGGATATCCCAACAACGATCCAGAATTTCCTGAATACGCTTCTGTTTTTCACCGTGATCGATAAACGAGGCACTATAGCCCATCAACAGCGCAAGGCAGACATTCGCCTGCTCTTCGATCGTTGCCCCCTTGGCACCGGAATCATACAAAGCCGCGGTCAGGCGGTAAACTTCACCGTTACGACGGGAAAGGTCATCGCTATAAATGGGACTACCGTCCATGCCCAAATACATCAGCTCGTGCGCGGCACGCTGAAGAGCAACTGTTTCTTCAGAAAAAGACATAACTATTATGATTTCAGATTTATGATTTATCAACTGTCAACTATCAATAATTGATTGTCAACTGCCAACTATTTGACTACTTCTATAAGATCCGGATGGATGGTAGCCATGGCAACGGCAATGACTCCTTGTATTGCAATAATGACACGGCGGTCGCGGGCACCTTTCACTTTCAGGAAAACACCTTCCTGACCTTCGAAGTCACCACCGGTGATGCGGACTTTTGTACCTTTTGACAAGTTCAACTCTTCGGGTTGGAAGTATATCAGATGATCGTTGTAGGTACCGGCTACAGCGATGAAACGTTGCATATCATTATCGGGGATGATTATCTTCTGTCCGCTACGGGTGTCGGTGATGTATTGCAGGTAAGTGACCTGGGACTTGACACGCTTCACTTCCGAAGGACGGGCATGGACAAAGATCAAGTTGTGAATGACAGGAACTAAAGCGCGAACCTTTTTCCCTTTCTTGATGATTGTATTGTATTGCATGGGAATGAAACAGCCCAATTTCTCCTTTTCGAGTAGACGCATTGCATCAGGCTCCCTACGGTATGTGGCACGCATTGCATACCAGATTTCAGGCTCTTTTTCCGGTTCCATTCGATGTTTTGGCTTCTCCATTCGATGTTTTTGTTCAGAAAAGGGTGTTCCTCCGGGGCTTTGACACCCTTGCATACACTTGAGTTTCAATCACTTGCGAACACTTTATCGTAGATACGGCAAGCTTTGCGTTCATCTTGCCAATTGACTTATCGTAGCTGTTCATTACCGTGGCTATATTGCAGGTAAAAAGCTATAAACGAACGGATTAATAGAGAAAAGTGTCTTTTAATCGTTCGATTAAAAGACACTTTTCTAAGCCATATTTACCCTAAGATTCTTTCAATAAGAAACAGTCTCCAAAGCACAATTTTATTTCTGGTATAACCCTCTATAGATTAGTAATATATAGACTGAAAGAAAAATTTAATCGCATTTATTTATCAGAATATTTTGTTGTTTCATTTCTTGACATTATCTTTGTGCACATTAATCGAACGATTAAAAAACACCCCTAATTTACCTCAATCATTATTGACACAACATTCATATTACCTGCTCTACCACCTATTTCATCAGCATTGCAAACTGATCCGTATAGCCTCTCAACTTCACCTTTTCTTTATAATAATGTACCTGCGCATACGCACTCACAGGCGCGTATTTCCCTACTTTTTCTTTATATCTTGTTACACACATTTTATAGTTAATAGGTGGTAGGTCCCCCTACCTATTTATCATTATGTATGTAACACAAAACAAATAAAACATTCATTTTTATAAACGGAAATAGTAGATATTAGAAAGATTACCGTTAATTTTGCTTTCGAATAGTAAACTTAAAATAAATTACTAACTTCTAACTTTGTGGTTTTATGGATAAAAAAACACAATCTTGAGTATTGAACTCATCAACAAGGATGGTTTCGACATCCAAATCGAGAGAAAGGAAAACAGGATTGAGATCCTGTTGGTTGAAAATGAGGCTTTTGACAAACGCATACGGGTTCGGGCGGAAGAGAGAAAAGAATTTCTCAAGCCATGGATAAACATGCTGATCAGCCGGAAAAAAGAGGCCGGATTGAAAGGAACCATGCACCTGGCAAGAAAGCTGGACTGTATCGCACTTTTTGAAAAGGGGAAGCACGAAGAAGGATTCCTGTCCCTGGAAAGCATTAATACTGAAATCATTAACTTAAGAAAAAAAATCAGGGAAGAAGAGATGGAAAGGAGAAAAAAAGAGATAAAGAAGTAGTCAACCCAAATTGTGGAAAAACGCCTTTTTAAGCAAAAAAGGCGTTTTTGCCGTTCCGGATATTATCCCCTAATTCGCACCGCCATAAGGCAAGTTTAAACAACTAAAGAAAAAATGGAAAATATTCCGGTTACCGCTTACAGCGGATTCAGCAACGTCAGGGGAGA
>ERZ826016.2466-NODE-2466-length-14494-cov-3.503913_pt1 | contig 14494 bp, 12 predicted proteins | sample MGYA00519872_ERZ826016 | MGnify/ENA primary metagenome ERZ826016 (study PRJEB31778, sample SAMEA3449218) | human gut metagenome | biome: human gut; feature: human-associated habitat; material: faeces | place: United Kingdom | collected 2010/2012 ... | reverse complement strand
GCTCAAAATTGTTATATTCGCTTACAACGAGGCGGCTAAAGACCTATTTCTTGATGGTTAGGAGATTGAATCGCTTCTTTTGGGAGCGCCTGACCATGAAAAGTAGCACCGCCTACTCCATTGCTGCTGCTGATCTGCGTGGGATTTGATGTGAAAATACTATCTTCGCCGTATTTTTAACCTGAAACCTGTTTTTCAGGCGAACTGATTCAGCTCAGGCATCCGCAGCCATCGTTTTTTCGCCATCTGATGCAGCCTGTCTGAGAGCATTTTTGTGGCGTGTTCACCCGCCACGGCGCCGGCAAAACGCAACCGGCCTTTGCAGAGGATGCACTGGTACGGATCCGTGCCCAGGAAGCCTTTCATCAGTACCGCGAACCCGGGACGTTTTGGTTTTTCCCGGACCGTCATTTCCAGCGCTTTGTAAACCTTCGGCAGAAGCGAGCCCCGCTTGCGGTTGGCCAGAAAGCCAGAGTAGCGCACCATCTTAAAATGACGCGCCGGAACGTGGCTGATAAAGCGCCCGATCATCTCTTCCTGACTCAGCGTCTGGCGTTTATGCTTTCCCGTGCGGTGATCGAGGTAATGGTGTACCACCGCTCCACCGGCGTAGTGTCGCAGGCGGGAAGCCGACACCGGCGGGCGCTTCAGGTACCGGCCCAGATACTTCACGCTGTGCCAGGCTCCCCGGGTTTTCTTCGCGAAGTGTACCTTCCAGTGCCGGCCATACTGTGCCTTCAGGTAACGCCGCCACTGTCGCTCATCGCGAATGTGTCCCAGTCCCGGCAGGGTGCCGGGGCTGACCCGCTCATAGCTGCCGCGCAGCAGGCGGATAACGGCTCCCCGCCAGATTTCCTCAACGGCCTTCTTTTTGAAGAAAAGGCTGCGCCAGACGCCGTGCTTTACGTCAAGTCCACCGCGGGTGATGGAAACGTGGATATGCGGGTGCTGATTGAGTTGCCGGCCGTAAGTATGCAGGGCGCAGAAGATACCGACCTCAATACCCTGCCGGCGTGCCCACTTCAGCATAGCCCGGGTGGCGCAGCGGAACAGGTCGTTGAGCAGGGACCAGTTGTCGTTGAAGAAGGGCCACAGTAGGTGGGGCATGGTAAAGGTGATATGCTGCCATTCACAGTCGGGCAGGACGTGCTGTTGCTCCGCGATCCACTGCTCGGTGGACTTCATGCCGCAGGCGCTGCAGGCCTTTGACTTGCAGCTCTGGCAGAAGAAGCGGGAGTGTGTGCAGTCCGGCGAGGCGCAGCAGTAGCGGCGAACACCCATAGCGCAGGTCCCGCAGGCGAGCATGCGCTCAACGCAGAGGCGGGTCCACTGGCTGATGCTGTCGCCGTGTTTTTCGAGGTAACGGTTCCAGCCGTCATCGACGGTGAAAAGAAGTTTAGCGGGACGGGGGATATGCATGGAGCAGAGTATAAAGCGGAGCTCCGGTCATGCAAACACCCGAAGCTGCGCAGCAGCGCCGCTCACGCCACAGGCGTGCTACGTTCCGGTGGGTATCCCGACAATCATTTTTGCAGGGCCAGTCTGGGTCAGAATAACGTGTAAAAAAGAGATTACGCCTGCACAAATAAAGTTCCTGGGAACCCGGACAGACAGTACAGAAACGGTAAGGGAGTTACCCGGGTTTGGGATTACCCTGTTCACCATCTGCCTTCCACTGTTACTGATGGTTGTGAAAACTCTGACTTCGGGTCTGGCAGAAGAAACGCTGATACGCCGGTTTACGCTCGCAGTGGGTACGCCCCTGACTGCGCTGATGATATCTCTGGTATTTGCCTTCTGGTCGCTCGGTCTGCGACAGGGACGCTCAATGCTGCAACTACTTGAAATAAGTCAGCGCAGTTTCCCGGTGCTTGCTGGGATTGTATTCGTTATCGGCGCAGGTGGAGCCTTCAACTCTGTTCTGCTCAAAAGCGGAGTGGGGGAAGTTATTTCAGGAATGTTGCTCAGCACCCATATTAATCCTGTCATACTGGCCTGGTTTATTGCCTGGATAATGCACCTGGCAGTGGGATCGGCAACCGTGGCAATGATAAGCGCAGCCAGTATGATCAGTCCGATGCTTGCCGCAGATCATCAACTGACTCCAGAAATTCTGGTAATAGCCATTGGTGCGGGTTCAATTAGCTGGGCTCACGTGACGGATTCAGCCTTCTGGATAGTTCGGGAATACCTGGGAATTTCATTATCCGAAGCGCTGAAAAAGTTTACGGTGGCAACGATCCTTGCTTCGGTTGTGGCGCTTATTGCCACCCTTATTCTTGATCACTTCATCTGACTGAAAAAGCAGGAGGATGGCATCAGGCCACCATCCTCCTGCGAGAAGAGATGATCAGACTCAGGGCTGATTTATCAGGGAGGTAATTTGATTAATTTTTTCGTCCGTAAATGGTGCCCGCATGAGTAGGTTCGATAAACCTGTATCAGACTGAATAAAAATGGCGCGTGCATGGGAAAATCGACGGAAACCATCCTCTCCATGATAGGCTCCCATACCGGAATGCCCCACGCCACCAAACGGCAGATCGTGCACCAAAACATGACTCATCACATCATTAAAGACAAGGGCACCAGAATCGGTTGAACATTGTAACTCTCTGAACTCATTTTCATCCTGTCCAAAATAGTACAACGCCAGCGGTTTTTCTCCATTCCGGATCCGATTAATGCATTCATCCGTTTTTTCATACGTAATAATCGGAAGCAGCGGGCCGAAAATTTCTTCCTGCATGATGCGTGAATTGTCGGAGGGATTGAGAATGAGTCGTGGAATGATTCTCCCCTCAGACGGCAAATCCAGCTCCTCACTGGCTGAAATGATGCGCTCACAATTTTTCGTGGCATCGTCGATCAATTCATTTAATCTGCTGCTGTGGGCTGCATTAATTATTGACGAGAAGTCAGGATTCTTAAGATAAGAACCGTATGATTTTCTCAGGAACGCTACAGCGTAACCGATGAACTCGTCTGCGTATCTTGCTGGAACCATAACATAATCGGGGGCGATGCAAATCTGCCCCGCATTAAATGCTTTGGCCGTCATTATTCTTTCAGCAGCCGTTTTCAGGTTGGCGCTTTCTGAAATGATGACAGGAGATTTCCCGCCTAACTCCAGCGTTACCGGCGTAAGATTTTCGGCTGCTGCACGCATAACATGTCGGCCCGTTGCTGAACTACCGGTAAACACCAGATGATCCAGAGGAAGGGAAGCGAAGAATGCAGAGACACCGGCATCACCCTGAACAGTCAAAATTTCATCCGGAGGGAAATATTCTGAAATCAAATGACAGAGCAGCCGACTTCCCGATGGCGTGAATTCGGAAGGTTTAATAATTGCCCGGTTACCTGCTGCGAGGATACCGGAGAGTGGTCCGAAAGTTAACACCAGTGGAAAATTCCACGGGCTCATTACACCTACAACCCCCAGCGGTCTGTATTGAATGTAAGAACACGTATCCGGGAAGGGTGATTCACGGGGTTCATCCTGCGACCATTTTTTCAGACCGCTCAGTGAATGCTTCAGTGCTTCAATTGAACCCAAAATATCGGAAAGTAATGTGCTGGCATGTGCCCTGTGACCAAAATCCTGACTGTAGGCCTCACACAGTTCATCCTTGTTTTCCTGCAACAAACGAATACAACCCTTAAGAAGGGAATAACGTTGCTCGTGTGGGAGCGGTTTAGATCTGGAATCGTGCCTCAGCTGACATAAAGCAGCTGATACGGTATGGGTATCTGAATGTTGATTGTTGAAAATGACAGGCAGATTTTTCATGGTAACCTCAAATGCACAGAAATACTCACGTCCAAAAGACGTGTACTTAAAAGAGTGATTTGAAGTTATATGCCGCGTCTACTGTAGAACATAAATCAGACAAACACCAGCCCTGCTCCTGTAAAAGCGTTTCGACTCATAGCTTTTACCATCTGATGCAGTCTGTCAGAGAGCATAATCGACAAAATAGTCATCGACAGCCTGACGTCGGCCGGCGCGGACACCATTGCCGGGGACGTTAGGGCCACGCATCATGTTACGTCTGCTAACCAGACCCTTCAGGTTAATCCTGCATGTCATTCGGACAGCCGGATGATCCCTCCTGAGTAAATGGCTGACACCGGGCAGAAAAAAGGAACTTTCAGAACCAAGTCAGCAACGAAAACACTGACATCCCCAGAGCAGCCAAAGTACCGAGACTGCTCAGTAAGCCTTTGCAGAAAACAGAAGCACAGGTGAACATCAAGATACCTAATATTATGTAAGTGCTAATTTCAGCTTCATTACCAGACATTCAACCCTCTGGATAACAAGATAGCAAGATAACATCTTACGAAGATGTTATCTTGCTAAGTGTTATTTCATTTTTGCTCTTTCAATCAGCTCTGCCACTTCCTCTTTAGATAACTTGTAAGCTGCGTCACGGGATCGTGACTGACGAAAAATGGTGAGGATTTATACAGTTTTCAGACTGTTAATCCTGGGCAGGAAGTGTACATCCGGGTATAATGGCGCTGGCGCTTGAGGCCTGATGCCTCATGACGTTCTGTGGGTTTGTTATGGTTGTTGTGAGGCAGAGGGCAGAAAGCCCCGTAGTAAAGTTAATTTTCATTAACCAAACCACGAGGCCCACTGTATGTCTCAACAACACCAGTATGGCCTCTTACCGTGCTCAATGCAAGGAGGAGTAATCCATGAAACTGCCGCGAAACGCCCTTATCTGGTGCGTATTAATCGTGTGTTTAACGCTGTTAATATTCACCTGCCTTACCCGATCTCGCTTATGCGAATTCAGGATCAAGGACGGAGACAGGGAGGTCGCTGCAGTGCTGGCTTACGAATCCAACGGTAAGTAGCAACCTGGAGGCGGGGGAAACCCCGCCTTTTCAGGGCTTCTGGTGTCGTCTGGTCAGACCGCAAGCGCCTTTATGAAGGGGTTGTCAGTTCGCTGGCAGCCCCTTTTTCCTCCTTCTGCGCGACCGCACGCATGGACTACAGAAGGGCGGTTCCCCTCCGGGGAACGGGGCAGGGCGGCAGCGCCTCCGGCGCGTCCGCTCTCTTCCCTCGCTGTATTACAAATGTGATACAGACTGTGCCGGTATGAGATGTCATGACCCGGTTTGTGAACCGAATTTGTCATCCCGCGCGGTAGCGAGCTGCTCGATGGCAAACAGAATCCCGTTGTGTGAAACGTCTGTTTCAACCATGAATTTCCAGTGAAGCCTTTTCAGTTGATAAACCAGCTGGTCGCGATGGGTTTCCGCACCGTTACTGGCCAGCATCAGGCAGCACTGCCCTACCATCCTGCAGGCTTCATCGTAGAGAAGACTCTCTTCATCATCCGTAGTGCTTTTATTTTCTGGCATGGCTACCGCCTCATCTGTACGTTTTCCGCTCTGATTCAGCATATTTCAAAGGCCACAGGTCTACACCAAAGGGCCCCTTCAGCTCCTGACCCGCTGCGCGGTTATGGCGAACTTATCCAGATTGATGGCTCTCAGCATGACTGGTATGAAGAGCTAGGGCCTCACTGTACATTAGAGTCTAAGCACTTTTGTGCGTTTGTATGCATTGAGGTAAAATTCATCTCCTTCGTTTCTGGCGGGTTTGTTGGGGGGTTGTTGCCTGTTTCACCCGGTTCCTGTCAGAAACGCGCTCCGGCCGTCTGAGCTGTGCGCGTTATGAAGCATTATTGTAAATAGTTTGAGGTCATGTCCGCTTTAAACTCACGGGACTGAGCGGACGATCCAGCTGAGCTTAAGGTCCGTTGAGAGCGAAGAGCGGACATAACATCCTCGGGATAGTGTGGGAATGGTGTTGTCCGGTTAACCGTTTCAGGCTGATGTTTTACTAGGCATAGTACTTTATGTCGATTGCTTATACATTTAAACTGGCAAAATAGGTTTTAATACGGAGATGGTCAATGTCCCTGCTACATCAGATTCAAGAGTCTGTGGTTCAAGATGGATCAAGCTTGGGTCCAATACTGCTCAAACTCCGACTCTTGGCAGCAAGATTAGGAAGTAACGATTTAGAAGAATGGGTCAAACATGAATCGGAAGGCTATCCTCAGGATGCTGTGCTTCCCGATTACAGAATAGTAGGAGTAACTTATAAAGGCACGTTTTCTGGCCCTTTTGGCTCTGGTATAAAAAATGCGCCTATCCCACCGATATTAATAAAAACGTTTGCAAATGATAGCTGGAATAACTACTCCGTCAGAGAGAGCATTGCTGCTGTTGACGAACTTGTTAAAGTTAGCGCAAAAGGTGGTTCTTTGGGGATTAATGCATCAAATTTAATCCTTCTTCTACAAGGGAAGATATATGAAGATTATGCTTGTAATGATATCTCTGGAAATATTTCAGTAGTGTCACTATCAGAAATTTCACAAGCCGTTCGCAATAGAGTTCTTGAATTAACAATTGAATTTGAAAAATCAATTCCCGCAGCAGCACACATCACTTTTGGTACTCAAGGTATGGATAAAGATAATGCATCAAAAGCACAGCAAATAACACAACAAATAATTTATGGTAACGTTGGCAATGCCATCTCTGGTGGCAGCGAATCAACTATTAATGTAAGCATACAATCACACAATAAAGAATCGGTAGCAAACTATCTGAAAGATTCAGGTATTTCTGAAGAAGATGCGCGTGATTTCTCACTGATTGTAGCGTCTGAAACACCATCAAGTTCTGAAGAACCTTTTGGGGAAGGTGCAAAAAATTGGATTGCATCAAATATAAGAAAAGCTGCCGATGGGACTTGGAAAGTCGGGATGGCAGTTGCAACCAAAGTTCTGACGGAGGCTGCACTGAAATACTATGGTTTGCAGTAAGTCATGGGCCGCATTTTGCGGCCATATTTATATGTATAGTAAAGCTAAATGTTCATTCCAAAGTAGTTAGTGCCCCATTATGAAGATTTAGCCGTGTAATTTTATCTTACTCGGTAAGCATGTTCCAACACCAATCTAGCTAAATCAGTTTGTTGATTTGATAAATCGACTTCATACGTAAAACATAGTAAAGATAATACTCTTGCAAATTTAACTCGTACTTTTTGCAAAGATTTATAAAAAAGTACTTCATCTGTCGAATTTTGATGCTTATATAATAACATTAAATTTTGACTTAGAGTGTGGATTAAATCTAATATTAAATGTTGCGCTTGCTTGGATTTTATGTCCAATCTTAGTTGCTCTGTTTTATCTTTGATTGATTCTAAACTTTTGATTACTGCTTGGGAAACCTCTGAATCGAATGGTGCAGTTAAAACCTTTTTACCTTCAAGATAACTGAAATATTTCTCAAACAGTTTCTTATCCGGATCAGATATAAATGGAATCAACTCTTTAGCTGTGATGCCCGAGATGGATGCGACACTTGCTAAACCACCAATTATTTCTAAAAACAATTTCGGCCTCCTAGTGATAATTTAAATAATTAGACTATTTTTTAACTACTAAGTCTCGAAAAGTAGAATTGTCCATTTGAGTTAGGATGTTATAGATAATACTACGATCGTTTGGAATGCTCTACTACCAGATTTGCCACATTACGTAAATTTAGCTATCTAGATAAAACGGCTATAATCACTCAGTAATAATTTCAATACTAAACATCCCTATGTTGCCCGACCAGATTGTGTTTATCACAATTCTTGGTATTAGGCTTTATTCCATTCATGAGTAAACGTCCGCTCCTGGCACAGAGCGGACATTTATTACCTCGACGCACTCCGGTTTTGAAGGAAGCCATACCCTCAGGTGAATGAGCGTAGCCAGTTACCGTAAGAGTGAAAGCTCAGATGGTATCTTTATTAAGTAAGATGGCTTCGTCAACCTCGCTTATCATACCCGTAAGGTTGGCTTCCTGCCTGGCCTTTATATCTTCAAACCGTTCCATGAGTCCTGTGATACCAAAAACAGTACAGATCACATCCAGGTCAAGCCGCAGATAATCGCCCTGATTACTGCTGCTGACTGCCGTGCGCAGATTAAGCAACATTTTCAGAAAATCACGGTCAGACTGGTCTACTCCTGAGATCCACTGCGCGACGGTTTGCTCGCCTGTTATGTCACGCCATGCGTACAGGAATGTTGCTAGATACGGTACATCAGGCATTTTTTTCCTGATATTTTTTTCCTGCAACCGCTCATTCAGAGCATTGCTGAAAAGGTTAATTTCATCCTGGGTGAAAACAGCGTTGCCCTGACCGGAATTAGCCCGAATATTGCGCAGAAAGACCGTCGCCCAGACAAATGCGCGGGTACGACGGAAACAACGGGTTAAGAATTGAATTGCCTGGCTGCGCTGCTGATCAAGCATCTGCAAAGCCAGCTGGCTGACCATGCCATCTATACCAGTTTTCTCCTGGCGAAAGAAGATGTCCCGTTTTCTGTACCATGGCAGGACTTGATCGCTGCAGCTAAAGAAGAATTTCAGAAAATTGCGCTTTACGCTGGCTTCTGCTCCGGCCGTCACGGAAGGGGAAAGGCGAGTCAGAATGTGTTCAAACCAGGTCCGGGATGAGACGCCGTTACTGGTCACACTGTCCAGAAGACGCCTTTTCAGGCCGGGATAATCACTCGCGGCAAGCTCTATAATGGCACTGATATCTTCATCAGACATGACGTTCTGGGGTGAAGAATATGAAAAATAATAGCGCCAGTACTCACTGCTACACAGCCTGTGTTTCTGACGGTAGTGTTCAGTTTCCGGCAGGGTGATATTTTCAAACAGCCGGAGATGATCAGGCTCAAACCCGGATACACCGGGTAGCCATGCACGAAGCTCCCATAACGAACCGGCGCGGGATGGACCAAACTTCTTGAGAGCTTCAGCAAGTTCAGCCTTCAGGGCATTCTGTACTTCTTCATGGGCTATGCCGTCCCGGCTTTCAACCACAGACCATACGGTGAGGTACTGTTCCACCCAGCCGGCAAAGGCAGGGTTAACCACAGAAATCAGCTGCAGCAGGCACAGGTCGGGAAAATACACATAATCACGCAGCCCCGGATAGCGGAAGCGGATGGCATTTAGTACCTGATTGACTTCACGGGGCGTACCAAGACCCGCACCGTATACATCTACATAGTGAGAAAAGAGTTGTAATGACTCATGCTCTGTTACAGGTCCGGATACTTCCTGCCATATGGTCAGGGCTCCCCGATAAAACTCTCTGCGTAAAGCGAAGTTTTCCGGACGTGGCAAGCTGAACGAGAGCGGAATGATTTTTTGCAGGTAAAGAGCACCGCTTTGCACTTGCAGGGCTGTTTCAACAGCATGTGCCAGCACGTCCCGGTCGTAGCACATGACGTAGCGGAATCGCGAAAAGTCCGCGACCGACCGTACCATACGCAGCACTTCCAACGCCTGCGCTGGCTCCAGACGGTCCAGATCGTCAATGACAACGATAAAGCTGATGCCCAGCGCGGCTATTTTACCTTCAATGTCAGTCCGGAGTTCGGCCGCAGTCTGTTCCCGACCCTTCAGGCTGGTTTCCGCGAGGGCGTCCATGCCGTCGGCAACAAGTCCCAGACCCGGAACAAAATTACCGGCGAATCGCGTCACAGGCGCAAGCCGGCGCGAGGTCTGCTGCGCGTAGTTGAGGATATTCTCTGCGAGGGGCACTGCCTGTCCTGCCTGCGCCATGGCCGACTTATCCAGCTTCGCCAGCCTGGCCGCGATGGTCATCATCAGCGCGTTTACCGGGCTTTCATCCGGTGAATTGATCCAGGGAGAGAAAACCACAATCTGCGTGTTTGCCGGTACCTGAGACTTCAGTTGTTCAGTCAGTAAGTTCAGCAGGCTGGTTTTGCCGGACCCCCACTGCCCTTCGATTCCAATGACGGTGCTGACATTTTCATCCAGGGCGCTGATGCTGCGGGCCAGCCCCTCTGCTATCGCCGTATACCCGTAACAATCATTTTCAGCCTTGAGAACCGGGCCTTCAAAGCCCGCGCGGGACAGAGCATTTTCAGTCGCCATCTACATATCTCCGTACAGACAGCGCAGCCCGGTCAGGGCTTCGCCCAGTACACCGTCACTGCAACGTACATCCATCACGTGAACCAGCGACTCGAAGTCGTCCGCCTGCGTAAATATCCGCAGCCCGTCTATCCCGAAAAAACCCTCCGGCGTGACATGCCCGGGCGGGGAGAACATCACGCGCTCCCCCTGGTGACCGTGCGCCAGTGCTTCCGGATGTCGGGCGTACAGGCTGAACAGGCCCAGCAGTTCGGAGAACGCTTCCCAGCCGTACGGCACCACGAAGTCCTGGCCGGTGATCAACAGGTGCAGACGGGGCGTGGTGTACCAGGCCCCCGGCCGTTCTCCGGGGTGCTGGCCGTCAATGCGGATCTCCAGGCGCAGGGTGCCGGCCTCAATGGTTTCGGTCACGGCCGGGATCACCGGGCGCAGCTCCTGAGCCAGATCTCGGGCCTTCTCCCCGCTCCAGTCCAGCCCGCGCAGCATCAGCGGGAAAACGGCTTTCAGCCGTGGAAGGGTGAAGATTTCTGCCAGCGCCGCGTCCGGAATGTCTGCCAGTACAAAACAGTCGCTCTCCAGCGGACGCAGGAGGTGCTCGGCATACATCTGATCCACGACCGGGCGCAGATCTGCCCGGAAGACGTCAAACTCCTCAACCAGGTTATCTCCCTGCAGGCGGAAGATCCCCGTCAGGTAATGGACGTCCAGCGGACGGTCGGATGCCACATGCCAGGCCAGCAGATCACGTGTGATGTCCATGAGGGTGCGCAGGGCCGGGAGGGTGGCCAGCCTGCCCTGCCCGCGCAGGAAGGCCTTCCGGGCATAGGCCAGGATGAAGCGCAGTTCATCCCGGGAGAGTGATGCCGCGCCGAAGGTCTGGCCGAGAATGATATGCCGGTACAGCTGCCGGACCGTGGCCTCCGGATCGGCGATCAGCTGAAAATATCCGTCGCTTGTCGATACTGTTTTCAGGCCGTCATCGAGGAAGCGTTCGGCCAGGGCGTTAACGGAGGTGTTTTCGCGACCGGCGCGCACTTTCAGCGCCTCGATCAGTTTTTTGTGAAAGCGAAGGGTCAGCTGACTCAGCATAGTGGCTCCTGTCAGGGCAACTGTATTGTCTGAATACAGGTCCGGTGAATTGTAATGAATATATTGAAGTTAATCATGCTGAGTTAATGCGGTCAATATAATGACATGATGTCATAGAAATGATGTGATTCTGATATTGCTTTTTCTTTTCACCGCAGATCCAAAAACCTCTAGATCCGGAAATCGCCACAAAGAAACCTGCATGGTGTCGGGTGACTGCCATGATATCCTTCAGCACAGATAACAATAACCAAGAGGGAGGTTGTGATGACATATATGGCGCGTCTCAGAGAGCAGGAACGGCAGAAGCGAATAAAACAAGAAGCAGAGGAGGCTTGTGTTGATAAGGAATTTGATTTTAGTACTTTGATTAAAAATCTAGAGACGCCGCAAAAACGACGCCAGAGAATCAGAGAGTCCGTTTTCATTGTTTTTCGCAAGGATTTTGAAGCAGGAAAAATACATTCTTTATATGCGTTATGGCATACAGTAGCGACAGCTTTGTCTTTTACTTTCTTCATGGCACTGTTTAGTGCAGAGAGTTACTTTTCCACATCAACTTGTTTGAAGCTGGCATCTGTTTGTTTTGCGTTATCAATTGTGTTTAACGGTTTTTTTTGCCTTTTTTATCAGTCGCATAGTGTATTATTTAAAATGGATATAAAAGAACTTTTTAAATTACATATGCTGTCCTTTTTTGAATTGACTCGTTATTTAGGCCTTTTACTTACTCTTCTGGGAACGTTCTGTGTTATCTCTTATTTTTCTACAGTTGCAGTGATCCTGTCTTTTGCTTTTTCGGTGGCATTGTTAGCCGGTTTTCTGGTGTATCTTCCGAAGAAATTAATTAAAAGAGATGATGCTATTTTCAGAATGAAGATGGACGCCCTGGAACGCAAGGATTTCGATCTGTATGAACGAATTTGCCGGATTTATGAGGATTAACTTTGGCAGCCCGCAATCAGCTGTATTGAGCCGGAGAGAATTAATCCGGAAACATTCTGCTCGGGTGAACGCTGGGTCGTGTATTCAGCCAGAGAAGACAGTATAGTCCGGGCGGGCTGACATCCAGCCTTCGCGCCGCTGATAAAGGCTTCTGCGCCCCGATCCTGCGGACTGGGGCATTCCCGGCTTAAGCACGCAGATGCTTAGCCAGTTCGCTGTCAATATAGTCCCCGAGCCTCCCCGCCACCTCGTCAATATTAATCGTGTTGTTCTCCTCAGCTGTGCCGTTCGAGTACAGGTGGAAGAACGTGTAGCCTTCCACAAACCGGAAACCGATCTCAAGCTGCTCATTCACCGTCACCGGCATGCTGTAAGGGCTGGTCACGTTAAAGATCCGCTCAGGTATTTTCGGGAAGGCGAAGGTCAGCCAGCTTTCAATTTTCGGTACTGGCTGCCCTTTGCGGGCCGGATTGAGCGTCACCCGGACCTGCCAGGCGCCATACTGGTAATCCTCCGGACGGTAAACCTCGACTGTACAGTACGTGCCCTTGTGTAATGTCGAGGTGATCACCGCCCCGGCCTGGTGGAGGCCCATCTCAATCATCTGTTTTTCCGCTCTTTCCAGCGCTTCGGCAAAGACTCTTTCTTTTTTCAGGAACAGACTACGCCCATAGCTGTTCGGCGCATCTTCCAGGATGCTGTGGCAGAGCACCAGTGCCAGGTAGGCTTCGCTGAGCGAATACTGCACGTAGTGCTGCAGATGTTCTCCCGCGCGCCCGGCCGCGTCATACAGACGCATGTCTTCTTTGATCATACCGACATCAATGGCCAGCTCCTGGGCGTATTTCTGGCGCACTTCGGCTGTCAGCATATCAGCGGTCAGCAGTCGGCTGATCTCTGCGAGCCGGGGCCGGGCAGACAGCAGACCATCCAGCGTGTTCTGCAGTGACTCTTCCGGCCGGTAGACACGGGTTTCGATGGTAAACGGCAGGCTGTCATTCTGGTCGATATACTGATAGTACGCGGCAATGGCCTGGGTGGCTGAATACCCCATTTGCTGTAATTTGGGATCGACGCGTTCTTTCAGTGCCGCATCGAGGCGGACATTAATCATGGCTAATGGCATGGTTGTATTCCTCATACGGATATTTAGCGTAAAGCATAATTGCTTTACTGTGTTGTGTAGCATATCCGCTTTACTAATAAAGTAAAGCATTTTTGCTTTACTTTATTTTGTGCTAATGGTGCATTTATCTGTGTTTATTGTGCATTATATTGCATTAATGCATTTTGTCGCACAATGGTGTTAATTTATTGCGATAATTGCAGTAGTCTGCCATTTCTCTCCCACAGATCCGAAAAAAGGTAAAGCCGGAAGCAATGTAACTGCCTACCTGATTCGTTTAGCTGCGTTCGTATATGTGTCAGAGAATGAAATTTAAACAGGATGCATCACTTGTTGAAACATGTAAGATAAATCTTATCTACGATATTTAAGGAAAGGTATAGCGTGGCGACTTATCGGGCTTACTACGGGCAGGACAGAGATCGTGAATACTTTGAACGCATATTTCAGTCAGCAAACATCAATTTCATCATTGGCTCAGGAGCATCACTGCCTGCAATCAGCGTGTTAGGTGATATTGAAAGCGAGCTTGAGGCTCTGGTCCGCGCCGGAAAGGATGATGAATACTTCAGTAAATCTGAGTCTTTTCTGGACAATGTATGGAAGGCAAACAACGTCCTCCTGAAGCGAAGCAGGCCCGCAGAGGTGATCCTTCCAAATTTAATAGATGATGTCGTATCGACACAAAACAACTACGCGAAGCTCATGCGTGCATTAGAAATGCTTCTAACGAGGCGGCGGACTGGATTGCTACCGCGGCGCATCAACCTCTTTACGACTAACTATGATTTGTTCATTGAGGATGCGGCGGTTAAAAATAACAACGTCATTCTGAATGATGGATTCCGTCAGCGCGCCGATATTTACAACCGGACAGTTTTCGATGCCAAATGTTTTTATCAGACGATACACGCAACCGGGAACCTTTATAATTACAGCGTGGAATTACCTACGGTGAATCTCATCAAGCTGCATGGTTCCCTTTCCTGGCATAGCTATGATAAGAAAATCTATTATTCCATTAAGGATATGAAGCCAGTTGCGTTCAATACACCAAAGGAGAAGCAGGACTGGGTTATGTCGCATCAACTGGTTCTGCCGCGAAAGGATAAATTTCGTGAAACCTTACTTGAAAACGTGTATTACGACCTGCTACGGACTTATTCAAATGAGCTGGATAAAGAAGGCTCTTTGCTTATAGTTTTCGGGTTTTCTTTTGCGGATGAGCATATTGAAACCCTTACCAAAAAAGCGCTGCGAAACGCCACGCTCAAAATTGTTATATTCGCTTACAACGAGGCGGCTAAAGACCTATTTCTTGAT
>ERZ826016.2465-NODE-2465-length-14502-cov-9.135668_pt1 | contig 14502 bp, 19 predicted proteins | sample MGYA00519872_ERZ826016 | MGnify/ENA primary metagenome ERZ826016 (study PRJEB31778, sample SAMEA3449218) | human gut metagenome | biome: human gut; feature: human-associated habitat; material: faeces | place: United Kingdom | collected 2010/2012 ... | reverse complement strand
GCTACTTATGAACGACCTTGTTGTATTCAGTGGCAAGAGTTATAACTTCCAATTTGTACGGAACAGAAACTTTGAAGTTTACAGCGAGGTAAAAGTTTATGAATAACTATAATGAAGTGAAAAAATCATTTGGTACACAAGCAGAGAAATTTGCTTCATATCATATGTCTAAGGCAGAATATACCGATTATTTGATTCGTAGTATTCAGGCAAAGGGCAATGAACATGCATTGGAGGTTGCTGCTGGAACCTGTATATGTGGAAGAGCAGTGGCTCCTTATGTTAAGGACATTACTTGTTTGGATTTGACAGAAGCAATGTTGGAGCAGGGAAAAAAACTGGCAAAGCAAGAAGGTATTCAGAACATATCATTTGTATCGGGGAATGCGGAATGCTTACCTTTTGAAGATGAAACATTTGACCTTGTGATTACAAGACTTTCATTGCACCATTTTGTTGAGCCTGAAAAGCCTTTTCGGGAGATGCAACGAGTTTTGAAAAAAGGTGGAAAACTTGTTATTTGGGATATGGTAGCGACTACAGAAGAATTGCGTGAAACTAATGACGCTATTGAAACGATGCGTGATAACTCACATACAAGAATACTTAGCAGAGAAGAATTTGAAGCATTGTTTGAGGATGCTTTTGAGCTTCAGCTTGAAGAAACAACACTTGTTCCTGTAAAGCTACAAAGTTGGATGGATTTGACAAGTACACCAGAGGATATTCAAAAAGATATTATTGATAAAATGGAATACGATTTGAATGGTGGAGATAAAACAGGTTTTAATCCCTATATCAAGGAGGGACAAATATGCTTTGACCATAGGTGGTTATTGCTGATTGGAAAAAAGGAAAACTAATCCCCATTTATCAAGAAAAAGAAACTTTCAGGTTGTTGGATTGTAAAGGCAGAGCCTTACGCAAGATGCAGGAGAAAGACTCCGCTCGGGTTAAGGGCGAAGCGCCTTAGCCGGTCAAGGGTGCAACCATTGCCCAGTTAGTGGCGTTTCGCCACTAAGTACTGGGTATTGCTTGTAGCAAAGCTTCACAAGATTAAGCAACTTCGTTGCAATTCCCTTCGGGAAAAGAACTAAATATTGTTACGATAAACAGACTGAGTAGAGAGATTTACTTGGTCTTTTTTTATGGAAAGAAAGGAAAGATTAGCATGAAAGCAACTAGGCACAATGGACGGTCAGAATGAGAGAAACCGGAAAGCAAGACACTATGACCGAGTAAAAACGATTGATGCTATTCTTGAAAATAATAAAACGTGTCCGGAAGAAACTTTATTACAGCTTGGAAACATGGACGGTGCGGTGTCTGCTGATGTGCTTGCACAGGTCAGTGCAGAATATTTCGAGGAATTTAACAGACGGTATGGTTCCCATGTTCATATACTGGACTGGGCTTTGCATCTTGATGAAGCAACACCACATATTCATGAACGGCATGTATTTGATGCTGTGAATCAGTATGGAGAATTATGTCCCCAACAGGATAAGGCATTGGAAGAACTTGGCTTTGAACTTCCGAAGCCGAATGAGAAAAAGGGAAAGTACAATAACCGGAAGATGGTTTTTGATGAAGAGTGCAGAAAACTATTTATCAGCATCTGTCAGAATCATGGACTGACGAGTGATGTTGAGCCGGTGTATGGCGGTGCAAGCTATCTGGAGAAGCAGGATTTTATCATCATGAATCAGAAGAAACGCATTGAGGAAAAACAGGCTGTTCTTGATGGTCTTGTGATGAAGATAGAGGACGTAAACGCAGTCATTGAAGAAGCAGTAGACCTTGCTTATGAAAAGGCTTGTGAGGTTGTCACAAAGCGTGTGAAAGAGGAAACAGTGAAGCATGATGTTGATGTCGTAAAGGACTATGGAGAGCTTTTACAGCAACAGCCGAAAAATAAGGTTAAGGCAAAGGAACAGATTAAGGAACAGGCAAGGGTTTCCATTCAGGCAAAACTGAAAGAGAAACAGAAGCAGGTTATGGAATATGAGAAAAAACAAGATGTGCATATCAGAAAAAAGAATATGGAACTTTAGGAAGCATTTGTAATCCATTAGTGGAAATACAGATGCTTTTTTATTGTCCGGAAAGGATTGTATGGGAGTATTTGATGAAGTAAAGGAAAGAGTGACCGCAAGGGAAGTCATGGAGAGAGCAGGCATTGTTTTCAATCGAAATAACATGTGCAGATGTCCGTTTCATCAGGACAAAACGGCGAGCATGAAAGTAAAACCGACAGATAAAAAATATTTTTGTTTTGGTTGTGGGGAAAAGGGAGATGCGATTGATTTTGTCGCTAAATATTATAACCGGTCACCAAGAGAAACAGCCATGCAGATAGCTGACGAGTTTGGGATTATCTATGACAGTTCGGTGCGATCACCGCCCAAGCCGGTAAGAAGAGAGAAATCTCCAATGCAGATTCTTGAAGAAACGAAAACAAAGACATATCGGGTGCTGTCCGACTATCTTCATCTGCTGAAAGAATGGGAGCGGAATTTCAGACCGGAAAGCATAGAAAAGATTGATGAAAGATATGTGGAAGCTGTGCAGAATCGGGAAAAGGTTGAGTTTCAGCTTGATACCCTGCTGTGGGGTACGGAAGATGAAAAGGAAGCAGTGATACACGATTTAGGAAAGGGGGTGGAAGATATTGAGAGAAGAGTCAGGGAATATCGCAGGAATCAGGGAACAGTTAATCACAACAGACAAAGGAGCTGTGAAGCAGTGCATTAGAAATGTGGTTACAGTCTTTGAGAACGACCCGAAGTTCAAGGGAGCCATTCGTTATAACATGATGACTGACAGAAACGACATTGTTAAGGGGTTAGGATGGTATCGTGAGAGTCCGGCACTTACAGATTCTGATATAGACCATATCATGTTGTATCTTGAAGAACATTACAGCCTTACAACGGAAAAGAAGATAAAATCGGCTATCAATGTGGTTGCTATGGAAAATAAGTATCATCCGATTCGTGAAAAACTAGGTTCTCTGGTCTGGGATGGGAAAGAACGTATCAAAGATGTGCTTCATCACTTCCTTGGAGCCGATCAGAACAATTATGTCTATGAAGCAATGAAAGTCCTTCTGTTAGGGGCAATTTCAAGGGTATACCGACCTGGAACGAAGTTTGAATATATGCTGATTCTGGTGGGTGGTCAGGGAGCCGGAAAGTCAACGTTTTTCAGATTCCTAGCCATGAATGATTCATGGTTTACGGATGATTTGAAGAAACTTGATGATGAAAATGTGTTCCGGAAGATGCAGGGGCATTTAATCATAGAACTGTCAGAAATGATAGCAACAGCCAGTGCAAGGAGCATTGAGGATATAAAGTCATTCATCAGCAGACAGAGCGACATTTACAAGGTTCCTTATGAGACACAGCCAAAGGACAGACCGAGACAGTGCGTGTTTGGTGGCACTTCCAACGCTATGGACACGCTTCCTCTCGACAGAACAGGCAATAGACGATTTATGCCGGTCATGGTTTATCCAGACAGGGCTGAGTGCCATATTCTTAAAAATGAAGAGCTTTCAAGAAAGTATATCGAGCAGGTGTGGGCGGAAGCTATGGAGATATACAGGTCAGGAGAGTTCAGGCTTATGCTAAGCAGGGAATCAGCCGAGTATCTGAAAGATTATCAGAAGCAGTTCATGCCGGAAGATGCAGATGCAGGAATGATACTTGCGTTTCTTGATAATTTCAAGGGGGACAGGGTTTGTTCCAAAATGCTTTGGAAAGAAGCTCTTCACAGGGCTTATGAGCCAAAGAGAATTGAATTGAAACAGATTTGCGACATTATGAATAATTCGGTAACAGACTGGATTATGAGTGATGGTGCCATGCATTTCGGTGTCTATGGCAAACAGCGTGGCTGGGTTCGTGCCGGTTTCTCTCAGGGAATCCCCGACAAAGCGGACAGCGATGGTTTTATGGCAGTACCGAAGCAACTGGAATTAGAGATACCATTCAAGTAACAGAATTGATGATGTTACCTTTTGGTTACTGGTTCTGTTACCCAGTGAAAGTATTGATTTTACTGGGTTTTCTCTTGTAGGTAACAAAAGTAACAAGAAAATAGAAAAATAAATAAAACACAGGTAGCAGATACAGGTAGGGTGATTTGAGAGGTCTTTTCGGTCATGTTACCTTTTTTGTTACCTGTCCCTTGTAGGGGGAATCTTGGAAAGGAGAGGTACGAATGCAGGAAGAGAAAACAGCGGAAAATAAAGCAAATTATATTGATGGTGGCAATTTCAAGGCGAGAATAGGAAACACTACCTACCTTGTCGGGGTGTTCTTCAACAAAGCAAAAAAGGTAACAATAGAGGACAGAATGAAGAATTTAATCTGTCAGGAAGTGACAGCAGGCAATTTCTAAGGCTGTACACCACAAAAACAACTCATTTTTTAATGAATTATCATTCTCTGTATTGACAAAACGCTTCCTAAGGGTTGTACCATCGATAAGGCAGGTATGATTGCGACGGACGATAAAAATATCGGTACAAGTGGTGATGAATTTAATGATTCAACAGCAAAATATGTATTAGGTAATGCATGGAATGGAAACTCATATCGATATACGTTAAGTAAGGAAAATGCACAGGAAGGAGAAACCTGGTATGCCCGGGCATATCTTGTTTATACTGATGCAGAAGGAAATGTGAATACGATTTATGGGAAGATAATATTGGCTAATGCGTAAGACAAGGTAATGGATCAGAGAAAAATCATAATTTTTGATAATAATTATTCGGAAAATGGAGGATTAAGCAATGGAACGAGTTTGTAAATTTTTAAAAGAAGCAGGAACATATTATTTAGAAACAGTAGAAGGCGATCAGCCAAGAGTAAGACCTTTTGGAACAGCACATATTTTTGAAGGAAAACTTTACATACAGACAGGTAAAGTCAAAGAGGTATCAAAGCAGTTACACGCAAATTCAAAGGCAGAAATCTGTGCTTTTAAGAATGGTGAGTGGCTTCGTGTTGCTGGTGAACTGATTGAGGATGACAGAGTAGAAGCAAGACAGTCTATGCTTGATGCATATCCTTCATTACAGAAGATAGTCTGGCTGCAGGAACCTATGGCTTCAGCCAAATCTGCTTGAATGAGATTCCGTTCTTCACGAATATCTTTTAGTGTATTATTGATTGCCATTCAATCACTTCCTTTGCTTATTGTTATCAGCAGGATCATGAACCTGCTGTTGAAATCTAATGAAATCCCGGAATTTCTGCACCTTTGCATTTCCCGATTACTTTTCCAAAAATCTTAAAAGAGTCAGATTCCAAAACCTGGATAGGACGATATTTTTGATTTAAAGAGATCAGATAAACACCATCTGGCTCATCGTGTAATTCCTTGATGTAAGTATTGCCGTTGAGATAGAAGATTCCAATTTCACCATTAGCAAGAGAATCTTTTTTCTGAATCCATGCAACATCGTCTGTATGATAAAGTGGCTCCATACTGTCACCGGAGATCCGTACACCAAAGTCAGTCTGCTCAGGAGCAAGGTGTCCTACGTCATAGGTTTCTTTTACAGAATCCTCCAGGTAATTTCCAGTACCAGCAGAAACTGGTTCCCAGGTAATTTCTACAGGATGATGGAATGGGATAATTTTTGCAGACAGTGGAGAAAACTTTTTAGAAGCTTTCAAAATATCAGCAAATTCAATCAATTTATTTCTGCCTTCTTCATTCAATCCACTCATAATGTTATATGGGTTTTCTCCAAAGAAGGATTCATATATATCTTCGATATCAAGTAACTGGCAAAGTGTCAGGAAAACATGTAAAGCTGGTTCTCGTGCATTGGTCTCCCATTTGGAGATTGCTTTTGTAGTGACCTGAATACCTTCCTGAGAAAGCAGGTCTACCAGATCTGATTGAGAGTATCCTTTCTTTTTTCTATTTTCTGCTAATATTTCCCCGAAATCACGCATTTGTTCGCCTCATTTCTATTTGAATTTTCTATATGCATTATACCGTATGTTAGAAATAAAATCAACAATAATCTCCAAAATGGAGAAAATACAACCAAGATGTCACTTGACTATCTCCGGAATGTCGATATATACTAAACATACAGAAATTGATAAGACATTATGTTGAAGGAAACAGCTGGGAGGTGAAAAGTTTGAGTGAGCGTGTGATCCTGCATAGTGATATGAACTGTTTTTATGCCAGTGTGGAAATGCTGCATCATCCGGAATTTACCGGAATGCCGCTGGCAGTCGGTGGCGATCCGGAAGCCAGACATGGGATTGTGCTGACGGCAAATTATATTGCAAAGCAAAAAGGTGTAAAGACCGGAATGGCATTATGGCAGGCAAAACAGATTTGTCCGGAAATCATATTTGTACCACCACGGATGGATTTGTATTTGAGATTTTCACAGATGGCAAGAGAAATCTATTCGGAGTATACGGACAAGATCGAGCCATATGGAATTGATGAAGCCTGGCTGGATGTATCGGACAGCAGAAATCTGAAAGGAAGCGGAATGACGATTGCAAGAGAAATCAGCCATCGGATTAAATACGAACTGGGTGTAACGGTAAGTATTGGAATTTCCTGGAATAAGATTTATGCGAAACTTGGTTCAGATTATAAAAAGCCGGATGCAATCACAGAGTTTAATCGAGAAAATTATAAAGACAGGATATGGCAGCTTCCAGCGTCAGATTTGCTTTATGTCGGAAGACAGACAAATAAGAAATTGCAAAAACTTGGAATCCGGACAATCGGGCAACTTGCGGAATCAGACGAAAAGTTGTTAGAGAGTCATTTTGGAAAAATAGGAAATGTATTATGGGCTTTCGCAAATGGCTGGGATGAAGATCCGGTTTGCAAGGAAGGATATGAAGCACCAGTAAAGTCGATAGGTAATAGCACTACAACACCGAGAGATCTGGAAAATGATCTGGATGTCTGGATCATTCAAATAGCATTGGCAGAAAGTGTAGCTGCACGATTGCGGAAACATGGATTTAAATGCAAAACAGTAGAAATTACAGTTCGAGATAATGGATTGTATAGTTTTTCCAGACAGATACATTTACGACAGCCAACGAATATTACAAACGAGATTGTAACTGCAGCATTTCAGCTATTTAAAGATAATTATAAATGGGAACATCCCATTAGAAGCCTGGGAATCCGAGCTGCGGATCTTGTGTTAGATGATATTCCCGTGCAGTTGGATTTATTTGGAAATCAGGAGAAAAAGGAAAAGTTAGAGAAGCTGGATCGTACTGTAGATGAGATCAGACGACGGTTTGGTTATTTCAGTATACAGCGAGCGGCAATGTATCAGGATAAAGTCTTATCCCACTTAGACGCTGGTACGCACACGATCCATCCACACAGTTATTTTCATGGGTAATTGGAGGGATAGATTTGAAAAAAGCATTAACCAGAAAACAGAAAGAAAGTTATCAGTGTATTTTGGATTATACGAAGGAGCATGGATATCCGCCGACAGTACGGGAATTTGGAAAATTGATCGGGGTGAAATCAACATCATCAGCATTTTCCAGAATCAAGCAGTTGGAGTTAAATGGATATATCCGCAGAATCCCGGCATCGCCAAGAGCAATTGAGATTTTATAGTGAGGTGTCGGCATGAACAAAGTATATGTAGATGTAGTAGCAGAGTTTCGGAAAGACGGACAGCTGGTTCCCATATTTTTTACATGGGAGGATGGAAGAAAGTATAGCATTGACAGAATTTTGAAAATCGAGCGATGCGCCAGCAGAAAGGCAGGCGGTGTAGGAATGATGTACACCTGTATGATACAGGGGCAGGAAAGCCACTTGTTTTACGAAGTGGATAAATGGTTTATGGAGAGAAAAACAGCATAAGGAGAGATTGGTATAGACGATATTATTTGGATTATTAACCGGCAGGGATAGTCACTTTCCCTTTATATTCCTGCAGGTTTTACATAAGAAGATGGATTCCGGTCAGCAAAGGCAGCTCCCACAATGCCTTTTGGATATCCGCTTCTGCAAGTTGTAGTAAGTAATTGCTTCCCATCAAAATCATGGGGAAAGCGAACTGGTCTGAAAGACCGCCAGTTAGTGTGATGATGATAAGGAGATTTTGAAACTGATGACAGACAGAGATTATGCAATTAAATCAATGAAAGAAATTACCTTCCAGATGGCAAGTCATGCACAGGATTATCTGGAAGTTACAATCGAAAGACATTATACTGATATTAAAGAATTGATGACAAACTATCAGAAATTGATTTTGGAAAATCAGATTGTGTTAGAAGAACTGGATATGGAATGCCAGGAGAAAATCAATGAAGATATGGCATATGCATTGAGTTATCTGAGCATTTATAGCAACCAGCTGAATGTGCTAAAGATGCACCGGGAGATGAATAATCTGATGATTATTTATGGCTTGTCAGATATGATCTATCGGGGAATGACTTTGGTGAAGTTCTATGCACCGAATGGTGTGATGCTCAGTGAAATCCTTCATTCCTGTTTTTGCAGTCATTATAATAAGACAGATGTGGAAGTACAGCAGGAGTTAGGAATAGGCAGGACTTCTTTTTATAAAATGAAGAAGCAGGCACTTGGGTATTTAGGATTTTATTTTTATGAGATCGTGGTACCGCAGGCAAAGGATAAAAGATTTAAACCGTCACTGGGCGTTGAGGAAGAGTAGGTGAGTAATATGAGATACGAAGATTCGATGAAAGGTGTAGCTGATCAGATAATCAAAGAACAGCAGCGAGCCAGTAAAATTAAAAACAATCCAGAAGAGTTCCATTGGCATGACGAATATGCAACGTTGAATTTCTTTCGGTTTATCTGCAAAAATATCGGTAACTTGGGAAATGGAGAAATTGAAAAAATGGTCACACGCTTAAAGAGCATAGATCAGAAAGCAGTGGAAAACCATGTGAATGGTGCTGTTTGGGCATTTGATTATGATAAGATGTTCTGTGTATTGATGGAAAATGAAATTTGCCGAAAGGTGTGTGAAAAGAATAAATATAATAGTTGGATGAAACTGATTGGAAATTATTGTTTTCAAGTGGTGTAGGATAAAATAGTGGCTTGTGAAAAGCTGATTTTGATGTTAAGATGAAATTGGGATAGGAGACATTTAGGAACCTATCCTGACATAGCAAAGAATGGAGGCGAGAATGGACGTGGCGAAAGAAGAAATCGTGAAAACAGAAGAATTGGAAACACGTTACGAAAGATACAAGGGTATCTTAAAAGACCTTACCATCATGAGCGATGTGTTTATGCGGAATGTATTCAAGAAACGGGAATGTACAGAATATGTTCTGCAGGTAATTATGAATAAAAAGGATCTGAAAGTGATTGATCAAGTTCTGCAGAAAGACTATAAGAATTTGCAGGGGCGTTCAGCTATTCTGGACTGTGTTGCCAGAGATTCTGAAGGCAAGCAGATGGATGTAGAAATCCAACAGGACAACGAAGGGGCATCTCCCAAAAGAGCAAGGTATCATAGTGGTCTGATGGATATGAACACATTAAATCCAGGACAGGATTTTGATGACCTTCCGGAAAGCTACGTGATTTTTATCACCAGAGACGATGCACTTGGATACGGACTTCCGATTTATCATATAGACAGGAAAATCGAAGAAGTCAGTGAGAATTTTAAGGATGAAGCTCATATTATCTATGTAAATTCTAAGAAACAAGAGGATACAGAATTAGGCAGACTGATGCATGATCTTCACTGTAAGAATGCAGAAGATATGCACAGTAAGATACTTGCTGACAGAGTATACGAATTGAAGGAAACACAGAAAGGGGTGGAATTCATGTGCCGTGAGATGGAACAGATTTACAGTGAAGGTATTGAAAGCGGTGAAATGCAAAAAGCAAAAGAGACAACGATTGCCCTTGCAGAGATGGGTTTACCTGCTGACAAGATTGCTAAAGCCGTTAAGATTGGCGTCGATGTCGTACAGAAATGGATTGATGAGAGCATGAGTGTTGCACATTAACAAATACTGAATTTCAAAGAAGCTGCCAGAAGATATGATTTTCTGGCAGCTTCTTTTTAAGAAATTGGAACACAAAGAAAAAGTGCTTTCTCAGAATTGATGTGAATAGAAATTAGGAAGCAAAACAATGCGAAGAGATTGTTCACTCGTGCAACTGGAAGACATGTTGGATAGAAATTTATTTATAAGAATTAGTAAGAGCGGCATTGTAAATTTAATGAATGTTGATTCTTATAAAAAAGGAACAATAAATATAAATGGATAAGAAATAAATGTTGCAAGAAGAAGACGTAAAGATTTCGAAATCGCATTCCAAAGATATGATCTTGAATTTAGAGGGGAATAAATGGAAATAGGAATATTATATTTATAGTAGTAAATAAAGCTTTTAATGATTAAGCTTAATGGCATAATCGACATAATCTAAGAACATTGCAGTAATTACTCATGTAAATGTCGTAAAGCTAATATATAATTTAGTCACTCGATAACAAAGTCGAGAATATACATAAGGAGGAAATGCCATGAATCCTATAGCTATCCTCTTAATTAACGCAAATTCTAGATGCGCGGAACCACCCTTTGCAATCGTTCATACTTATTGTTTTTAAGGCCGCTTTTACAGCCGCAGGTAGTTCAGCAGCAACACGGACTTTCCTTTTTCTGAGAAAGGATTTCATTTTTGACCACATTTTTTCAATAGGGTTCAAATCTGGACTGTATGGTGGCAAATATAGATAGGAGATCCCTGCCTTGTCTAAAAGTTCCGTCACTATTTTGGCATGATGAGAACGCATGTTATCCATGATTACAACATCGTCTTTCTCAAGGCTCGGTATCAATTGTTTTCCCATATATTCACGAAATCGCTGTGCAGTTGTTCCACCTTGGTACGTAGTATATACCAGACTGCCGTTAAGCCGGATGGATGACAAAACAGTTGTTCCGGCAGGCGTGTTGATCGGAGTAGCATCCATGGCACGTTTCCCATGTACTGCATGTGCATAGTGTCTTGTGAGGTTTGTATTAATACCGCTTTCATCGAGATATATTTGATGTTCTGCATTTGCACCAGATATAGTTTCTATCCATTGACTGCGTTTTCTCTGCACATCGGGGACGTTCCTGTTCTTTTGCATGCAAAGATTTTTTCTTATAAGTGTAACCTTGTTTTATCAGAAAACGCCTGACGGCTTCATCACCTACAGGTAAATGAAGCGTTTCGACAATCTCCTTCATTGTGATATCCGGTTGTTCTTGCACAAGTTCCAGAATATCGTGGTGCTGTTTTTCTGTAAGAATTGTTTTCCGGCCTCTCATCTGCGTTCTGGTCTCATAACTGCCAGTGCGTGCACGCTCTTCTACAAGGCGGTATACGGTGCTTTCATTTACTGAAAAATATTTTGCAATTTCCCTGGCATTGTGAGTTTTATCCCAGGCTTCCAATACTAGTTTTCTAGCTTCATTGTGTAGCATACTATCATCTCCTACACTATATTTTATCACCGCTGTAAAGGAACTGCATTATTTAAGAGGCTTGCTATAGTATTTCACCAATGGGAAACGGATGTAAATTATGTGCAGGATGTACAGGGTGTATGTTCTGTGGACCATCCGCAATTGCTGCAGCGGGTGCAGCAGGCTTTGTTGGATTTTTCTGAGTAATAAATCATAACAAGCAGAAGACTGGAAGTGAGATTTTACCGCTAGATAGTAATAATTCTCACTTCCTGTTCTTTCTATAAAATAATTACAGATGATAATAGAAATAAGATTGATTATATTGTAGGTTAAACAACAATAAGGAGAAGGTATGTATCTGAGATTAATTAACGTAAAAGCAATAGAAAGACAAAGAGATTCTTATATTCTTGTAATAAATAACCGTTATGAAAAGATGGGTGAATCATTGTATCGCATTAACAAAGATGCTTTAGAAATTATACGTAACCTAAATGGGACAAAAACATTTGATGATCTAGTTGACATGATGATCAGTTGTCATTTAGAGAAGAAAGAACAGGCTAAGTATAAATTAAATAATTTTTTGAATGAATTGGAGAAAAATCCAGGAATTTCTGTGGAGTATTTAAAAAAAACAAATCCAATAGAAATACCAATACTTGGAAATGGAAAAACACAGTATCCATCAGCTATTTCTGTAGAAATTACACATAGGTGTAATGCAAAGTGTTTGCACTGTTATGGAGAATATTGTGCAACGAATGCATTTAAAGATAATACAGAGGAAATAAAGAAGTTACTTAAGGATGCACGTAAAGCAGGGACAAGAGTAGTAGAATTTACAGGTGGAGAAGTCACGTGTCATCCGAGGTTTTTAGAAATCCTGAATGAAGCGTATAATCTTGACTATTCATTAGTAAGTATACTATCGAATGGTTTATTTTGGAATAAAGAATTGTTCGCACTGATTGCAGAACATAAGGAGCAGACAGTTGTACAAATCGATTTACACGGAGATAATGATGATTATATAAATTGGTTTATGGGAACACAAATACCCAATATTACTCACCGTGTTAAAGACACAATTATGAGAATTAATAATTCAGGAATACTGATGAGAGTTGTTACAATGGTAACACCGCAAAACATTGACCAAATTGAAAATATTGCAGGATGGGTAAAAGAAGCAGGTATCGAAACTTATGGTATATCAGCAATTACTCCTATGGGAAGAGCTGATTTAGAGGATAAAAATAATTTGCTTTTAAAGACATTAGAACAACATGAAAGGGTTGGTAAAGTAATAGAAAACATTAATACCCGATATGGAAAAGGGTTTTTATATAAAATTAAAGACGGAAATAGCAACGCAAAGAATTGTGGAGCATTTACATCGAATCCTTCAATAACGCCAGAGGGAGAAATCAAATTTTGTGCAATGGATAACCAGACAGTGATTAAATCTTTGGGAAATGTATTTAAAGAGGATATCGGACAGTTGTTTTCAAATAATTATCAATTAATGAATATGATTCGTGGTATACAAGCTCCAGATTATACAAGTAAAGAATGCTCAGGGTGTGAAAAAAAGTACTTTTGTAGTTATTGCATAATACGTGGGTTAGTAGCTGCTAAAGAAAAAGGCTTTGAAAATTGTGCATGGTATTCCCAATATATACCAAATGAGTTTAGGAGGCTGTTAATATAATGACAAATATTATTTCTATTTACAATCTTTCAAAAGCGTTTGATGGTAAGAAATTATTTCAAAATTTTAATTTTACTGTCAAGAAAAATTCTGTCCATGCCTTGATAGGAGCAAATGGAGCAGGAAAAACTACACTATTGCGTTTACTCACCGGATTATACGAACCAGATGAAGGAAAAATATCTGTATCGGGTAAACATGCAATGTTGCTTGAGAATGATTATTTATATGAGGATAAAACAGGTTTGGAGAACTTGAAAATCTTTGGGTTGTATTTTGGATACTACGTAAAGGACTATAAGAAATATAGTGATTCATTAAATATTACAGAACATTTATTGAAACGTGTTAGTACGTATTCAAAAGGAATGAAAAGAAAATTGTCAATTCTAATCGTTATACTAATCAACAGTGAGATTATTTACCTTGATGAGCCAACATCAGGGGTAGATCCGTTGTCTCGTGTTGAAATAAGAAAGATTATCCAGAAACTAAAGGAAGAAGGAAAAACAATATTGATTACATCTCATGATTTAAGTGAAATTGAGAAAAGTGCAGATTATGTCACTATGATTGAAAATGGTAAGGTTGTTTTCAATGAGGATATAGATAACATAAAAGGGACAACACTGGAAGAGTTATTTATAAAAGAAGGTGGAGATTATGAATAATATTAAAAAAGCTGTTTTTTATATTATATTTAAGAGTAAATCTACAATTTTTAATATGTTAGGAGTAGGAGTGCTTGGGACACTGATGTTGGTTGTATTTCAACAGGATCAATTTTATTCAAAAGGAACAGATTATCTTATTTTAGTTTTTTTTGTAGTTCTTTTAGGATGTACTCTTCTTCAGGCAAATTCTATAATAATAGATTTGACAGTGAAAGATAAAATGAGTAAACGGATGGAGTTTTTTTTAGCATCAGGGATTGATTTAAAGTTTATTATTAAGGCCTACACAATACAAATTTTAAAAGCATCAATTATAATTCCTTTTATTATATTTGTATTAGGTTATTATCTCATAGATTTTAAAATTTCATTTTTTACACTTTCTAAAATTTGTTTATATTCACTTATATCTATATTGTTTTCCATTCTTTACCTTCCTTCAAATTGTGCAATAGGCTCTTGCACAATTAATAACTTGTTTCTATTATAACATCAAATTACATTTTTTTCATTATATTTTAAAAATATTTACATTTTTAAAGGTCACGAATTCGATACCTTTACTTTTTATATATAAATTATTTCATTATATGCAATTTCTTCAGCA
>ERZ826016.2462-NODE-2462-length-14511-cov-4.230562_pt1 | contig 14511 bp, 11 predicted proteins | sample MGYA00519872_ERZ826016 | MGnify/ENA primary metagenome ERZ826016 (study PRJEB31778, sample SAMEA3449218) | human gut metagenome | biome: human gut; feature: human-associated habitat; material: faeces | place: United Kingdom | collected 2010/2012 ... | reverse complement strand
CACTTCCCTCTATCTGCACCTCAATCGTCACATCGGGAACAGGATCATTCAGGTTGCCGGACTGCTGGCCCTCCACTACAAAGTAATAGACACCGGGAATTAATCCGAAAGCTTTATAAGCGCGAGAATTGTATTCCCACCTCTTACCGGCGTCATCCAACAACATAACATTGGTCCAACAGCGGTCAGGACGGGTCACATTAAACTTTACCGTCATTGAATTAGTCAGCGTAATCCGGTAAAAGATCTCTTTAACGCCAAGGTAAGGAGGATAATCCACATCCCAGTAAAAATCATCCCCGAAATCCCCTGTATACCGGCTATCGGTAAATGTAAAAGGGCTGTCATGCGTGCCGATGTCAATGGCTGTGTCCATACGGTGCTGATAAGTCGGTTGCCCGAACATCACCGCCGAGAACAAACCAAACAATAAGATACAAATATATTTTTTCATATGTTTCTTCTTTTTTTAAGTTCTGTTATTGTATTTCATTTCTTGTGTCATTTCCCCAAACGGTAGATATACTGTTGCAGCATCACCTTCTGTAAATCGGGATCCACGTAATAGCTGTCTGTCAAGCGGTTATAATGGTCATACTCAAAACGAGTCACCACACCGTTCGGGTCTGTCACTCCGGTAAGCCCCTGCACCGGATCGTAATCGTAGAGCGTCACCCTGGCACCCGGAAGTCCGTTCCGAAGAGAAGCGATTTTGCTCAGGATATCATCCGAAGGTTCCACAAAGCCCGACCAGGCATCCAACACACTCGTATCTGTCGCCGAGTAACCCATTCCCGCCAACACCTCATCGCGGGTGGCATTTTCGATCTTAGCGATCGGAAAACGGTTAAGATAGCCCCACAGGAAAGTGACGGGAGTGCCATCCTTACCTTTAATTTCAGCCACATTATTGTGACCGTCATAAGCCGTATAAACCACTTCGTCACGAAAGTCGGACATCCGGTCCGTCTTGCTGCGGATACGTTCTGGGAAACAAGTACCATCCTTGAACAGGATACGGTTTTCACGTGAATGCTCGCCTTCACTATGCTTGTGATACGAAAGGACAGCAGGAAAACCACTCAGGTACTCATATTCATCCGTAACACCGGTGCCATTACTATTGGCTGTTTCCACCTTTCCGGGTTCCAGCGAAGCTCCCGGATTGGAAAAATCGATGTTGTACGAATACTCCTTCGTCGTCACAAGGCTGTCACGACGTCCGCCGGCCGAATAATATTCGGTTGTTTTTTCCTTGCCGAGCACACAGTAGTTGGTCACATCCAGGAAAAACTCAGTCTGTACCTTTGCATTCTCATCACCAGGCGTATAATAATTACCGGAGACAAAAAACTCCTTGCCGCTGAGCGTACTTGTATTCATGTATTTGCGATAACTGTCGGTACCAATCGAAATCAGCCGTACCGGAAGATCGACAAAAACGCTCCCGTTGGAAGAGACCCTGGTATTTTCATAATCCGTACGTGAAACCAGTTCATCCTTCCTGAAACAATTCTTACGGATCAAGCGCCCGTAAACCTGATAACTATCGGAAGGGTGTCTGGACAGGTCATCCGAAGGTTCCTGCGGATGGGCGGGGAAAGGACGGAACAGTTTGCGCAGCTCTGTCTCCGGCTTGTTTTGCAGAAACTGCTTAACCATATCGGTCTGCCCGTCATACCAACTCAGCACTCCCTCATAATTGTGCAGCTTCACATGATAATAGTAATCCGTACGGATAGGCTCCATCTCCTCTCCGCTGATTTCTTCACGGACAATATTATACATCACCGCACTTCCGTTGTTGAACGTAATGTTGGAGTGGGGCATGGAACGATACGTGGTCAGGTACTCAAACCAGGCATTGTTACTCGAATCATCTGCAAAATTACTCATGCCCGAGCAATAATCCCGCTCGCTGACAATATGCTTGATGGCACCGCCACCCCAGATCGGTTCATAACCGGCATTATTCACCTGAGTCAGTCCATACCGGTATGATTTAATCGTACGGCGGCCGGTATGCGGATCCCTGGTAACAATACTCTTTACACGCAGCCCGCCGACCGGATGGAGATAATTACGGTAATTGGCCGAGCGGCTGGGGTCGCGGAACCCACCGTAATTCCCTTCATACTCGAAAGTCGTCTGTATCCCTTGCGGGTCGGTAATACGGCTGAGAATACCGGTTGCAGCCCACCCGGCATTCGCTTCCCGGTTCCTGCCCGAATGCTCAAGAATGGTTTCCAGTGTTTTGCCTATTCCGTTGGGCACATACACTTTTCTGCGGAAACTGGGAATATTCCTTTCGTCTTCGGTGGTGGTGTTGGCACCGTTGCAGAACCCCCAATGGTCTACCGCTACGGTATAGATGGAAGGGACACTATAAATATTATTATAATGAAATGCATACACCTTTGTTTCCACTCCGGGAGCCGAGACACGCACCGAGTCGAGTTTGGTCAGAGAAATGGAACTGTTGTAAAGGCTGATAAAGAACTCGATGGAACGGATCGTCTCACCCCGGGCATTGGTCACATCCATACGGTCGTAAGCGTCCGTAGCGGTCACATCGGAGCCGACTGTCCTGTAAGAGACCGAAAAGGTGTTACCGAAATAATTAATCCTGCTCAGACGTGCCTCTTCGCCACGCCCGCCCAGAAAAGAACCGCTCGTAGGATAATGCACGCCGGCCTGCGCCTCCGAAAGAGGAGTGAGCTTGGCGTTATAAGGCAACGCGTAGCCCTCAGTGTCGACGCGGTAGTGTTCGTTGGGCTTTCCGGGCACCAACTTTGAGAAGACGATCTTAGGGGCACCATTCTGGATGTCATTAATGATGATCCGGCTGTCCATGTTAAAATAAGCGCCCGCATGCAGCCGCGTTCGAGTCGTGGTATATTCAAAGGTGACCGGATGACCGGTTTGACGCGGAGAACGGATAGCCGTACACATCCAGCGGGTGATAATATCGTCCGCTTTCTCGTTCACGCCGTCAAACTCGTATTTCACACCGTTGCCGTCTGTGATATCCATGCGTGTTCCATGGTAGCGGACGTCATCATTGGTCAGGGGGATACAACGCATGGGGCTGAACGGCTCCAGGAAATACCCGCTTCCGCCACCATGGGGAAGCTTGTAGACAAACTTGTCCGGTTGCGTGTCATATTGGTTGTCCACCTGGGCGTTATAATACCTCAGTCGCTCCACCTTATCTGTCGGGACCGGACTGTTCCGGGTGTTGAACCAGCCGTATGTGTCGCTGTCCGCGAGGCCTTTGACCTCCCGCATGATGGAAGGTTCCAGGTTCAGTGTCCACCCCGTACCGACAAGCCCGCTGCGTTCTTTGGGTTTCAGGCCCGAGGCATGGTAGGACAGGGAGACTGGAATGGTGATGTCTCCCGCTACGATTTCATACAGGGGGATGGTGATGTTGGGAACTCCCGTACAATAGTCTACCGGGTAGGACCGGTACTTTTCCATCGCGGCAGCCTCCGGTGATACGGGTACGATACGGGGAACGTCCAGGCTGATCTCATGAGGTTGTTGCGCGTGTATTCCCGGTAGAGGAAAACAGGCGAGTAAAAGTATCAGGGGGAACTTTCTGTTTATGCCGGTTATCCGGCTTATCCAGTTAATCCTGTTTATCCTGTTTTTAGAATGGATCGTATTAAAAATATTCATTATTGTCTTGATTTAAATGGGTTAAGTAGTTTATTGGTTAATAAAATAGTGGTAGACAATCCCCCGGTAGAACCAGGTTCTTATCCGCAGGGGAGTGTACCGGTGTTTGTGTACCGAAGCTGTTCACAAGATTCGTTGATAGAATCTGTCTACAAACGCTACAGGTTCATTGCATTGCCTCCCAGTGCGCCGAGCACTGCTGAAGCCACAGCGATAATCGCTTTGAGGATGATATCCCAGGCTGATTTCTTTATTGCCATCATTTTCCCACCTCCTTTCCGGGGATTTTAATTGGTTTTATCGGTTTTATTATGCTCCTAAAAATCGTTTTCAATTGACTGGATATTATCTTATGATTAATTTTCAATCGGTCGTCGATCCACTCTTGTTCAGTTCCGGATTTGCTCTTTCGTTGCAAAAACAATATGTTCCGACCGTTCAAATAGAGCGTACGGCTCCCCTTCATAGTAAGATTGCTTACTACGATCAACTTGATTATTAGCAAGTTAGCTGATAATTGCTAGCCATTGAAATGCCTCATTGGATGCGGTGGAGAATGACAAGGGGACGTGTAAGGGTCGCGTCCATTGGAGAATTCGCTGGTACGCAGTGGAGCTTTCTCGTTTACCCGCATATCCTGAACTTGCGGCGCCTCAGGTTCAGTCTTGCCGGAATGATCGGTTGATTGCAGCCGGTCTGCATTGTCTCTCAGGACATAATGATTCGATGTTATATCGGGATTTAATTTGTTCATTGGTATATTATCTTTTTAGTTTCACAAAAGGATTTTAATGTTCAATTCTTTACTACTTGCTTGATCCCTTGTAATCCAAGATTATCGGCAGATTGTTTCGAGCTGTAAGAAATGAAACGCTTCTAGATGGTATTACTAAAATATCAGAGAATCTTTCGATGGCCATACTCCTTTTTAATGTTTTTTAGTTTATTGTATAAGGTTAGTATTATCACCTGAAAAGTAATACCGGAATAATTCCGGTAAGTACTATGAAAAAGTATTGTATAGTTTATATTCATAATTCTGTCTCCTTTCAATAAGGTATTAATTAAATGTTAGCAAAATAAGTTGTAAAAACTACATGTATGTTTGCGTCTAGCAAACACCCCTTTCTTTTATTTATACTAAAAAAGTATTGAATGGCACAAATGTACTAACTATATTCCGCAAAATAATAAATAGGTTAGTATATTGACATCATTTAACTAACCAATGCAATCCTAAAGAATAAACAATAAGTATGATAAGATGAAAAGTTATAAAACAAGCACTTACATAAGGAAATAGCAAAGAGAAAACAGCTAACCTTTCAATAATTTCCTATATATTTATAATAAAGAATAAAAAAAGTACTAACACATCCATTATTTATCTCATAACCAGTACACAAATAAAATAATAATCATTACTGTATAAAGTACAACAATAACAAAATGCAGTTCAACAACACCGTTATTCAACATATAATATTTGAATTCCTTTTATTAAAAGGAGTAAACAATTGATTTACGCTCCCTTTTCGTATAGATTTTAGAAAAAATACTTATCTTTGCATATACCTTTTTCCCATATCAGCGCGACGTGAGCATAAGAGAAAGGAGTTTTTATAATTATTGGAATATAAACGTATTACTTCTCAGTATAGAAAGTTGGCCCTTTAAAAACAGCGAGAAGTGATACAACAGATATTCCATGCCAATTGTTATATAGCATTCCTATACATAAAATCGGCATGGACGTCTGTTGTTTATCACTATTGCTGGAAGGTAAGGCCAACACCTCTATACAAATAGTGAAACGGCAACAGCGCCTGTGCCTCTTTCTTTTTCCAGTCTCCCCATTTTTTGAGAGAACACACAGACACCTAGTCGTATTTAAAAAGACAATCAAAATAATAAAAACGATATGGATGACCTAGAAAAAACGTTGGAGCTTAAAAGAACTAATCTTAAAAAACTAATCCAAAATGCGGATAAAGCTATCCGACGCGAGATGCTCAAATACGAAGAAGCAGAATTATACATTCGTTTACAGAGTGAATGTTTCAATTTATATCCGGTGGTAGTAAAAGCGTTATCATTACAGATCACTAACGATAGAAAGCGTGAAGTCTTTTGTTCGATCCTGAACGGACATAAATTAAAAGATGTTGCAGCCGCCCATGGTATGAGCCCCGAACAAGCCGGACAGGAGTTCAATCGGGCTGTATGGAATTTGAATAAAAAGGTAAATAATGGAGCCTTCACCGCGAAAGAGTCTGTCAATATTCAACTGTTACATGAACGGAATATGCTAAAAAACAAGGTTCTGGATTATGATAGACAATACCACCAACTAGAGTTGGAAAACAAGAAATTATCTGATCAAGTAAATATACTCTTAAAAGAGAAAAAGAGGTATACAAAGTACAAATTGGAAATAATGCATGAAATAGAACAGGTGGTACAGGAACAGGCAACAAAGAAACATATAGAAAAACAGGAAAGCCCTAAACACACATCCATCATCATGCGATGCGTGCAGTGGTTGAAGAAAGTATATTTCCAACTATAAGAAGTTTCCAGCAAGAATAAAAGCACATACAGATTTCAATAAACCTACTACTTACATATAAGTTTGTAAAATACAAAACATCTTGCATCTGCAACAATATCTACTTATTTATCTAGTAGATAACATATTACAGCGTTGCAGATGCTGTTGCAGATAGGTGCAAGATACTATTATCCTACACATCTATTAATTTCAAAAGAATTCACCACATAAATGGAGCATAACAACACACAAAACAGTGTGTTCGTACGCTTGAAACAATGTGTTTACCTATTTGTAATAAGGTGTTCTCGCTATATAAACAAAGTGTTCTTAATACTTAAAACAGAATGTTCAAACTATCAAAACAGGATGTTTTATCAGTATAAAACAAAGTGTTCAAAGGATTGAAACAAAGTGTTCAACGAATTGATAAGAGCTGTAACAATTGTCAGGCCTTAATAACCTGATGAAAGAAACAAAAGAAAAGCAGGAAATAACAAATAAAACCTTACTTTTTATTGTCAGACCGAGCAAGTATAGCTACCTTTATAGGATATTTAAAATAAACAATAATGAAAGTCACACAATTAAGAGATAAGGATAAAACGACTGCAGTAACTACCCTGGATATAGAAACATGGATAGAAAAGACACTAACTGAGACAAAGCCACAACCGGTATCTACATTCAGAGAAATGTTACGATATGCCCTGCCCGATACACGTTGTTACGATGCAGATAAGTTACCCAAGATTCTTCCCGCTGCAGAATTCCGTAGGACAAAAGCCGGAAAACAGTTGAAAAATTATAATGGAATAGTAGAAATAACAGTAGGTCCGCTAGCAGGCAAATCAGAAATCACACTAGTAAAGCAACAGGCTTGGCAACAACCACAAACCTATTGTGTTTTCACCGGTTCCAGCGGAAAGACAGTGAAAATCTGGACACGGTTCACCCGACCGGATCAGTCGCTTCCACAGAAAAAGGAAGAAGCAGAAGTATTCCACGCACATGCCTATCGGCTTGCCGTAAAATGTTATCAGCCTCAACTCCCCTTCAACATATTACCGAAAGAGCCGACGCTGGAACAATTTTCACGATTATCTTACGACCCGGAACTATTGTACAGACCAGACGCTGTACCTTTTTATTTATCTCAACCGACAAGAATGCCCGAAGAAATGTCCTATCAGGAAACACTACATTCCGAAAAGTCACCATTAACACGAGCCGTACCCGGTTATGATACCGAAAATACAGTATTTATGCTTTTCGAAGCAGCATTGAGAAAAACACGGGAAGAAATCCATGAAGCAGAAAACAACGGTGCACTTCCTAGAGAAGAAGACTTCCAAGCATTAGTGACACAACTCGCCATCAACTGTTTTCATTCGGGAATTCCGGAAGAAGAAACAGTGAAACGTACCATTTTCCACTTTTACTTGCGCCGTCAGGAAACGTTGATTCGCCAATTAATAAGAAACATATATGATAACTATAATGGTTTCGGCAAACAAAACGGACTGAAAAAAGAACAATTGTTAGCGCTACAAACAGAGGAGTTTATGAAAAGACGCTACGACTTTCGTTATAACACACAGATAGGCGAAGTAGAATATCGTGAACAGAACTCATTCCGCTTTCATTTCAATCCAATTGACAGACGAGCACTGAACAGCATTGCCTTAGATGCACAAAGCGAAGGTATTCCACTATGGGACAGAGACATCAGCCGATATATCTACTCCAACCGAGTACCGGTTTTCAACCCGTTAGAAGATTTTCTTTATCATCTACCAACATGGGATCGCAAAGACCGTATTCGGGAAATGGCACAAACAGTACCCTGCCAGAACCAGTATTGGGTAGAATTGTTCCACCGCTGGTTTCTGAGCATGGTAATTCATTGGCGTGGAACCGATAAGAAATATGCGAACAATGTATCTCCCTTATTGGTCGGGGCTCAAGGTACGCGTAAATCTACATTTTGCCGGAGTATTATTCCACCTGCCATACGAGCCTATTATACAGACAGCATCGACTTTTCACGAAAAAGAGATGCAGAGTTATCTCTCAATCGCTTTGCGTTGATTAATATTGACGAATTTGATCAAATCAGCGATACACAACAGGGATTTTTGAAACATATTCTCCAAAAACCAGTGGTAAATATGCGTAAACCTTACGGAACCGCAGTATTGGAGATGCGCCGCTATGCTTCATTCATTGCCACAAGCAATCAAAAGGATTTGCTGACCGATCCGTCAGGGAGCCGTCGTTTTATCTGTATCGAAGTGACAGAGACAATAGATACCAGTCATGCCATCGATTACGAACAGCTTTACGCACAAGCGATGTATGAACTGGATCATGGCGAACGTTACTGGTTCGACCAAAACGAAGAGCGGATCATGACCGAAAATAACCGTGAGTTTGAGCAACAGTCGCTCGAAGAACAATTGTTTTATCGTTATTTCCGCCCTGCCCCAGAAGAAAAAGAGGGTGAATGGTTATCACCGGCAGAGATTCTGGAGGAAGTCAAAGGAAACAGTGCTATCCCATTGTCCAACAAGCGGGTAAGCATATTCGGGAGAGTACTCCACAAACATGAAATACCTAGCAAACGCTCCCGGCGCGGAACTCTTTATCACGTTACAAGGATTGCATAAAAAAACAGATGTGTGTAAGATAAAGGATCTTGCACACATCTGCAACACGTATCTTGCACACCATTTACTAACTAATAATCAACCAATTAACAGCATATCAGTGTAAGATGGCAGATAATTACCATTCAAATTCTTCTGTGTAGGAGTCAAACATAGGTTGATCAGTTATTCCTTTCTGACGGAAAATACGTTGTATATATTCCTGCTGTTCCGGAGCAATAAATTTCTCCTTACGATAGAAACGATAATACACTCCTCGTCCGAAATGATTGAGCATCATACGTTTAAGGGAGTCCGCATCTTTATGGGGTACATTATCCAACAAATGCTTGATTCCCCAAGCCACACGTATTTTCCGTATCGGGTGGAAGGAAGGGCAAGAATTCGCATCTTCCGGAATACAGTTCGGATTAACCACCGACAACGTAGGATACTGGTTGGTACTATGCATCGCTACCAAATGATGCAAACATTTCTCTCCTTTCGGACAGTGGGTGTTGAAGCAATGGGTATATCCATAGGGCACTGCTTGATAGTTAAATTCATCTTCCATAATTACTTTTTCTTTAAATATATCTATTTCATTACAACCTTTTAGGCACATATATCAATAAAAAAAGACAGGAATTACCATAAGCATACTTAAGGCAATTCCTGTCTTAACAATAAAATATTCTAATTAAAGTTCCATCTCTTTGCGATCATTCCGGATAAATTCCAATAACCGCTCTACAGCCTCTTCTTCCGGAATATTTTTTTCTACACATACTTTTCCTTTATAAAGGCTGATTTTACCACGACCTGCGCCTACATAACCATAATCAGCGTCGGCCATTTCACCGGGACCATTCACGATACATCCCATAATACCGATCTTCAAACCTTTCAGATGAGAGGTAGCTGCTTTAATACGTGCAATCGTCTTTTCCAAATCATAAAGTGTACGACCGCAACCAGGACAAGAAATATATTCCGTCTTAGAAGTGCGGGTACGCCCGGCTTGCAAAATACCAAAAGCAGTTGCATCAACCACAGCATGGCTCAAACTACCCTGATTAAACAGAAATATTCCGTCGCAAAGCCCATCAAAGATCAAAGCTCCCATGTCCACTGCCGATTTAATCTGCAAATCTTCCGCATTGTCTTCCGCATAATGCTGGAAGAATACAACCGGATTCTGCAAATCTTCTGTCATCAACTGATGTACCAATGCACGATGCTCACCTAATCGGTTCAGATGATTACTTTGAGAAACAATAACGACTTCCGGATGAACTTTCAGGCAAGCAATCACTTCATCCGTCTGCGCCATGTAAGGCATAAACAAGAATTTCAGTTCAGCATTGCATGTTCCCATGAATGGCAATTGTTCATGATTGAATGCCGGCCACGTCCCGGCTTCACCGTTCCAGACATCAGCATCAAGGATATATTCCACGCCCACTTCACGTTGTTCAGGTAAGGACCTTCCCGCATAAATATAATCAGGAGTAAACTGAGGATTTACCTCTGTCTTCCCGTCCATACGGTCGGCAATAACCACCGGTAAATGTTCTCCTCCAATATTACGAACGGCACGTGTTTTCCGACGCGAAGGAGACAAGTAATTAAATCCCGGTGCTTCTGCCCCCGGAACATAGGGATGATTCTGCCTCAACAGTACATAATCCACCAATTTACAGGCAACAGGAATTTCCGCTTCGGGTGCTTCACTCAAAGATACACGTATAGTATCCCCCAATCCATCACTTAACAGTGCACCGATTCCTAATGCGGATTTAATACGTCCGTCCTCTCCATCTCCAGCTTCCGTCACGCCAAGATGTAATGGGAAAAACATTCCTTCCTGTTCCATTACGGCAACAAGTAATCTGACTGTCTTCACCATTACGACCGTATTGGAAGCTTTGATCGAAATCACTACATCCGTAAATTGTTCCTCCACGCAAATACGCAAAAACTCCATACAGGATTCTACCATCCCCTCAGGAGTGTCTCCATAACGCGACATGATGCGGTCTGATAAGGAACCATGATTCACTCCGATACGAATAGCGGTATGATTTTCTTTACAGATATTCAAGAACGGCACAAACCGGTCGCGTATCTTTTGTATCTCCTGCGCGTACTCTTCATCGGTATATTCCAGTTTTTTAAAAGTACGGGCTGCATCTACATAGTTACCCGGATTGATACGTACCTTCTCCGCATATAAGGCAGCTACATCGGCTACTCTCGGATTGAAATGAACATCAGCTACCAACGGGACCATATATCCCTGACTTCTCAAGCCAATATTGATATTCATCAGATTCTCAGCTTCTTTGATACCTTGCGTAGTCAGGCGGACATACTCACCGCCGGCATCAACAATTCTTTTAGCTTGTTCCACACAAGCCTCCGTATCCATCGTAGATGTATTTGTCATCGACTGGATACGAATAGAATTGGGACCGCCCAAAGGAACGGCCCCAATATTTACTTCAGATGTTTCCCTTCGGGAGTAATTGAATAAATCCATTTAATTGGTTTTATATTCGTACTTAACTTCCTTCAATTCCTCGTTTGCTTTTACAATCTTCTTCTTTAACCCTTCTTTGTAAGAAGCAAACGCTTTTGCCAATTCCTCATTACTCAACGCAAGCATCTGAATAGCCAGAATAGCGGCATTCATAGCCCCATTAATAGCTACCGTAGCCACAGGAATTCCAGGAGGCATTTGGATGATTGAATAAAGCGCATCTACACCATCGAGTACAGATCCTTTAACAGGCACTCCGATCACCGGCAATGTAGTGTTTGCCGCTATTACACCGGGAAGAGCGGCAGCCATTCCTGCAGCAGCAATAATCACTTTTACGCCACGAGTACGGGCATTTTTCGCAAATTCTTCCACTGCTTCCGGAGTACGGTGAGCGGAAAGAGCGTTCATTTCGAACGGTACATGCATATCATTGAGCAGTTGTGCAGCCTTCTCCATAACAGGAAGGTCGGACGTACTACCCATGATGATACTTACAATTGGATTCATATTATATACTAGTTACAAATTGTTATCAATGCGCTATAGTTGCAAGGAGTTTATCCGTTCACAACTGCTTTATATGCTTCTGCATCCAACAAATTTTCCACATCTTTCAGTTCAACCGGTTTCATCTTAATCAGCCAGCCTTCACCATAAGGATCTTTATTCACCAGTTCTGGATTTTCTTCCAGTGCTTCATTCTGTTCGAGCACTTCGCCTTCCACCGGCAAGAAAAGATCGGAAATAGTCTTCACTACCTCAATCGTACCAAAAGATTCGCCTGCTTCAAGCGATTCTCCTACAGTAGGAATATCAACAAATACAATGTCTCCTAATTGGTCTTGAGCATAGTCTGTTATACCTACGTAAGCAATATCTCCCTCTACACGAATCCACTCATGTTCGTTCGTATACCTCCAATTCTGTGGAAAATTCATAATAATTAGTTTTTTAGGATTTATACTGTTTTAAAATAATAAGATTCGGAATAATAAATTATACACCGGATGAAGAATCACAAAAGCGCATAGAAAACCTATAATAAAGCCGAAAAGCACCTCACCCAAAGAATGGTGTCCCAACACAATACGTGCAGAGCCCAGTATTCCTGCTATCAGAATAAACAAACATAACCATGCCACCGGATTATAACCGAAAAGAGCACTAAAAGATATCAATCCTGCGATAATCCCACCCATTCCTGCCATGTGTTCACTCAACTTCCATTTTATGTTTACAATAATGCAAATCACAGATACAACTAGAGAAGCAAGTATTATGCCTGTCATATACCAAGGTATATTCAACCGTCGCATCATCAACAGACAGAATACATACGAAATGATCGTTAACAGAATAGGTATATACCTTTTCTTACGTTCACTTAATTCCTGACTGGCAAAACCGTTGATCTTGCGAAACAGAAAAATAGTAATAGTAGGCGTCAATATGGTAAAGCAATAAACAACACCCAGCACAATCAATTTGTACTGTAATGGCATAATGCGCAAATAAGAAAACAGAAATAATACCAGAAATGACAGAAACGGTATGGAAAACGGGGTAAACACCATTGAAGTAATGCGTGCTACCCGCAACATAGTCTTATCTGCTATGATATGTTCTTTCTCTTTATCCATCATCTCTAACTTTATTTTGATTTATGAGTTATTTTCTAAGTCGCGCTACAGGTATATTCAATTGCTGACGATATTTAGCTACCGTCCGGCGAGCTATGGGATATCCTTTTTCTTTTAGTATATCCGCCAGTTCATCATCTGTCAGCGGTTTCTTCTTGTCTTCACCGTCAATACATTCTTTCAGAATCTTACGGATTTCACGAACTGACATTTCCTCTCCGTCTTCTGTTGTATAACCATCACTAAAGAAGAACTTCAGCGGATAGATACCGAAATTGGTCTGCGCATATTTACTGTTGCTCACACGAGAGATAGTCGAAATATCCAACCCTGTTCTTTCAGCAACATCTTTCAGGATCATCGGTTTCAACAATGACTCATCACCTTCGAGAAAGAAAGAACGCTGCAGATCAATGATCGCCTGCATGGTAGTCATCAATGTATTCTGACGCTGTTTTATGGCATCAATAAATCCCTGTGCCGCATCCATCTTCTGTTTAAGAAACATCATGGCTTCTTTGGATTCCTTAGATTGATTCGCTCTGTTTTTGGTATGTTCTTCCACCATTTCAGTAAAATCACGACTCATACGAAGTTCAGGAACATTCCGGTTATTCAGACTAAGATTAATCGTCCCGTCATCGTATGTTTCCACGATAAAGTCCGGAACAATTTGTTGCAAGTTTCTTCCGATAGTCTCTCCCAACGAAGCACCCGGACGTGGATTCAGCTTAGTAATCTCTGAAATTGCTTCTTTAAATTCATCCTCATCCACATCCAACTTCTTTATCATCTTTTCCCAATGTTTCCGGGTAAACTCCTCGTAGCAATCCTCAATTATGCGTTCTTCCAGTTCCAACAGCGGATCAGAGTTCTTATCCTCCTCTTTTTTACGTCGGATCTGTATCAATAAGCATTCCTGAAGCGAACGGGCACCGATACCAGCCGGATCAAAGTCTTGCAAGATGCACAATGCTTCTTCCAGTTCCTCTTCAGTAGATTCGATACCGGCATAGATAGCTAATTCGTCACCTATACTTTCCAAAGATTTACGCAACAAACCGTCATCGTCCAGCGAACCGATCAGATACTCAACCAGTTCACACTGATGTTCGGTCAGGTTACGTTCACGCAACTGTTCTTTCAGAATTTCATAAAAAGAAGTGGAATCGGAAAACGGGATATCTTCCGCCTGTTCATCTCTCGAACGGTTGTTCTCCTGAAGTTTATAGTCGGGAATATCATCTTCGGTCAGATAATCGCTCAAAGAATCGTAATCGTTAGTTTCATTATCCATTCCATCTTCCGAAGAATCGCCATCGGCATAATCGTCCGTAGCAGTCTCTTCTTTACCCTCTTCTAGTGCTGGATTTTCCAATAGCTCAGCATGGATACGGTCCTCCAGTTCTACTGCGGGAAGTTCCAACAATTTCACGACCAGAATCT
>ERZ826016.2459-NODE-2459-length-14517-cov-11.065689_pt1 | contig 14517 bp, 8 predicted proteins | sample MGYA00519872_ERZ826016 | MGnify/ENA primary metagenome ERZ826016 (study PRJEB31778, sample SAMEA3449218) | human gut metagenome | biome: human gut; feature: human-associated habitat; material: faeces | place: United Kingdom | collected 2010/2012 ... | reverse complement strand
TCTGCCGCACCTCGCTCGCCGTATCGGCACTTAGAATTATGCGGTATTGCCTTATCTTTTATATATAGCGATATTGTTACTGCATTTCAAGCGTTGTTTTCCGCCAGGAACGCTTCGGTCTGTTCTGCCGCCTGCTGTTCCAGGTTTCCGTCTTCCAGGTAAAGCCACACAGCGTCCGTCTGGCGGCGGAACCAGGTCAGTTGGCGCTTGGCGTAGTTGCGCGTTGCCTGCTTGAGACGCTCGGTGCATTCGGTCAGATTGGCCGTGCCCTCAAAGTACGGGAAGAATTCCTTGTAGCCGATGGCCTGCGCCGCCGTGCGGTAGGCATCGCGGTGGTCGTAGACCTGCCTTGCTTCGTCCAGCACACCGTTTTCGACCATTTCGTCCACGCGGCGGTCAATGCGGCTGTACAGCACTGCGCGGTCCCGGCAGGTCAGGCAGAGGCAGAGCGCATGGTAGGGTGCCTCGGCGGGCCTGGCCTCGCGGCGCTGGTCGCTCATGCGGCGGCCTGTGGCTTCAAACAGCTCCAGTGCGCGGATGACGCGCGGCAGGTTGTTGGGGTGGACCTGAGCGGCGTAGTCGAGGTCGATCCTTTGCAGCTCGGCGTAAAGTGCCGCGCTGCCCTCGGTGTCCGCCCGCGCCTGTAATCGGGCGCGGATGGCGGGGTCGGTCTTTTCCGGGACAAACGCCATGCCGTTCAAAAGGCTGGTGATATACAGCCCCGTGCCCCCCACCAGCACCGGCCGCTTTCCCCGCCGCAGGATGTCCTGCACACACGCGTCCGCCTCCCGGACGTACCGGGCCACGGACCAGCTCTCCGCCGGGTCCGCCACGGCCACCATGTGGTGGGGCACGCCCTCCATCTCCTCCGCCGTGGGGGCGGCGGTGCCGACGGTCATGCCCCGGTATATCTGCATGGAGTCCACGGACACCACCTCGCCGCCGAAGCGCTGCGCCAGCGCCACACCCATCTTCGTCTTGCCGCAGGCCGTGGGCCCTACGACGCAGATGACGCTGTTATCCATGGGCCTCACCTCGCTTCTCTGTACGTTCTTTCTGCGCCCTCCGGCGGGACAGTCCCCGCCGTTCACGCTCTCTTAAACATTTTTTCTATCTCATATTCCCTCAGCTTCACCGCCACGGGCCGCCCGTGGGGGCAATAGCGCACCGCGCCGGACTGCACCTGCGCCGCCAGCGCCCGCAGCTCCGCCGGATCGCTGGTCATACCGGCCTTGATGGCGCTCTTGCAGGCCACGGTGTGCAGCACCTCGTCCCGCAGGGCCGCCCGGTCCGCGCTGTGCAGGCGCAGCTTCTGCGCCAGCTCCTCCAGCGTGGCGGCGGCGTCCTCGGCCCGCACATCGTCGGGCACCTCCCGCACCAGCACCGTGCCGTCGCCGAAATCCTCGCACAGGAATCCGCAGTCCGCCAGCAGCTCCAGATCCTCCAGCACGGCGGTGTATTCCTCCGCCGCCAGCGTCACCGCCGCCGGCGTCAGCAGCAGCTGCCGCATGGGCGGCTCCGTGCGCGCCTTCAGCGCGTCGAACCGCATCCTCTCATGGGCGGCGTGCTTGTCGATGAGCCACACATTCCGTTCCGCGTCCTCGCAGATGATATAGGTCTTCAGCACCTCGCCCGCCACGCGCCAGGGCTGCTCCGCCGCGGCGGGGCCCTCCGGCATGGCGATCTCCTGCTGCTCCGGCTCCGCGGCCGGGGCAGGGGAGGGCGTCGTCTCCGGTCGTTCCGCCGTTTGCTCCGGCGGCGTGATGTGATACACCACGCCCGGCGCGGCCGGTGCCGTGAACGGCTTGTCCGGCCGGCACACCACGTCGTGCACCGCCATCACCGGCGTGACCGGGGCGGGAGCGGGCGCGGGTCTGACCGGCTCCGTAGCCGCCGGTCTTGCGGGTGCCGAGCCGATGGCCTTCCCCGCGGGCAGCGTCACCGCCTGCGAAGGCTTTGGCGCGTTCGGCCGTTTCAGGAATTCCTGTGCCGTCATGGTCTGATAGAAGGGCTTTTCCGCCGCTTTTGGCCGCCCCTCGCCGTCCAGCGCGTCTTTCACGGTGTAGTGCACCGCGTCGAACACCGCTTTCTCGGCGGCGAATTTCACCACCGTCTTGGCCGGGTGGACGTTCACGTCCACCTCGTTCACCGGCAGCGTGATGTGCAGCACACAGCCGGGGAACTTCCCCTTCAGCAGCCGGTTGCGGTAGGCCTCCTCCACGGCGGCGGTCAGCAGCTGGCTTTTTACCAGCCGCCCGTTGACAAAGAACAGCTGCCGCGCCCGGGTACCGTGTCCCGCGGCGGGACTGCTCACAAAGCCGCTGGCCCGCACATCGCCGCTGCCGCCGTTGACCTCCAGCAGACTTTTGGCAAAATCCCGGCCCAGGGCAGCGTAGATCGCTGACAGCAGCTGCCCGTCGCCGGGGGTATGCAGCACCTCCTGCCCATCCCGCAGCAGCTTGAAGGACACCTCCGGATGGCTGAGCGCCAGCTGTGTCACCACAGCGGCAGCCGCCGCGCCCTCGGCACTGTCCTTTTTCATGAATTTCATTCGCGCCGGGGTGTTGTAGAACAGGTCCCGCACACACACGGTAGTGCCCTCCGGGCACCCGGCGGCCGTGACCTCACCGGGCACGCCGCCCTCCAGATGCAGGGACGCGCCGCTGTCGGCGCCCCGCGCACGGGAGAAGATATCCAGCCGTGACACGGCGGCGATGGCCGCCAGCGCCTCGCCCCGGAAACCCAGCGTCCCGATAGCCGCCAGGTCCTCCGCCCGGCGCAGCTTGCTGGTGGCGTGGCGCAGAAACGCGGTAGGCAGCTGCTCCGGCGCGATGCCGCAGCCGTTGTCCGTCACCCGCAGATACGTCATGCCGCCGTGCTCCAGCTCCACGGATACGGCGGACGCCCCGGCGTCCAAAGCGTTCTCCAGCAGCTCCTTGCACACGCTGGCGGGGCGCTCCACCACCTCGCCGGCAGCGATGAGATCGGCGATATGGGCAGGCAGTTGTTGTATCTGCGGCATGGTATTCACTCCTTTTCTATTGCAGCTTGCTCTTCAGTTCATACAGCAGGTTCAGCGCCTCCAGGGGGCTCAGCGCGTCTACCTGCGTCCGGCGGATGATATCCGCCACGGCGCCCTCGGCCATGCCCTCCAGGGATACCTGGTCCTCCCGCGCCGCCGGGGTGTGGGGCTGCCGGGGCTGGCTCTCCAGCTCCCGCAAGATCTCCCGCGCCCGCTTGAGCACCGTGTCCGGCAGGCCCGCCAGCTTGGCTACCTCGATGCCGTAGCTCCGGTCCGCACCGCCGGGGACGATCTTCCGCAGAAAGACGATATCCTCGCCCCGGGCGTGGACGGCCACGTTGTAGTTCCGCACGTTGGGCAGCTCCTGCTCCAGCGTGGTCAGCTCATGATAATGGGTGGCGAACAGCGTCTTGGCCTTCAGCTTCCCGGCGCAGTGCTCCAGCACCGCCCGGGCAATGGACATTCCGTCGAATGTAGACGTACCCCGGCCGATCTCATCCAGAATGAGCAGGCTGTTCTTCGTGGCGCAGCGAAGCAGCTCCGACACCTCGGTCATCTCCACCATGAAGGTAGACTGTCCCGCCGCCAGGTCGTCGCTGGCGCCGATGCGGGTGAAAATGCGGTCCACCACGCCGATGTGCGCCCGCTGGGCGGGGACAAAGCACCCCACCTGGGCCATCAGCACGATCAGCGCCACCTGGCGCATATAGGTGGACTTACCGGCCATGTTGGGACCGGTGATGATGGCCACCCGGTCCTCCTTTGCGCCCATGTGGGTGTCGTTGGGCACAAAGAATGCGTCGCCCCGCACCTTTTCCACCACCGGATGGCGTCCCGCCGTGATCTCGATGACCCCGGACTCGTCCACCTCCGGCCGGCAGTAGTGGTTCTGGGCCGCCACCTCGGCAAAGGCGCACAGCGTGTCCAGCTGCGCGATCAGCGATGCCGCCAGCTGCACCCGCGTCACCTGTCCCGCCGCCTCTGTCCGCAGCGCGGCGAACAGGTCGTATTCCAGTGCCGCGTCCCGGTCATGGGCGGTGAGCACCTCATGCTCCAGATCCTTCAGCTCCTGGGTGATATAGCGCTCGCCGTTCACCAGCGTCTGCTTGCGTATGTAGTCTGCCGGCACCTGGTCCTTAAAGGAGTTGCTCACCTCGATATAGTACCCGAACACCTTGTTGTACCCCACCTTCAGGGTACGGATGCCGGTCTTCTCCTTCTCCCGGGCCTCCAGCTGCGCGATAAACCCCTTGCCGCCGGAGAGTATCCCCCGCAGCCGGTCCACCTCATCGTCATAGCCCTCGCGGATCATGCCGCCCTCCCGGACGGAGAACGGCGGCTCGTCTACCAGCACGGCGGCAATGCGCCCGCTGATGTCCTCCAGCGTCTCCAGCTGCTCGTCCAGCTTTCCCAGCGCCCCTGTCCGGAACGGCGTCAGGCACCGCTTGATCTCCGGCAGGTGCTCCAGCGCCGCCCGCAGGTTCACCAGGTCCCTGGCTCCGGCGGTGCCGTAGACGATCCGGCTCATCAGCCGTTCCATGTCGCCCATGCCGGTCAGGGCCAGCCGCAGCTCCTGGCGGCCCACGGTGTTGTCCGTCAGCGCCGCCACGGCATTCAGCCGCCGGTCGATGGCCGCCACGTTCACCAGCGGCTGCTGCAGCCACATCCGCAGGTTCCGCGCGCCCATGGGCGTCTTGGTCTTATCCAGCACCCACAGCAGGCTGCCCTTCTTCTCCTTGCCCCGCAGCGTCTCCGTCAGCTCCAGATTGCGCCGGGCCGTCAGGTCCAGCTCCATGAACTGCCCCGTCCGGTACCACTCCAGCTTGTCCAGCTGCTTCACGTCGGTCTTCTGCGTCTCGTAGAGATACGTCAGCAGTCCGCCCAGCGCCAGCAGCGGTGCGCTCTCGTTCCGGGGCAGGTCCCGCAGCGCCGCCTCGCCGAACTGCATCCGCACCTTCTTCTCCGCGTCCGACACGTCGAACCGTCCCTCCGCCAGCCTCTCCCGCCGGCAGGAAAAGCGCTCCTCCAGCGCGGCGGTCAGCGCCGGGTCGTCATAGGCCGCGGCGTTCATCACCGCCTCCGCCGGGGCGAAGCGCCCCAGCTCGTTGATCAGCCCCGTCAACCGCTGCGCCCCGGTGAACGCCGTCACCTGGGCCTGCCCGGTGGAGATGTCCGCCGCGCACAGTCCCGCCGCCGTGTCTGTCAGATACACGCCGCACAGATAGTTGCTGCGTCCCGCGTCCAGGCATGCCTCGTCCAGCACCGTGCCGGGGGTGACGGTACGGATGATCTCCCGCTTCACCAACCCCTTGGCCAGGGCCGGGTCCTCCATCTGCTCGCAGATGGACACCTTGTACCCCTTGGCGATCAGCCGCGCGATATACCCCTCGGCGGAGTGATACGGCACGCCGCACATGGGGATGCGCTCCTCGTCGGACTTGCTCTTGTCCTTGTCCCTGGTGGTCAGGGCCAGGTCCAGCTCCCTCGACGCCGTCCGGGCATCCGGCCCGAACATCTCGTAAAAATCACCCAACCGGAAAAACAGCAGGGAGTCGGGGTGCTTCTCCTTCTCCTCCATATACTGCCGCATCATGGGTGTCAGCTCAGCCATAGCTCGGCTCCTTTCTCCCTCCGGAAAGTCTGCGCCTTACGGCGCGGGGCGCTCAGCCCAAAAAGCCCAGCAGGCCCAGAATGCCGAAGGTGGTGTACAGCAGGCACATGACCACCAGCAGAATGGTGATGATGCTGTACATGGCGCTGGTTTTCTTCGTGTGCTTGTACTTGCGGATATAGAACAGCGTGCCGCAGGTGATGCCCAGCGTCAGGGAGGACAGGTGGGTCATTACCGCGCTGTCCTTGAAGGCCGTCAGGCGCAGGATCAGGATCACCAGCACCACGGCAAACTCCGCGATCAGCGTCACATTCAGCCAGGTGGGCAGCTTCACCTTCTCCTGCTGGTTCACCTTCTCGGCCACCTTCTGGGCCATGTACGCGCCGGTGGTGTACCCGCCGTAGTTGCTGTTCTTCTTCTTGGAATGGATATTCTTATTGGGGTTGCCCTTGGCCTTGCGGATGGCCTCCTCCTGGTTGGCGTACTGGTTCACGTTGGCCTTGTAGCTGTTCTTTGCCATGGTTTTATTCTCCTTCTGTCGGTAGATTGGTAAGATAACGCCGCAGCATATCAAAAGCGTGGTGGGCGGACAGCGTCCGGATGCGCTCCCGGTCGCCGCCCAATGTCAGATGCCGCACGGTCACGCCCTCCGGCGCGGAAAGCCCCACGAACACGGTGCCCACCGGGTTTCCCCGGTCGTCCCCGTCGGGACCGGCCAGTCCGGTGACGGACACCGCCAGGTCCGCGCCTGTCAGCACCCGGACGCCCAGGGCCATGGCCCGGGCCACCTCCGCCGACACCGCGCCGCAGCGCGCCAGCAAATTCTCCGGCACGTGCAGCACCTGCTGCTTCACATGGTTCGTATAGCTGACTACGCCGCCCAGAAAGACCTGCGACGCGCCGGGGATATCCGTCAGCCGCTTGGCGATCAGTCCGCCGGTACAGCTCTCCGCCGCCGCCAGCGTCAGTCCCCGTTCCCGGCACAGCGTCAGCACCGTCTCCTCCAGCCCGGACACGTCCGCGCCGTAGAGATACGCGCCCAGCCGGGCCCTTACCTCCGCCAGCACCGGCGCCATCCGCGCCTCACAGGCACGCTCGTCCGCCCCGCGGGCGGACAGCTGCAGCATCACCTCGCCCGGCTTGGCATAGGGTGCCAGCGTCATGTCCGCCTCCCGCCGCAGCAGGTCGTCCAGCAGCTCCTGCACCTGCGGCTCCGTCAGGCCGAAGATATGCAGCGTGTGTGACCGCACCGTCTGTCCATGGGCCTGCTCCAGCCAGGGCAGCAGGCAGTGCTCGGCCATATAGCGGCACTCATGGGGCACGCCGGGCAGCAGCGCTGCCGTGGTCTTCCCGGCGGTGAACACGCACCCTGGGGCCGTGCCCACCGGATTGCGGAACACGGTGCACCCCTCCGGCAGATAGGCCTGCTGCATATCGCATTCCGGCATCTCCCGGCGGAACACCCGGTCGAAATACCGCCGCATATCCTCCACCACCTCCGGGTGGAACACCAGCGGCGTGTCCAGCGCGGCGCACACCGCCGTTTTCGTCATATCGTCGTAGGTGGGGCCGAGGCCGCCGGTGAACACCAGCAGCTCTGCCCGTCCCCTTGCGATGGTCACGGCCTTTTCCAGCCGCGCCGCGTCGTCGTCCACAGTGGTGTGGTACAGCACCTCCACACCGGCGGCAGTCAGCAGCCGGGAGAGGAACGCGGCATTCGTATTGGTCACGCCGCCGGTCAGCAGCTCGCTGCCCACGGCGATGATCTCCGCGGTACGGGGCATAGACGCGCCTCCTTATAGCGTAGGTTTGATCCGGATCATCTCGCGTCCGGCCATGGCCCGCTGGCACAGGCCCTCCACATCCAGCGCGCTTTCGTACTCCCGCGTCTCCTCCACGCTGGGCTTCGTCTTGGGGTGCCGGGGCGTGAACACGGTGCAGCAGTCCTCATAGGGCAGGATGGACGTGTCGAAGGTGCCGATATGGCGGGCGATCTTCACGATCTCCTCCTTGTCCATGCCGATCAGGGGCCGCAGCACCGGCATGGTGGTCACGTCCTCGCTGACGGCCAGCGCCTGCATGGTCTGGCTGGCCACCTGACCCAGATTTTCTCCGGTGACCAGGGCGCGGCACCGCAGCTCCAGCGCCAGCATATTGGCCAGGCGCATCATGAACCGCCGCATGATCAGGGTAAAGTGGTCCTCCGGGCACTTGCGGCGTATCTCCTCCTGAATTTCGGTAAAGGGGATGATGAACACCGCCAGCCGGCCGCACCAGGGGGTCAGCTCCTCCGCCAGCTTCAGCACCTTCTCCCGGGCCAGCTCGCCGGTATAGGGCGGAGAAGCGAAGTGGATCATCTCCAGCTGTACGCCCCGCTTGGCGATCATATAGCTGGCCACGGGGCTGTCGATACCGCCGGACAGCAGGCTCACCGCATGGCCGCCCATACCCAGGGGCAGACCGCCCGCGGCGCTCTCGGCGGGGCCGTGGACGTAGGCCGCGTCCTCCCGTACCTCGATGTACACCGTCAGCTCCGGGTGGTGTACGTCCACCGTCAGGTGGGGGAAGGCGTCGTGGAGCGCGCCGCCCACCCACTGGCTCAGCTGGATGCTGCCCATGGGGAAGGACTTGTCCGCCCGCTTGCTCTCCACCTTGAAGCTCTTGGCCGCGGTCAGCGCGCCGCCCAGATAGGTCCTGGCCGTGTCGAAAATAGCCTCCTTGCTCTTCTCGCAGGGCAGCGCCCGGGTGATGGCGATGATGCCGAACACCTGCTTGCAGGCAGCGTAAGCCCCGGCGATGTCGCAGGTCTCCTCCGCCGGCTCCACATAGATAGTGGACTGGCGGGAATATATCTTCCACTTGCCGAACCGCTGGGTGCGGCGGCGGATGTTGCTCATCAGCTTCATCTCAAAGCTGCGGCGGTTCAGTCCCTTCAGGACCACCTCGCCCAGCTTGCACAGAATGATCTCGTGCATATGGTTCTCTCCTTGTTGTTGGTGTACAGATATGGGGACGGCGGGCAGCTTCGTCCTCCCCTACAACGGGACGGCGTACCCCAAGGGCATTTGTTCCGCTGCGCTCCACTGCGGGACGCCGTCCCCTACGGACGTTTATCGGCGGCGTACCGGGTCTGACGCAGGCAGGGCGGAAATGTATCCCGCCACGGCGGCGAGATTTTTCGTCCTGCCGATGGCAAGCTGACGACGGCGTATCAGGTATACGCCGAGGAGGCTTGACGATGGCAGGGCGGAAAATATCCCGCCGTCATTTCAGTGTACTGCTGCTGCGGTACTGTATGGCCTCGGCAAGATGTGCCGCCTCGATGTGCTCGCTGCCCTCCAGGTCGGCAATGGTGCGGGCCATACGCAGTATGCGGTCGTGGCTGCGGGCCGTCAGGCCCAGGCGCTCAAAGGCGCCCTGCATCAGCTTTTCGCCGGCGGCGTCCAGCGCACAGTATGTTCCGATCATGGCGGGGGTCATGTAGGCGTTGCAGGACACCTCGGTCCCGGCAAAGCGCTTTTTCTGCACCTCGCGGGCGGCGTTGACCCGTTCCCGGATGGCCGATGACGGCTCCGGCTGCTCCTTGCGGCGCATGGCCTCATATTCCACCGACGGCACATCGATGTGCATATCGATCCGGTCCAGCAGCGGGCCGGAGATGCGCTGCATATACTGCTCCACCTGCTGGGGTGAACAGGTGCAGCGTCCGGAGGGGTGGCCGTACCAGCCGCAGCGGCAGGGGTTCATGGCGCACACCAGCATGAAGCGGCTGGGCAGCGTCAGGGAACCGGAGGCCCGGGTGATGGTCACAAAGCCGTCCTCCAGCGGCTGGCGCAGTGTCTCCAGCGCCGCCTTGCTGAACTCCGGCAGCTCGTCCAGAAACAGCACGCCGTTGTGGGCCAGGGATATCTCTCCCGGCCGGGGTATCCCCCCGCCGCCGGAGAGCGACACGGTGGACGCCGTGTGGTGGGGGCTGCGGAAGGGCCGCGTATCCACCAGCGGGTGCCGCGGGTCGGTCATGCCCGCCACGGAATAGATCTCCGTGGTCTGCAGGGCCTCCACCCGGGTCATGTCCGGCAGGATGGACGGCAGCCGCCGGGCCAGCATGGACTTGCCCGCGCCGGGCGAGCCCACCAGCAGCACATTGTGGCCGCCGGCGGCGGCGATCTCCAGCGCCCGCTTCACATTCTCCTGTCCCATCACGTCGGCGAAGTCCGGCAGGGGCCGGTCCTGATGTCCCGGCGTCCACCGGGGCGCCGGTGTCATGACCTGCTCGCCCTTCAGGTGGGCGATGAGCTGTCCCACGTCCGTCACACCGTACACGGTCAGCCCGTCGGCCAGGGTGGCCTCGGCGGCGTTGGCCTCGGGCACATACAGCGTGTCGATGCCCAGCCGCGCCGCCGTCAGCGCCATGGGCAGCACGCCCGTCACCGGCCGCAGCGCGCCGGAGAGGCTCAGCTCGCCCAAAAACGCCGCGCCCTGGGGCAGGGGAGATATCTCCTCCGCCGCGGCCAGAATGCCCAGCAGGATGGGCAGGTCGTACACCGTGCCCTCCTTCCGCACCCGCGCCGGAGCCAGATTGACCGTGATGCGGCTGACGGGGAACTTGGCCCCGCAGTTCTTCACCGCCGCCCGAACGCGCTCACGCGACTCCTTCACCGCCGCGTCCGGCAGGCCCACCACGTCGAACCCCGGCAGCCCGCCGGACAGAAAGCACTCCACCGACACCTCATAGCCGGTGATGCCCGTCAGGCCCAGCGACCGTACCGTCACCATCATGGACAGCGCCCCCTTTACACTAATTTTATAGCACCGTACATTTTACCACAAAATTTCCGCCGTGAACAGCCACTTTTTCCAAAAAAGTCCCCTGCCTTTTGCGCGGAGTGCATGAACCTGTCCCGCCGCCGTGAGAATTTTTGTGCATGGCGCTAAAAAAGTTTTATCGTGGCACAAATCACGAAAATGTGGGTTTACATCCAGGATTTTTTGTGCTACTATGACGGTGCCTAACATTCCGTACAAAGGGGTCTTTGCGCCCTTCTGGCGGTACGGAAGTATATAATGTAAGGAGGCTCATTATGGTAAGAAAAATGAAGTCCATGGATGGCAATAACGCCGCGGCGCACGTTTCCTACGCGTTCTCCGAGGTCGCAGCCATCTACCCCATCACCCCGTCCAGCCCCATGGCGGACTTCGTGGACCAGTGGAGCGCCAACGGTCTGAAAAACATCTTCGGCACCAAGGTCAAGGTCGTCGAGATGCAATCCGAGGCCGGTGCCGCCGGTGCTGTCCACGGCTCTCTGGGCGCCGGTGCCCTGACCACCACGTACACCGCGTCCCAGGGCCTGCTGCTGATGATCCCCAATATGTACAAGATCGCGGCTGAGCAGCTGCCCTGCGTGTTCCACGTGTCCGCCCGTACCGTGTCCACTCAGGCGCTAAACATTTTCGGCGACCACTCCGACGTCATGGCCTGCCGCCAGACCGGCTTCGCCATGCTGTGCGAGGGCAACGTCCAGGAGGTCATGGATCTGTCCCCCGTGGCCCATCTGGCCGCGCTGGAGGGCAAGGTCCCCTTCATCAACTTCTTCGACGGCTTCCGCACCTCCCATGAGATCCAGAAGATCGCTGTCTGGGACTATGAGGATCTGAAGGATATGTGCGACATGGACGCCGTGGCCGAGTTCCGCCGCCACGCCCTGAACCCCGAGCATCCCCATATGCGCGGCAGCCACGAGAACGGCGACATCTTCTTCCAGCACCGCGAGGCCTGCAACAGCTACTACACCGCCCTGCCCGCCGTGGTGGAGAAGTACATGGACAAGATCAACGCCAAGCTGGGCACCGACTATAAGCTGTTCAACTACTACGGCGCCGCCGACGCTGACCGCGTCATCGTGGCCATGGGCTCCATCTGCGACGTGGCCGAGGAGGTCATCGACTACCTGAACGCCCACGGCGAGAAGGTCGGCCTGGTCAAGGTCCGTCTGTTCCGCCCCTTCGCCGCCGAGAAGCTCATCGAGGCCCTGCCCGCCTCCGTGCGGAAGATCGCCGTGCTGGATCGCACCAAGGAGCCCGGCTCTCAGGGCGAGCCTCTGTATCAGGACGTTGTCACCGCCCTGGCCAACGCCGGCTGGAACGACATCAAGGTCATCGGCGGCCGTTACGGCCTGGGCAGCAAGGACACGCCTCCCGCCTCCGTGTTCGCCGTGTATAACGAGCTGAAGAAGGACGAGATGAAGCGCCAGTTCACCATCGGCATCGTGGACGACGTCACCAACCTGTCCCTGCCCGAGGATAAGAACTGTCCCAACACCGCAGCCCCCGGCACCATTGAGTGCAAGTTCTGGGGTCTGGGCGGCGACGGTACGGTGGGCGCCAACAAGAACTCCATCAAGATCATCGGCGACCATACCGACAAGTACGTCCAGGCGTACTTCCAGTACGACTCCAAGAAGACCGGCGGCGTGACCATCAGCCACCTGCGCTTCGGCGATCATCCCATCCGCAGCCCGTACTATATCAACAAGGCTGACTTCGTGGCCTGCCACAACCCCAGCTACGTGACCAAGGGCTTCAAGATGGTGCAGGATGTCAAGCCCGGCGGTGTCTACATGATCAACTGCCAGTGGGACTTCGACGAGCTGAACCACCACATGGACGCCGCCTCCAAGCGCTATATCGCCCAGAACAACATCCAGCTCTACACCATCGATGCCATTGACCTGGCCATCGAAATCGGCATGGGCAAGCGCAACAACACCATCCTCCAGTCCGCGTTCTTCTCTCTGGCCAAGGTCATGCCCGAGGAGGAGGCCATCACCTACATGAAGGAGAAGGCCAAGGCCTCCTACCTGAAGAAGGGCCAGGACATCGTTGACATGAACTACAAGGCCATCGATCTGGGCGCCACCGCCTATAAGAAGATCGACGTGCCCGCCGACTGGGCCAACGCCGTGGATACCAAGCCCGCCAAGGAGCTCAAGGGCAAGCCCGAGCTGGTGAAGATGGTCAAGGATATTCTGGAGCCCGTGGGCAAGATGGACGGCGACAGCCTGCCCGTCTCCGCCTTCGTGGACCATGTGGACGGCCAGTTCGAGCTGGGCGCCGCCGCCTATGAGAAGCGCGGCGTGGCCGTCTCCGTCCCCACCTGGGACGCCGAGAAGTGCATCCAGTGCAACCAGTGCGCCTACGTCTGCCCCCACGCCACCATCCGTCCCTTCGCCCTCACCGCTGACGAGGCCGCCAAGGCCCCCGAGGCTGCCAAGATCGTGGATGTCAAGGCCGGCAAGGGCAAGGGCACCTATCAGTTCACCATGGCCATCAGCCCGCTGGACTGCATGGGCTGCGGCGTCTGCATCGGCGCCTGCCCGGTGAACGCCCTGTCCATGGTCGCCCAGGAGGGCGAGCTGCCCCAGCAGGACGTGTTCGACTACTGCGTGGCCGAGGTTTCCGAGAAGAAGGATATGCAGGACAACACCGTCAAGGGCAGCCAGTTCAAGCAGCCCATGCTGGAGTTCTCCGGCTCCTGCGCCGGCTGCGCCGAGACCAGCTACGCCCGTCTCGTCACCCAGCTGTTCGGCGACCATATGTATATCTCCAACGCCACCGGCTGCTCCTCCATCTGGGGCGGTCCCGCGGCTACGTCTCCCTACTGCACCAACAAGGCCGGCCACGGTCCCGCCTGGTGCAACTCCCTGTTCGAGGATAACGCCGAGCACGGCCTGGGTATGTTCACCGGCCAGAACAAGATCCGCGAGGATCTGGCCGACGAGACCCGCCAGCTGATCGCCGTGGAATGGGCCCGTCCCGAGCTGAAGGCCGCCGCACAGGCATGGCTGGACACCATGAACGACGGCACCGCCAACGCCGAGCCCGCCAAGGCCTACGTCAAGGCCCTGGAGGAGAGCATCTGCACCGTGGAGGAGCTGGCCGCCATGCCTCAGCTCGCCGCGCACGCCGCCGAGCTGAAGGCCAAGGGCGCCCTGCTGTGCGACTGCGCCGCCTGCACGCTGGCCGCTGATATCCTCAGCAAGAAGGAATACCTGGCCAAGAAGTCCATGTGGATCTTCGGCGGCGACGGTTGGGCCTACGATATCGGCTACGGCGGTCTGGACCACGTCATCGCCTCCAAGCAGGATGTCAACATCTTCGTATTCGACACCGAGGTGTACTCCAACACCGGCGGACAGGCATCTAAGGCAACGCCTATCGGCGCTGTGGCACAGTTCGCAGCAGGCGGCAAGAGCACCGGCAAGAAGGATCTGGGTCTGATGATGGCAAACTACGGCTACATTTACGTGGCTAAGGTTGCTATGGGCGCAAACCCGGCTCATGTGATTAAGGCTCTGAAAGAGGCTGAGGCACACAAGGGTCCCTCCATTGTGATTGCATACGCACCCTGCATCAACCATGGTATCTCCAATGGTATGGGTGTGGCTCAGATGGAAGAGAAGATGGCTGTGGAATGCGGCTACTGGCCTCTGTTCCGCTACAGCCCCGAGAAGGCTGCAGCAGGCGAGAATCCCTTCACTCTGGACAGCAAAGAGCCCAACGGCAAGCTGCGTGAGTTCATGATGGGCGAGACTCGTTTCTCCTCTCTGACCCGTACCTTCCCCGAAACTGCTGAAAAGTTGTTCGCAGAAGCTGACGAGCAGTGCATCGCACGTTACGAGAAGTACAAAAAGATGGCTGAGAAGTAATTCAAAGGCTTAAAATAACAGTTGGCCCGGAGCATACGCTCCGGGCCAATTTTTTGGTCTGATCGGCAAAGGAAATCGGGCGGCACAAGAACGTGCCGCCCGATTTTTGCTGGGGAAAAATATTTTTTATGAGAGGGTAGAGAGGAAAAATAGCAAATTAAACAGCGCCCGGATTCTGC
>ERZ826016.2453-NODE-2453-length-14543-cov-4.016565_pt1 | contig 14543 bp, 7 predicted proteins | sample MGYA00519872_ERZ826016 | MGnify/ENA primary metagenome ERZ826016 (study PRJEB31778, sample SAMEA3449218) | human gut metagenome | biome: human gut; feature: human-associated habitat; material: faeces | place: United Kingdom | collected 2010/2012 ... | reverse complement strand
ACTTTTCAGCACTTAATTTTATTTTCTTGACAGCAAACATACAGTCTCCACATGGCACGAGAGGCCCTGATTGATAACAACATAATCGGAATATTTCGGAATAGTCCGTTTGTCTACGGAAACATATCAACTCATATCTGTAGTAGAAATATCTCCACTTCTGTCGTTATCTATATCGCAACCTAAACCTCGCCAGTATACGGGAACTGGTCTGCAATTCCCTTTATATTTCCTATTATAATGCCAAAGTCAATAGTTGCAGACTTCCCATTGTCTCGACCCTGCCTGTTCGCAGTACAAGGGATAGGTCAACGACTATTTTCCAGTCCATCTGGAACCACAATTCCCATGCACTCGACCTTAATAGTCAAAAATTCACACGATAAATCCACCAGTACTGTTTGCCTAGTCTATCAAGACGCAATCTTTGATACAAGCGTATATGTAGTTGAAAGCCCAGAAACAGCGTGAAATAGCGCTATTTCTGGGTTCTTTCCTGTATGTAGGGCCACTTTGATAGCAGCCCATTTTGGCATTTTGTGTTCGGTATGCTGTTGTTGCTGCTACCAAAGCGACACCTCTTTTCTCAATAATTAAAAAGTATGGCAAAATTAAAAGGTTTAATCTTCCGAATAGAAATCATCCAGCACATATGTGGTAACCGGTGTGATAAACAGTTCGTACTTAATAACCAGCCTGATTAGGTCATTTCCATCAATAAGCGTAATCGGTGTACCTTCCCTTGCTGCCTCACGAGCCTTATTTGTAAATCGACTGTTTGTGATAAACACACCATAGTCAGCTTGGAACTTATTCATTGCACCAAGGAACTGATTGATGTCTGGCTCACTTACAGGATTTGCATTAAACCTTTTACACTGGATGACCACTCTTGTCGTTCTGAAATCGTCGTCATCGATGTGATATCCATAACCATCAATACCACCATCGTTAGAAATCTGGACCCCCTTATTTGTGAATTGCACTCCCATCTTTGTGAGAAGTGCTCTCGAAAACTGCTCAAACTTTGCTGGTGACATATTCGCAATCGCACTCTGTAATTTTACCTTGAAGTCATCCAACAACTCGTCCTCTGAAGACTCGTTATCCTCATCTTCCACATCAGGAGTTACTGCCGGTTTGTTCTTTGCTTTATTCTTGGCAGAGTGTTCTTCCCAATATGTACGAGCTTTATCTCTAACCTCGGTTTTTACATCAAAGTTCGACAGGTCAACACTGGCTCCTTCTTGAGTGAGCGTAATCTGTGGATTGTATTTCACATAAGAAATAAGGCCAACATATCCTAGCTCTTTGATGGCAAAGTTAAACTTAAAATCAAACTTCTTATACTGATTTCCTGTCTTGTTGGAGGTATACAATTTCTGTTCAAATTCCGCAATATGCTCATCCAATTCACTGATTCTGTCTCTAATCTCAGAACGTTCTAACTGTCCACCAGCTGCCTGAAGGACCTCAAGAATTGGCTTGATAAGATACGAAACCTGTTCTTCTGAATTCAATGTATCGTAATACATCACTAACGCTCACCTCCTTACTCTACGCCTAGAGCCTTAAACACTGCGTCCTCGGCGCTGCTATAGAAAATCAAATTAAAACTTCCAATCAGGTCTGCCGGTACGGTACCAAGTTCTGCTGCTGATGTGATAGGCAGGAGCACTCTCTTTGCTCCACTATCCAAACATACCTGCAGAGAATTTGCCAGCTCATCCACCTTCATCATTGTTCCACTGATGCTGATTTCACCAAGTACAGCAAGGCTGCTGAGTGTTGGCTTTCCAAGTGCAATCGAGCACATAGCAATCAATGTAGGAAGGGCCAGCTTTCCAGTCATGCCGATACCCTGCAAATCCTGATAGTTGATAATATAATCTTTTGTTGTGGTACTGATAGCTCCACTGATGCGATTCCCATTTGCCTTCAAGAAATTGAAAGCTGTATTTGTGGATTCCTTTGCATCACGGTCGCTACCGATACCTGTTTTCTCAAACTTTCCGTTACCCGGAAGCATCTGGCTTTCCAAGCGGAATACACCAAGCATGCCACTCTTGCCCTGAGATACAGTATAAACTTGTCCCGGATTACACATTCCTTCTGGGATGAGCTTTCCGCCACCTTGTTCAGGTACGGAAACATAGTGCTCCTCAAAGGTCTCGTTATCTATGTAGGAGAAGTTTACATCGTAGAATTCCATACCGCCCAGCTTCTTGAGCTGTTCTTTAACTCGACGGCGCATCTCCAGCGAAATCTGAAGAACTTCTTCTACCTCTTCCTTGGTAAAACTTCCATTTGGATACATCAGCTTCAAATATCCATCTGCCATTCTACGTACAGCAATGGTATCACGCTGATTAAGGTTCTTACCAAGACGGAAATAATGGTCTATGGCATCCCCATACTGCTCCTTACGAAGCTCACGGATGAACTCTGCAAAGTAGTCACTAATAAATCCATAATCGTTTGTGAAATGCTCTGGACGGAACTTTGGAATCTCCCACCCCGGCAGATAGCAATGAATACGGTCAAGGAATGCTGTATCAGTTCCCATTTCAGGTGGGAACGGGTCAAACAGACTTGATGTCTTCAGAAGAACATCCACGCTCTGATTGATATTACCTACGAATACCATAGATGCAGATGCAGCTTTTTCTTCCTTACCTCGTGCGAAGGACCCGGATGCCATGTAGTCCTTCATAATCTGCACGCCATCTTTATCCTTGAATTTGATACCTGCTACTTCATCAAAGGCAACACAATCCCATAATCCAACAAGGCCGACCGTCTTGCGTCCCATGTTGTAAAACAGGTTTGCTACCGTCGTTTGTCCACCAGACACAAGGATACTATTCGGAGAAATCTCCTTGTAAAGATGCGACTTACCAGTGCTTCGAGGACCAAGTTCACAGAGATTGAAATTGTTCTCTACCAGCGGAATCATACGGGTCAGAAGCAGCCACTTCTCACGATAGGATAATTCATCTGGCTCCATGCCAATCGAGCGCAGCATAACATCCAGCCACTCTTCCTTGGTAAAAGCCTGACGACCCTGCTTCAAATCTTCTATATCTATATGTGGCATCTGAATCGGAGTCAGCTTTGTAATCCGAATCGGTGTGCCATTCTTTTTTTCTTCTTCGACGTACTCATAATTCAGCTGAACAATACACCAAATGCCACCACAAAGCAGGCGGTCATATTTTTCAGGGTATTCGTCAGCTATAGGTATTCCTCTGATGCCCAGATTGGAGAAGTCAGCCTGATAGATATTGTCCCTCATATTGAGGTTAACCGTTATCATATCAATGACTGTGTGGCTGCCACGACTACGAAGCCTTGACAAAATCTTCTGCGCTTCATCTGGTCTTACAAAGTTATCGGCAAGGATGCGCTTTACATTCTGCACACCCTGCTCGATAACCTCCTCATCGTCGGAACTGCAATATTGGCCCAACAGAAACTCAAGAACATAAACAGGTACATTGGCACCTTCCTTGATTTTCTTGGTCAGGTCTTTACGGACAATCTTGCCATCAAAGTGCTGGCGGAGTTTGTCTTTTATGATTTCACGGGAGCTTTCGCCCGTTTCAAATACATTGTCCATTTGCAATCCTCCCATTTGCGGCATCAACTAAAGAAGTCAAATTCATCTACCGCAAATGCAATGTCAATCTGGAACTCTTCTTTTTGCGGCATCTGCAGACCTGTTTCATCTGCGATGACTAAATAGTAGCTTGCTCTATTATCATATTTCAGTGATTTCAGATTGAAGCTGCAACGGAATGTGCGCTCCTGTCCGTTATCACTGGTCTTGTCTGCGATAATCTTTGCTGTATCACTTATCTGCTTTCCATTGGAATCGACAAAATACAACAAATAGTTTGCTGCACTGCGGTTATCGCCAACCGCATCCTTCTGATAGAAGTTCAACGAGAATATCATGTTACTGATTTTACGGCTTGCAGAAAGAAGTCCTACTTCTACTGGCTTCGTATCGTACTTAGCCTTGTTACGCTGATAAGCCTTGGAATCGTTACGAAGGTAATGATATTCAATAACCGGAACCACCATCTCCTGAAGGCTGATGCCACCATGCACGAAATTGAGTCCGCCACCTTTTTTCTTAATACGGACACTTTCTCTCGGTGCGAAGGCATCGTAACCGTCATCCATGAACTTCACCGGAAGCAAATAATCCGGAGTTACTCCCTTACGGGTAATCAAATAACGACGGTCAATCTCCACGTCCTGCTCACTCGGTGTCGTCTTGTCCACCTTAGAATCCTCAGACAGAGGACTGTATGTGTAAAGGAATCCGTGGTCGGCGGTAATATACACACGAGTACCACTAAACTCATTACGGATAATTCTCACAATATTTTTTATTTCTTCGATTGCATCATCACATGCCGGGAATACCATGCTGTCAGAAGTATGGCTTGCCTCATCCACCTTATCGTGATAGATGTAAACGACATCCATACCCTTAACCAACGCACTTCTTTCTGCACGTTTCATCGGTGCAATATCTTTATATTTCAGGGCTACGCTATTGCTGTTTGCAGCCTTGATGACCTTATCTCGATTGCCTGCATCCGTAGACATTCCGTCTGCCAGAATCTGCAGGCCACCGTTACTGCGCTCGTTGATGGTCAACTGCTTATGTGGAAGCAATGCGGCCATACCAAACTTTGTAACGGTTGGGAAAATACCCTCGCAAGAACCTAGTGCAACCTTACTCTGCGTCTCACGGCGGAGCTGCTCTGCCAGAGATGCCGCCACCTCATAGCGAAGTGCATCAGAGATAATGACGAATACACGGTTGTCCTCGCTCTTTACCTTCTGGTTATAGAAGTCTTCCTGCTGAGGAATTTCCATGATGCGTCCATATTTCGCCAACTCATCTGCGCAGGCATCAGACCAATTGTTACCCAGCTCACCAAGGAACCAGTGTGTATAAAGGCCTTCCACCTTATCGGTTACCTGCTTGAAAAGGTCATCCAGATGGTCGTTGCCCACTGTCAGGCTCTTTCCAAATGCCAAGTGATACTGGCGATAATAGGTATCCATGTGGTAATAATCTTCTGTGTACTCTTTCCAGACATTTCTTGCCTCTACGGTATGGAAGCCTGCGGAATGCTCCAAGAAGAATGTCTGCATCTTTGCTACCTGAAGAATACCCTCGTAGTAGCATTCCACATCCTCATACCATGCCAAAGTTCGACGCTTTTCGACCGTATTCGTAATCACATCTACATTGATAATGTGATTACTGATTTCAGTCATGAGCTGCGTTAGAATGCATTCGTTAACGCAAGGGAACACCTCGGTACCTACCAAGTCATCCAACGGCACCTGCTTAAAGCGTTTTCTGAGAATGAGCTCTTCTTCCACATTTCGCAGAATTTCGACAAGCTCATGCTTAGCATCTCCTGCAATCCACTCAGATACGAAATCATAGCACCAAGCCTGATGCGGTGTGGAAATGAAGCTATCGAGGCCTGCCAAATACTCCATACGAAGTGTTCTGGTACCTGCTGTAAGGAGGATATGTGTCACCAACTTCTCGATGGTGGAATCTTCTCCTTCAAAATATCCGGTCGCCTGTTTTACAAGTGCCCAGAAAGGTGCCTCAGCCCCATAGTTCACAAGGCTCTGGAATACCTCATTGGACTCCATTTCGGTTCCACCACCGATGACAGCTTTTACAATGCTGTTAGGCTGAGCATCATCGGTTCCACAGATAGCAGCCATAACAGTAAGATGCATCTGTGATGGAGTGCTGATACCTTTATTCAGCTTTGCGAATGCTACTCTTCTGGTCTGTGCTCCGAAGAACTTCTTATAGACCTTTACCAGTCTACGGAAGTCCGGAGTTGCCGGAAGGTCAATCTCATTCATCCAGATAGAAACCAAGTCAGCTCTGAACTCTTCACTATACAGTTCAATATTCAGAAGCCAGTTATCTTCCTGTGACTCATAAGAGATTGGACTGTAAACCAGATAGTTGCTGGCGGTGTCATCCACATTCAACAGCTTCTTGGCTGCAAAGTTGTTGGTACCAGTAAGCACCAGCAGCTTTGCATTATCCACCTGAATATCATCCAGCTTGTCCTCAAACTCTCTATCCTCGTCATACCAGAAGATGATACGACGCTTATAAAACTCCGGCAGCGGTGCAGCAAATCGCTTATTCAAATCTCGGATTATTGTATCTAAATCCATACTGGCCATGCTGCCACCTCCTTATTTAATCTTAGCCAAGACATCCTTGAATATCTCGTAATTCTTCTTCACACCATCATCAAGGTCGATGGAAATCATCTGGTCAGCCAAGTGATGGATTTTTTCTTCATACGCATGAATTTCCGTGGCTTGGTCATTCAGTGTCTTGAGCTGCTTATTGAGTTTCACTCTTTCACTGGTAGCTGCATTTGCAATACGTGTCTCCAAGTCAGCAATCGCTGTGCGATAACGAGCCTGCTGCTCATGCACATAATCGGTACGAATACGAGCAATGGTATCCGGCTGATAACGATGCATGTAAATCAAGCACTTGAAACCATTTTTCTTACCGGAATCAAACATCCAGTAAATCGGACGCTTTCCTGCTCCTCTAGAGGTGTACAAGTCACAGTGGTCTCCATAGAATTCGTTAATAAAGTATTGTCTCAAAACCTGTCTTGAAGTTCCCTCATAGCTTAAAGCTGCTGCAATAAAGGAAAGATTTTCTTCAAGGTTTTCTTCTCCAAAAGCAACTGATACAAATTTTTCAAACCTATGAACAATATCATCCTCGAAATAATCATCATCACAAATTGGAATAATATTGTCAGCATCTGCAGCGAATATCGGATATAAGGAACTATCCCATGTTCCTCCAGCGTATACTAAACCGTCTCGCCCCAGCGAGTATCTTCCAAACATACATCCGACTGCATATGCTATAAGCGATTTCATATCCTGAGTATAATCAGCAACACCAATAATAATACTATCGTTATCTACTGTCGGATTTATTACATCACCTGCTCCATATATATCAGCGAATATTTCATTTAATCTTTCCTCATTAGCTTTGAGTTGGATGAAATCATCCTGTTTTTTTCTAGAGTATTCCGAATATATTTCAGATAATTTCCCCTTTGCAATTAAAGGATTTTTCTTGAAATCCCAACTATTCTCATACGAATCCCAATCCTCTTTGCAAAGACGAATATTTTCTCGAACAAGTGCTTCAACTTCATCTCGATAAATATCTGAAAATACAATTGGTAAACTTCCAACATGTCCAACTTCATAATTTAGGGTAGGACTAATAAGTCCAAGAATGTAGTCATTCACTTTAGAATTCATATATCCAAGAACATAATAGATATCTTTTTCATCTACAAACAACGTGCATCCTGCGACATCAAACAAAAATCCTTGAGGAATAAATCTCATTGAAAAGCTACTACTTGTGATTTTGCACCATGATAATCCCTGTTTAAAAAACCACTCCATATTCTGTGGTCTTGATTTCTGTTTTCCCTTATCGTCTCTAAAGTTACAAATTTCAAATCCGTCATTTTCCCAATTAACAAGATATTCATTATTTCCGTACCATTTTTTGAACCCACCGCCCTTATTATAAGGGAACCACTTCAGTCCGGATTTAAGAGCATCTTCTCTAGACGGGATGGACAAGCCAACTTTATGCATGTCTACTTCAAACCAAAGGCGTAAAAATCGATTATTATCTGCTGTTGCTAATCCTTGTTTAGGATATGCAAACGAGTCTACTCTCGAACCATTTTCAAAACACTCAAGAATTCTCTTATCAATCCAATATGCGATAGGACTGCCGGGAATCAATGAATACTCTTCCTGTTGCATGCTATATCGATATCCACAATTAGGATTTGATACAGACTCTACCACCTTTGGTCCTTGAACATCTGGACCTCTGAAATCAGAAAGACGAACATATTCTCCACCAACAGTTCTCGCTCCCTTTTCCAAAGTAAAACTACAAACAGGGACACAAGCTGCTTCAAACGCATTATATTCCAGTTGCACCAAAGAAGTAATCGAAGTCTCTGATAACACTTTTTTTCTCAATTCCTCGTATGTACTAATAAACATCCATACATAAGGTGTTAACATTCCAATATGTCCATGTGGCTTACACATTTTTAAAATTCTGACCATAAACGCTGAGAAAATGTCACTCTTATAATTTTTGTAATTTTTTTCAATAAAAGTGCGCATATCACCCGGAAGAAACTTATTCCCAATATACGGTGGATTAGTAATCACAGCATCAAACTGCATCGATAAAATCTCGGCAATTCTGACATATGGGTATAATACATCTTGACAAATTCGTTGATTACTAATACTAATCAAATCTTCAAATACCATGGAGTTAATTTCTGCAAGCCTATTAACAAGCATCGAATAATTCAGCTGTTCGGTCGTAATTAAACTTCCGAAATCTCCAAGTTGCTTAAATTGGTCGATAACGGCATTAATGATTTTTTTAATTTGTGCATTACCATTTGCAACAAAATCTATCACTTCATTATCAATTTTAGGGACGTTCTCCAACACATATAAATTTGGTGCTATTCCCTTCTTTAAGATGTTTCGACTGTATTTTCTGGCTTTCATCATCACAGAAAAATATGCCAATTGATAAGCTCTTTCAGAAATATCCATACCATAGATATTCTTTTCGAGTATCAGCTCTGCTGCATCCCTTTGTGAATAGCCATAGTCCTCATATATTTGCATAAGTACATCAAATACATAAACAATAATATGACCACTTCCCATACATGGGTCTACAACACGGATTTCCTCTGGACTTTTAACTTTTTCAGATTGTGAAGCAATATCAGCAGCCAAATAATACTCCCAATTATACTCTCTGTAGTCTTTTCCAGAGGTCTCTATCCAAGAGCGTCCTAAACTGTTTTGAACCATGTATTTTACAATCCAGTCAGAGGTGAAAATCTGTGTAACAAATGGAACATCATCATTTTTATATTGTTTTTTTGCATTAATAAGTTCATCTTTAGGCTCGTTAATATAATACTGATACAGCCATCCGATAACCTCTACGGTTTCTGTCCAGCACTCTTCTGGCACCATAGCTACCATCTGTTCCGCCACGCTACCTTCTCGTATTAAGTTATCCGGGAAGAGTAACTCTGTATAATCAGATATCTTTTGAAAAAGTCCGGGTAAAATTGTACTTAACGCATTACATTGTGTAATAATTAAATATTTATAGAGTTCAGCTTTTGCATCCTTATCTTTTAGTGTATAAACTTTTTCCATGTCTAAGCCTTCCATATCTAGATGGATGGCCTCTGTCATAATTTGAGGATTAAAATCCCCATTCTCATCTGTAAAAACTCTGACCCTCGAAGGCAGGTAATTATTAACCTCCATGTATCTCAATGCAGCAAAACGATTAAACCAAGTGTATGCAACTTCTTCAATAACATAATCGTATCCCTTGTCTCGCATTAGAAGGATAGCTGCTCTTCTCTGGTCCTTTTCAACATCTGATAAAACCACACCTGAAACACTGTCAATGTCCAATTCAGATTGAGGGTATACATCAAATCTTTCAGCTCTTTGCTTTACTCTATCAATTAACTCTGTTCTTGCCCAAACAGCATATTTTTTTATTGCATTTTTGTTCATTGCTAGTCTCCTTAGCTTAATTTGATTCCGTCGCAATCCTTCATCATCGCTGTGAGGTATGCTCTCATTCTTTCAACATAGGCATCGATATCTTCCTGACTCTCCAAAGTCTTAGAAGGGAATGCCGCCTGACGGTATACATTCTTGATGACTTTCTTCGGAGCAGGAGGAGTCACAACTCCACCTTCTTTAGGTTTAACCGGAGGTGCAACTGGAGTTTTCGGATGAACGATGCTATCGATTTTATCGACTGTGTCATCCTTATATCCCCACATCTGAGGTACCAGACCATCGAGGAGCTGCAGACTTTCGAGCTCTGCTACTCTTGCTTTCTGCTGGTCGAAGAACTTATCGGCACGCTCAGAAAGTGTTCTAGCTTCATAGACATCACCAGCAAGAGTATGAATCTCAGCTAAGCACTGGCGAATGATTTCAAGAATCTCCGCACGCTTTGCTTCGAGAAGTCTTCCGTGGCCCTCACGAACTGTATCCATCAATCCGTTCAGTTCAGGGATTCTCTTATAAACGCTGCTCTGTCCAGCTTCCACTACGGTAATCTTACGAATCTGATTCAGGGCCTGATTTGCCTCCTCTTCCTTCTGTAGGTAAGAGAGGTCATTTCTAAGGTCTGCTTCCATACGGACTGCAGCATCGAACACCTGCACCTGATTCTTAAAGAACCCTTCCACGCTCTGCATGTCATCCTTATTATCGAGGAGGTTGTCTTCCTCTTTCAGAAGTCTGTCAATCAGAGCTGTATTATCCTTACGCTGAGAAAGCACGCTTTCCATTAGGCTGAGAGCTTTCGTCACAAGGTGGTGGTCAGGATATTTATGACCATCGTAGCGCTTATTCAGCTCCTCATAGTGTGCCTTCTGTTCTTCAAACTTCTCAACAATATATCTAACGAGTCCGTCTTCATCATCTGGAACATCCATTACATCGAAGTATTCACGAAGTAGGTCTTTGACCGCACGCATCTTAGTCGCTGTAATAACCTGACGCTTAGAGATGCTGGTCTTTCCAATCTCACTCTTTTTACGGAGCATATCCGGCAGTTTTGGATTCCCCGGCTGGATCGTTTCTCCACCATATTTGATGGTAACCTTCTGGTCATAAATCAGCATCGCAGCTACAACTGCAATATCGATTTCTTTCCATCCATAAGGGATTGCCTGATAGCGGCTCTGTACATCTGCCATCGAAGTAGGAAGTTTCTTTGCATCCTGCATCTCAAGATACTCTTCCATTTTCACAGCTGCATCATGATTTTCTTCAAGGCCAGCCATGACACCATTCAGGTGTTCACCCTGCAGAACTGCGAGGACATCTGCATCCGTATCGGCATTCTTGGTAATGAGACCGAGTTCGCTATAAACGTGGGTAACCAAATACTCCAGTGCTTGGTCCAGCTTGCTCTTGGCATCGCCGCCCTTAATCTCGATATGCTCTCCGTCCACATAAAACTCAGCACCGATGATAGCCTTCTTCAAATCTTCCTCTGCAGAAGACTCATACTTGGTAGCCTCGTCCTGATGATTACGGATGATGTCCTGCACAGACTTCGGAAGCTGCGCCACATTACGCTGCTTCACATATTTACGAACCTTCATTGCTCTTTCCAGAGACTCGTAGTAAGGAGTTTCGGAAAGCACAACGATTGCCTGATTCTTAGACTCAGTCATAAGGCGAAGTTCGCTCTTCTCGACAGTGTCTGTTGCTACCGTCATGATGCGAAGTCTCATACCACCGGTTACGGCACCAATGCTTGTGGTGTCTACCATCTGGTCAAATGGGAAGTCGTACTTTCCGTGACGGTATTTCTTTGTTGTATAAATATCAGCAAAAATCATCTGACCGATACGCTCCACGATTGCAGAGGTATCAACCTGAGTATTCTTGTAAATGTCTCTTTGAATATCCTGCTCTTCATCAGTCAGGAAATTATAAGTGTCACCGGTTCTTCCGATATAGTTCTGGCTAAGCAGACGGTCCAGACTGCCACGTACCTTTTCACGCATCGTAATCTTATCCAAACGAATATCATCCGCCATAAGGATTACAATGTTATCAAGGTTTGCCGGAATATCATCGACATAACGAATAAGATACAAGAGCTTTAATACGTCCACATCTTGCTGCTCAATGCCATCTCCGTTATCTGCTGCCTTCTGGCAACGCTCAATAACACGACGAATAGAGCTGTCAAGGAATGTATGTACGGTATCGTAGAACAGATAAAACGGCGCTAATGCATACTCGTCCTTATCCTGAATCTTCTGTGCTGCTTCTTGGAATCCTGAAAGCATCGAACGCTCGCCACCAGAAAGGTGCTTACCGGAGTTACCATGCTTACGAATTTCAGCAAATACCTTCTGCATGATAATGAATTGGTAAGGTACGAACGGGAAGTTTCTGGTAAAGTCCTGCGGACCGGTGTATCCCTTAATGTCCAGCATGGCGTCGGTAAAGCTGAACAGGTTACGGAGAACGGAATCGTTCTGGTTGTATACCTGCTCCAATGCCGGTTCCACTTCAGGCTTTTTCTTCAAAATACGTTTCTGGATAACTTCGTCTGCGGAAGAAGAAGTCAAAGAAAGTCTGGTCTTGAAACGGGCTTGAATACGAGAGAATTCATTTTCACGAGCCTTGATAATTTCATCGATAGCTTCCTGACCGGTACAAACAACCCAAATCTTACCGCCGCACTCACTGCCGATTTTTTCAACAAGAGACTGCAGGTTGATAAGAAGGTCTGTGTCGCCACCTACATACTGGCCAACCTCATCGACCATAAATAGCAAACGGAAGTCATCCGGCTTATTATCCACATAGTCTTTCATCTCCGAAACAAGCTGTGCGATGCTGGTCTCCACGGTCTCGGTTCCATTGAACCAGTTTCGTGCAGCATCCTCGCTCATGCCGAGAACTTCTTTCAATGTATCAACAACATCGTCTTCAAAGAAAGCGAAGGCATCTCTGGACTCAAGCCAAGGACCACCATTTTTCTCCTCAAATACACGACGGAACTCTGCTGTCTTTCCACGCTTTTCGATGAACTGCTCCAGCTTTGCCACCTTAAGATTCTCTCCATAGAAACCAAGGTAGTTATAGAACATCTTTGCAAAAACACGAAGAACAGCAGTCTTGTCCTTGTTGATGGAACCTTCAATATCGATATTGAAAAGAATGGTGTCTGTATGGCCCTTGGTAACAGAATCAATCAGCATGAATGTTGCCGGGTCATCCTCAAATTTTTTACGGAATCTTTCTACGGTATGAACGCCCTGAACCTCCTGATTAGCAAGCAGGTATGAGAGCATTTTCAGAAAGTGAGATTTACCACTTCCAAAGAAGCCAGAAATCCAGACTCCGATATCTGCGGTGCCTTCTCGAAAAGACTCACCATAATTATTAAAGAAGGTAATGAAATGCTTCTTCAAATCTCTGGTAATGACATACTCGTCCAATTCCTGAACAAGAACATCTGTGGCATCTTGGTCTACTTTAACGACGCCATTGATTTTACGATTAATATCATCTTGGAATAATTGTCCAATAACCATTGCTGTTCCTCCTTAAATCACATTGAAAGCTCGGTAGTAAGGATTTTTCTTCAGGCGATTAAATAGCTGCACATCACGTCCATCATAATTGCCCGGATAGAACACCAGAATCGGAACATCTGGAAATTCTGGCTGCATCGCATTTAACAGGTCATGGACTCTGATAAATGGAAATGCATCTCCCACTCCTGTGATGACGAGTACGTCACCAGCTTCATGCGGTTCGTATTTCATCTTATTTACAAACGCCGTATTATTGGCCATACGGCTCATTTGGTCTCGAATAAATTCTTTACCTTTTTTCTCTTCCATCGCAGGTATTGTTTTTGCGATGCGCTTATCTTCACAGATGGAAAGAAATACTTCATATAAGTTATGTTCTATCAGGTGACAGTTCATTGACTGGTCTGTCATAATCTGCTCGATAAAGTGTCTGACCATCATCTCATCGGATGGGTCATAGCAGAAGATTCTTATATTCACCTCGTTGCTCAATCCTTTGCCTTCGAGAAACTCTGGCTCCTGCATCAAGGCTCTGAGGTTGTCTAATCGTTCTTTTAATTCACTCATTTAGGCCTACCTCCTTACGAAAAGCAATTGAATGCAGGAAGTGCAATCTCATCTCCGTTTTCACGGATTGCATTCTCAAGCACTGGATGGAGCCATACCGGATTGAGCTTTGTCGCTCTAATGCTATCGATATACTCATTCTCCACCAGCATCTTTGCAATGACCTGTTTCAACTTCGTAACTGTGGAATCGCTCCAAGTTGCCACCCAATCATCCTGTTCCTGCAAGCGCAGAAAATAGCTATTCAAATCTATCTTACCGAAAGTAGTGTCCGATAATCTGTACTTCTCACCGATGACTGTAATCATAAAATCCCAAATCAATCGGTACTGTTTCATCATGGCGTACAGACATATCTGCTTTGCCACATCGGACGGTTGTGTTGCGATTGCCTCCACCAGAGAATTGTCCTCAAGGGCATCCAGTCTTCTCAGGCAGGCAAGTGCCATCTTTCTCACCGACTTTTCTGTCGGATATTGAAATAAATTATCTGAAACGATACGTTCTACTACTTCTTCATGGTTACATCCTTCGTGAAGTAACTTGGCAGTAGTTCGTACCTCATAAAATAAAAATTGTTCTCTTGTTATGGCAGCATTGTATGGGCTCGCTGCCTGTAGAGCTGCTTTGTTATTTTGCTCCATCCAAATCCTCCTAACGAATTTTACTCTTCGTTATTCTTAGTTTCTTCAT
>ERZ826016.2450-NODE-2450-length-14552-cov-9.103953_pt1 | contig 14552 bp, 9 predicted proteins | sample MGYA00519872_ERZ826016 | MGnify/ENA primary metagenome ERZ826016 (study PRJEB31778, sample SAMEA3449218) | human gut metagenome | biome: human gut; feature: human-associated habitat; material: faeces | place: United Kingdom | collected 2010/2012 ... | reverse complement strand
CGGCCATAGCGGTCGCAAGGCCGTCGCCCATCAGGGTGCGGTTCAGGCCGGGGTCGTTGATATAGTTGTGGCCGACGGTGGCGCTGATGGCGGCGATATCACCGACGTGCTCCATCATGGTCGCCAGTGCGATGGGCAGGATGGTGAAGAGGGCGCTGATGAACTCCGGGCTGCCGTCGATGGCGAACAGGCCCATGGCGTTCTGGTGCAGCGGGATGCCGAACCAGTCGGCGGCAGCGATGGCCTGGAAATCCACGGCACCGGTCACGAGAGCGACCGCGTAGGAGACCAGAACACCGATGAGGATGGGCAAGATCTTGACCATGCCCTTGCCCCAGATGTTGCAGACGATGACCGTGCCCAGCGCCACAAAGGCCAGCAGCCAGTTCGACTCACAGTTGGTGATGGCAGAGGGAGCCAGGATCAGACCGATGGAGATGATGATGGGGCCCGTGACCACCGGCGGGAAGAACTTCATGATGCGGCGGATGCCGAAGGTGGAGATGAGCAGGCTGACCACCAGATACAGGATGCCGGAGAAGGCAACGCCTGCGCAGGCATAGGGCAGCATCTTCGTGTTGGCAACGGTCAGGTTGCCGTTGGCATCTGCCAGCATGGGGGCCACGATGGAAAAGCCGCCCAGATAGGCAAACGACGAACCAAGGAAAGCCGGGACCTTGCCTCTGGTGACCAGATGGAACAGCAGCGTACCAAGACCTGCGCAGAGCAGCGTAGTGGAAACGCTCAGGCCCGTCAGCAGCGGCACCAGCACCGTGGCACCGAACATGGCGAACATGTGCTGTACGCCGAGGATCAGCATCCGACCCGTGCCCAGCTGGCGCGCGTCGTAAATGCCTTTGGAGTAGTCGATTTTTTCACTCATAAAAGAGTTCTCCTTTCGCGTTTTACTTCCAAAAAAAGAGGCATTGCCGCAAAAAAGCGACAGTGCCTCAGCTTTCGGGAAGAAAAAACATTCGGGACGGAAGAGCAGCCTCCGTGCTCCGCAAAGTTGAACCGTGCATTCTGCTCTCCCCTTCCCTTCGTACGCTGTAAAGTATATCAGAAACCACCCCGTTCTGCAATGGATTTTCGGTTTTTTAGTATTCTTTCTGCGATTGCTTTCTTTTTCAGGTTTTATTCCCCTGCAGCAGCATTTTGCGCCTGCATCTTGCAATCCGGCCCCCTGCGCACTATAATAATACCGATTAAATGGATTGAGATTTAAGGAGACCCAATGATCTATCTGGATTATTCCGCCAATACCCCAGCCGACCCGCAGGTACTCGACCGGTTCTGCTCCGTAGAGCGACGCTGCATCGGCAACGCCAACTCCCATCATCAGGCAGGCACCGCTGCCAGAGCCGAGATCGACGCTGCCACGCTGAAGATCGCCGCTTTGCTGGGCGTACAGCCTGCCGAGATCATCTATACCTCCGGTGCCAGCGAATCCAACAACTTCGCGCTCAAGGGGCTGGCCCGGCTCTCCCGCCATGCGGGCAGGCACATCATCTCCACCCCGCTGGAGCATTCGTCCGTCAGCGGCACTCTGACCGCGCTGCAGGAGCAGGGCTATGAGATCGACCTGCTGGACATCCGGCGGGACGGAACCGTAGACCTTGACCATCTGAAAGAGCTGCTGCGGCCGGACACCATCGCCGTGGCGGTCACGCTGGTAGACAGCGAACTCGGCGTCGTGCAGCCGGTGGAGGAGATCGCCGCCATCCTGAAGGACTACCCCAACTGCCATCTGCATGTCGATGCCACCCAGGCTGTTGGAAAGATCCCCGTCTCGTTTGAAGGGGTGGACACCATGAGCCTCACGGCCCACAAATTCTATGGCCTGAACGGCATCGGCCTACTGCTCAAGCGGCGGAATCTGGCACTGGAGCCGCTCATCCACGGCGGCGAGAGCACCACCATCTATCGCAGCGGCACCCCTACGGTGGCGCTGGCGTCTTCCCTGGCCTGTGCACTGGAACTTGCCATAGAAAACCTGCCGGAACGCTCTGCCTCTGTCCAAAAGCGGAACGCCGAACTCCGCGCAGCCCTATGCCAGCACCCGGGGGTGCGTATCAACAGCCCGGAAAACGCTATCCCGCACATCCTGAACCTCAGTGTCCGGGACGTGAAGGGCACGGTCTTTCAGCGGGAACTGGACGCCCACGGCGTCTGCGTCTCGGTCAAATCGGCCTGCTCGTCGGATGGCCTGCCCTCCCGCGCAGTGTTTGCCGTCAGCCGGGACCGCCGCAATGCCCTCTCGTCCTGGCGCATCAGTCTGAGCCATCTGACCACCGAGGCAGAGATCCAGGAATTTCTACGGGTGTTCGACGTCTGCTGCCAGCAGCTGACCGCCGCACACGGAAATCGATAAGGAGAAATCATGAAACGCGAACTCGAACCCTATCAGATGATCGAACGCAGCATCATCAAAAAATACCGCAAAGAGCTTTGGACCCCCTTCATCGTAGCCGTCAAACGGTATGAGCTCATCCAGGCAGGCGACAAGATCGCCGTCTGCATCTCCGGCGGCAAAGACTCCATGCTGATGGCAAAGCTCATGCAGGAACTGCAAAAGCACAGCGATGTCCCCTTTGAGCTGGTCTTCCTCGTGATGGACCCTGGCTACAATGAGCTCAATCGCCAGAAGATCGAATCCAACGCGGCACTGCTGCACATCCCGGTGACCATCTTTGAGAGCAACATCTTTTCGGTGGCCAACAACACCGAAAAGAACCCCTGCTACCTCTGCGCCCGGATGCGCCGCGGCCACCTGTACAGCAAGGCCAAGGAGCTCGGATGCAACAAGATCGCGCTGGGCCACCACTTCAACGATGTCATCGAGACGACCGTCATGAGCATGTTCTACGGCTCCCAGCTGCAGGCCATGCCGCCCAAGCTCCACAGCACCAGCTTCCCCGGCATGACCCTCATCCGCCCGATGTACTGCATCCGCGAGGAGGACATTCTGGCCTGGAAGCGGTACAACGACCTGGAATTCATCCAGTGCGCCTGCCGCTTCACCGAGAACTGCACCATGTGCGACAATGGCGGCGGCGGTTCCAAGCGGCAGGAGACCAAGCTCCTGCTCCGCCGCCTCAAGCGCGACAACCCCAACATCGAAAACAGCATTTTCCGCAGCATCCATGCCGTCGCGCTGGACACCATGCCGGGCTATAAATCCGAAGGCGTGGAGCACAGCTTTCTGGAACGGTTTCATGCGATGGAAGAAATGGCAGCTGACGTTGAGTTGTGAGCTTCTGCGAAAAATTATGCAGCATCGGTGGTATCATAAACAAGCTGTTTCACTAAAAAAAGCGGGAATGAACCGGACGATTCCGGTCCATTCCCGCTTTTCAGCTTTGTGAAACCAGTTGGAGTCAAACGCTTACAGCAAGTTCACGTACACTCAACAGAGGCTTCCTCTTTTATTAGATAGAGATCGTGTTACAAACGTCGATCAGCACCGGGTCGAGGGTCTTGGTCATTTCAAGAGCCTCATCGACGGGATAATCCACGAGGTGCTCTCCCTTCATGCCGACGATGCGGTTGTACTTTCCCTCTTCCAGCAGGCAGACAGCGTGGTAGCCCATGGCGGAAGCGTTTACGCGGTCGCGCAGAGTGGGCGAGCCGCCGCGCTGGACGTGGCCCAGAATGGTGGCGCGGGTATCAATGCCGGTGCGGGCCTGGATCTCATTGGCGATTTCCTGCGAGTGGCCGATGCCCTCGGCAACGATGACGATGAAGTGGCGCTTGCCGGTGCGCTGCGTCTCGGTGATCTTATCGAGGATGTCGTGCTGCATGTCGAATTCCTTCTCCGGCAGCAGGACCGCCATTGCACCAGAGGCGATGGCGACGTTCAGAGCGATGTAACCCGCATTGCGGCCCATGACCTCGACAACGCTGCAGCGGTCGTGGCTCTGGGTGGTGTCGCGCAGTTTGTCGATCATTTCCAGAGCGGTGTTCATCGCAGTATCGTAGCCGATGGTGTAATCGGTGCAGGCAATATCATTGTCGATGGTGCCGGGCAGGCCGATCATCGGGATGCCGCGGTGTGCCAGCTCACGGGCGCCACGGTAAGAGCCGTCGCCGCCGATGACGACCAGCGCATCAATGCCGAGCTCACGGCACTTGGCAGCGCCCTTGTCCTGGCCCTCTTTGGTCTTGAACTCCAGGCAGCGGGCGGTGTACAGGATGGTACCGCCGGCCTGGATGATGTTGGAAACACTGCGCAGGTTCATTTCAAAGCACTCGCCGTTCAGCAGGCCGTTGTAGCCGCGCTGAATGCCGATCATCCGAAATCCCTTGTGCAGGCCGGTACGAACCACAGCGCGCACTGCAGCATTCATGCCGGGAGCGTCGCCGCCGCTGGTCAAGACACCAATCGTTTTGATTTGCTTTTCCATAAGAGAGATTCCCTCCAATTGTTTCTTCATTCACCTCGGAGCAGTGCCCCTTCTTCCTGACACTGCTCCATTGCTTTGCTCATTTCTGATGCGACTTGCCTTGAATTATTATAGCACAGTTTTCCTGTGAATCCAATACCTTTTTGAAACTCTGTTAAAATTTTGTTAAAGTATGCTTTGCTGCGAAGCTGCGATGATTTTTATGAAAGTTGCATCTGCACGATTCGTTCCACGGCATGTTATTTTGTTGCAACGTTCTTTTCGCCGACCAGACGCCGCAGCTCCTGGAAGAAGAGCGGATGGCCGGAAGTATACAGTCTGCGGGGGGCCGCAAGCTTCTGTTTGGTGTCCTCCAGATAGAAGATGACCGGCATATCACCGTCAAAAATCTCCAGCAGGTTGACGACTTTTGCATACTGCGGGCAGCTGCGCGACGGCAGACGGATATAGAGCCGCTGGGCCGCATCCCGCATCCGGTCCGGGCGGTTCGCCTGCGGGTGCTTGGGGTCGTAGCCTTCAATGGGCGAGATGCTTTCGGCCATCAGCTTGGACGGCTCGTCCTCGCGGACCGACAGACGCCCCTCGATGACCACAACGGCATTTTCCCGGATGGCATCCCGGAAGACCTCCAGCACCTTCGGGAAGACGATGACCTCCATCGTGCCGGTCAGGTCTTCCACGCTGGTAAAGGCCATCAGGCTGTTCGACTTGGTGGTCATCATCCGGCTCTTGACAATGGTGCAGACGATGCGGACGTGGGCATTGTCCAGCCCATGCGCTTCCTCGCCGGTCAGGGCCTTGATGGAATGGGTCGCAAACTTTGCCGACTGCTCCCGGTACGCATCCAGCGGGTGGCCGGATAGGTACAGGCCGCTGACCTCTTTTTCCTGCTGCAGCAGTTCGGTATGGGAGTATTCTTCGAGGTGCCGGATCTCATAGACATCCTTCGACGTGCTCTGTGTTCCCCCGCTCATCAGTGAGAACAGGTCGAGCTGCCCGTCCAGATTCCGCCGGGAGTCGCTCTCCACGCTCTTGATGATGCCATCCACGGCCTCCACGAGGCTGTGGCGGTTCTCGCCCATGCTGTCGAACGCGCCCGCCTTGACGAGGCTTTCCACGGCCCGGCGGTTCATTTCGTTGCCGTACAGCCGCTTGCAGAAATCATACAGGCTGGCATAGGGCTTTTCCCCACGCTCTTCCACGATGCGTTCCACAAGGTTGCGGCCCACGCTCTTGACCGCGTTCAGCCCGAACCGGATCTGCCCCCTGGCATCCGCCGTAAAGCCGCCGTTCGAAATGTTGATATCCGGCGGGAGCACCCGGATGCCCAGGCGGGCACATTCGCCCGAATACTCGATGACCTTATCGGTATTATCGAGCACACTGGTCAGCAAGGCCGCCATGAACTCGCTGGGATAATGGCACTTGAGATAGGCCGTCTGGAATGCGACATACGCATAGCAGGCCGCATGGCTCTTGTTGAACGCATAGGACGCAAAGCTCGACATTTCGTCATAGATCTCGTTGGCGACCTTTTCCGAGATGCCGTTGGCCACGCAGCCGGGACACTCGTGGCCGGGCTCGGTGCAGCCGTGGACAAAGTGTTCCCGCTCCGCCTCCATGACCGCATGTTTCTTCTTGCTCATGGCGCGGCGGACATTGTCTGCCTGCCCGAACGAAAAGCCTGCCAGCTCACGGAAGATCTGCATGACCTGCTCCTGATAGACGATGCAGCCGTTGGTCACATCCAGAATGTGGGCCAGCTGCGGGGTCTTGTAGCTGATCTTTTCCGGCTCGTGGCGGTTGCGCAGATAGGTCGGGATGGAATCCATCGGGCCGGGGCGGTACAGACTGATGAGTGCGATGACATCTTCCAGGTTCTGCGGCTGCAGTCCTACGAGGACCTGCTTCATGCCCGAAGATTCGAGCTGGAACACGCCCTCCGTCTCGCCCTGACCCAGCATTTTGTAGGTCTCCGGGTCATCGTAATCAAGCGCTGCAACGGAGAAATCCGGCTCTTTTTTCTGGATGGCCGTTTCCGCATCCCGAATGACCGTCAGAGTGCGCAGGCCGAGGAAGTCCATCTTCAGCAGGCCAAGCTCCTCGATCTCGGTCATGTTGAACTGGGTCACAGGCAGACCGTCGTTGGTGGCGAGGGGCAGATAGTAGTCGGTCGGTTCCGGGGTGATGACGACGCCCGCCGCATGGGTGGACGCATGGCGCGGCATTCCCTCCACCTTGAGGGCCGTGTCGATCAGTTCCTGGACCTTCGGGTCGGTGTCGTACATCCGCTTCAGCTCGACCGAGACTTCCAATGCGCGCTTCAGCGTCATCTTCAGTTCCATCGGGACCTGCTTTGCGACCACATCCACGTCCTGATAGGGCATCCCCATCACACGGCCCACGTCACGGATGGCGTTGCGGGCGGCCATGGTGCCAAAGGTGACGATCTGCGCCACATGGTCAGCACCGTATTTCCGGTTGACGTAGTCGATGACTTCCTGACGGCGCTCATAGCAGAAGTCCACGTCGAAGTCGGGCATACTGACACGTTCGGGGTTCAGGAAACGCTCGAAGATGAGGTTGTAGCGGATGGGGTCGATGTCGGTGATGCCGACGCTGTAGGCCGCAATGCTGCCTGCACCGGAACCACGGCCCGGCCCCACCGGGATGCCCTGGCTCTTGGCGTAGTTGATATAATCCCAGACGATCAGATAGTAGTTCGTGTAGCCCATCGTCTTGACCACGCCGATCTCGTAGGTCAGGCGGTCTTTGTTGGCCTGCGGGACATCGGGGCCGTAGCGGCGCTCCAGACCCTCCCAGCAGAGCTTTTCAAAAAAGGCCTGGTTGTCCATCCCGTTGGGCGCTTTGTAGTAGGGGATCTTGGTGTGGCCGAAGTCAAAATCAAAGTTACACTGGTCCGCGATCTTCTGGGTGTTCTCGCAGGCCTCCGGCACCATGGCGAACAGATCGTACATTTCATCCGTCGTCTTGACGTAAAACTCATCGGTCTGGAACTCCATCTTATCGGCGTCCTGCATGGTCTTGCCGGTCTGGATGCAGAGAAGGATGCTCTGCATTTTGGCGTCTTCCCTGCGCAGATAGTGGGAGTCGTTGGTGGCGGCCATGGGGATGCCCGTCTCCCGCGCCAGCTTGATGAGCTGGGGCAGAACGATGGTGTCCTCTTCCAGGCCGTGGTCCTGCAGCTCAATGTAGTAATTGCCTTCGCCAAACAGGTCCCGATACCACAGCGCCGCGTTTTTTGCCCGCTCGTAGTCCCCCGCGAGAATGGCCTGCGGGATCTCGCCCGCCAGACAGGCCGAAAGGCAGATGAGTCCTTCGTGGTATTGTTCGAGCAGCTGCTTATCAACGCGGGGCTTGGAGTAGAACCCCTCGGTGAAGGCTGCGGAGACCATCTTGATGAGGTTCTTGTAGCCGGTCTCATTTTTGCACAGCAGGATCAGATGGTTGTTGCCGTCGATCTTGTTGACCTTATCGAACCGGGTGCGGGTGGCAACGTAGACTTCGCAGCCGATGATGGGCTTGATGCCCGCTTTTCTGGCCGCTTTGTAAAACTGCACACAGCCGTACATGACGCCGTGGTCGGTGCAGGCGATGGCCGTCTGCCCGCACTCCTTCACGCGGTCCATCAGCTGGTCGATGCGGCAGGCACCGTCCAGCAGGCTGTATTCCGTGTGGATATGGAGGTGGACGAAATCCCGCCCCAGATGATTGTTTTCGCTGATCTCGCTCACTTCGTTTCCTCCTGTTCCATCCGTTCCCGCATGGTCTGCGCCAGCAGTTCCAGCTTTTTCATCCGATGCGACAGCCCCGATTTGCTGACCGGCGGGTCAAAGCAGGCACAGAGTGCCGTCAACGAGAGGTCCGGATTTTCCAGCCGCTTGGCCGCTGCCTGCTGCAGCACCTCCGGCAGGGTCTCCAGCGCATTCTGCTCCTGCAAAAAGCGGATGGCCTTCAGCGTCTGCGCGTTGGCGCGGGCTGTTTTGCCGAGGTTGGCGGTATCGCAGTTGGTGTGGCGGTTGATCTGGTTCCGCATCTGCTTCACGGCTTTTTGCGCATTGATCTGCGCTGCCGCCTGGGCCGCCCCCATAAACGCCAGAATGCGCTCCACGTTGGCGCAGCTCTTGACGTAAACCAGGTTCACGCCGTTGCGGCGGGTGCGGTGGGGCGCAAACTCGTGCTCGGCCAGCAGCGCTTCAAAGTCTCTGGCGAGATTGGTGCGGCTCGTTAAAAATTCGATGTTGTATTCTTTTTTGGGGTCTGTGACGGTTCCACCGCAGAGAAACGCCATGCCGATGTAGGCGCTGACGCAGGTCTGGCAGCGGATCATTCGGGGGTCGATCTGCAAGCTCGTCTCGCTGCCGGTGGTGCCGAACAGTTCATGCAACCGCATCACCTGTTCAGGCTCCCGGATGCCAAACTCGTACACCACCCCGCTGGGGCGGCTCTTTTCCAGAATGGTGCCCCGGACGCCGCAGCGGGCAAACAGCTGCTCGGCCACGCGGGCAGTCAGCTCCTGCTCCGTCTGGAGCACAAGGCCCTTGGCGTCGAAATATTTGGCAAAGCAGGCGATGCCGTAGGCCGCCGCGCGGACGCAGCAGTCTTTCTGCAATTGCAGGCTGTGCTGCGCGATTTCTTCCCGTGCCTGGGATGCAAAACTCATCTTGTCGTTCCTTTTTCAATCTGCCGTTCAGCGGGAGGCATCGCGGTGCTGGACGCCGGGCTGGTAGCCCAGGCCCTCGCAGTATTCCGCGATTTTCCGCGCAAAGGTGATGGAGCGGTGTTTGCCGCCCGTGCACCCCACGGCAATGGTCAGCTGGCTCTTGCCCTCCTTGACGTAAAGCGGCAGGGCATATTCCAGAAATGCTTCGTACCGGCGCAGCAGTTCCTGCGCCTCCGGTTTGCCCATGACGAAATCCACGACCTCCTGATCCAGGCCGGTCTTGAACTTCAGATCCGGGACATAGAACGGATTGGGCAGGCAGCGCACATCCAGCACCAGGTCTGCGTCCGCCGGGACGCCGAACTTGAAGCCGAACGACATCACCGTCAGCCGCATCGCACTCCGCGCCCCGCCGTTCTGCACAAAGAGTTCGCAGATGCGCTCCTTGTTCTGCGCGGTGGAGAGCAGCGCCGTATCCACGATATAATTCGCACGTTCCTTAAAGGGGCGGAGGATCTGGTGTTCTTTTTGGAAAGCTTCCCGCGTGGAGATGCCCTCCGCAATGCTGATCGGGTGGCGGCGGCGGGTCTCGCTGTAACGGCGCATCAGCACATCGTCCGGTGCGTCGAGAAAGAGGATCTCGTAGGCGATCCCCTGCTGGTCCAGCAGGTCGAGCGCCTTTTCGATCTCCTCGCTGGAACGGCAGCCGCGCACGTCCATGGACAGCGCCACCCGCTTCAGCTTGTTGTCACCGGCTTTGGAGAATGCGGTGATGCTCGGCAGCAGTTCCGCCGGGACATTGTCGATGCAGAAAAAGCCGATATCTTCCAGCGCATTCATAGCCACAGACTTTCCTGCACCGGAAAGCCCGCTTACGATCAGCAGATCCATTTCTCTTCCCTCTTATGCTTTCACGACACGAATCTCTTTTTCCAGGTCGAACCCGGTCTTTTCCTTTACGATGGCCCGCACCTCGTCGCACAGCGCCAGCACATCGGCGCAGGTCGCGCCGCCCAGATTCACCACGAAGCCGCAGTGCTTCTCGCTGACAGCCGCGCCGCCGTGGCGGAAACCACGCAGGCCGCACTGGTCGATGAGGGCCGCTGCAAACGCACCCGCCGGGCGCTTGAAGGTGCTGCCGGCGCTGGGCTTGTCAAGCGGCTGCTTTTCCACCCGCTTTGCCATCAGCTCGTTCATCCGGGCTTTGATGGCGTCCGGGTCGCCCCGCTTCAGCTGGAACATTGCGCTCAGGATGCAGCCGCCGTTTTCCTCAAAGATGCTGTGCCGGTAGGAAAGGTCGAGCGCGGCAGTCTCTGCCTCCACGATGTCGCCGTCCTGCGTCAGATACCGCACCGACTGCAGCACATCCTTCATCTCGCCGCCGTAGGCTCCGGCATTCATATAGACCGCACCGCCCACCGTGCCGGGGATGCCGTAGGCAAATTCCAGCCCGGTCAGGCTGTTTTCCAATGCGGCGGTGCACAGGCTCGAAAGCTTCAGGCCCGCACCGGCAACCACAGCATCATAGACCTCGCCCGGCGCTGCCCCCGGATGCGCGACCTGTTCCAGAAAGCCGATGCCCATTTTCAGGGCCATGGTATCAATGACCACGCCCCGGTAACCGGCATCCTCAAACAGAATGTTGCTGCCGTTGCCCAGCAGGTAGTACTTCACGCCCTGCTCTTTGCAGAGTGCGATCACGCGGCAGAGCTGCGCTTCGGTCTCCGGCAGGGCGAACACATCCGCCGGGCCGCCGATCTTAAAGGTGCAGTGGGCTGCCAGCGGCTCGTCTGCCCGGTAGGCAATGCCTTCGGCCTGCAGCTGTTGTTTCAATCGTTCCATAAACGCTTCGTTCCTTTTCGTATGAGAATCTTATTCGATGGTGCCTTCGAGGCCCAGACGGATGAGCAGCTCCTTGGCGGCGTTGTAGCCCATCTTCTTCTGGCGGTTGTTGATGGCCGCCGTTTCCAGCACAACGGCGAGGTTACGTCCCGGCGAGACCGGGATGCTGGTGCTGGGGATATTGACGCCCAGGATCTCGTAATACTCGCTTTCGAGACCGGTGCGCTGATAGTTTTTGGTGGGGTCCCAGGCTTCCAGCTGGACCACAAGGTCCAGGCTCTCGCTCACCTTGACCGCGCCCACACCGAACACGCGGGCCACATTGACGATGCCGATGCCGCGCAGCTCAATAAAGTGGCGGATGTTCTCCGGGGCCGTGCCCATGATCTGGCGGTTCGAGACCTTGCGCAGCTCCACAGCATCGTCGGCCACAAGGCGGTGGCCGCGCTTGACCAGCTCGATCGCCAGCTCGCTCTTGCCGATGCCGCTGTCACCCAGAATGAGGATGCCCTCGCCGTACACCTCCACCAGCACACCGTGGCGGGTGATGCGGGGGGCCAGCTCCAGGTTCAGCACACTGATGAGGCTGCCCATCAGGGTGCAGGTCGTTTCGTTGGAGCGCAGCAGCGCCACGCCGTGCTTCCTGGCCAGCTCCTGCATCTCCGGGAACGGTTTCAGCTCCTCGCTGCGGCCCACGATGACAGCCGGCGGCTGCTGACGGAACAGCTGGTCCAGTGCTTCGTAGCGCTTTTCCGGCGAAAGGCCGGACAGGAAGTTCATCTCGGCCAGACCCATGATCTGCAGCCGCAGTTTATCAAAGTAATCGTAATAGCCCGCCAGGAACAGACCCGGACGGTTGACTTCCGCGATCTCGACGCTGATGTTTTCGAGGTCCTGCGGAGCGTAGACCACATCCATGCTGACCTTTTCGGTCAGCTTCTTGAGCGAAACGGTAAAATTCGCCATCGTTCTTCCTCCTGCGTGTATTCCTCAACTGCGGGCAGACCCTCCCGCAGGCATTCCTTCTCTTATTATAAACGAGATGGTTTCGGATTACAATGATTCTTTTGGGAAAAGTTCCTGCGTTTCACGGTTGCATCCACCCGATTTTCCTTTATAATAGGAAGTAAGCCCCGAAGAGCGGAAAAAGTCTGTCGCTTTACATGAATTTTACACTCTGCCGATTTCCGATTTTACATTGCGTGTCTATACTCAGAATCAGGAGAATTTCACGTCAATGAAAAGTGAGGAACGCACATATGACAATCTTCAACGTTTTTTCGCTCCTGGGCGGCCTGGCCCTGTTCCTGTTCGGCATGGACATCATGGGCAAGGCTCTGGAAAAGCAGGCGGGCGGCCAGCTGCAAAAGATCCTGAGCAAGCTGACCGATAACCCGCTCAAGGGCTTTTTCCTGGGCCTCGGCGTCACCGCCGTGATCCAGTCTTCCAGCGCCACCACCGTTATGGTGGTCGGCTTCGTCAACAGCGGCATCATGGAGCTGCACCAGGCCATCGGCATCATCATGGGCAGCAACGTGGGCACCACCGTCACCAGCTGGATCCTGAGCCTTTCCGGCCTGCAGGGCGACAGCTTCTTCATCCAGCTGCTCAAGCCCACCTCGTTCAGCCCCCTGCTGGCCTTCATCGGCATCCTGCTCTACATGGGCAAGAGCGAAAAGCGGAAGGGCATCGGCACCATCCTCATCGGCTTTGCCGTTCTGATGACCGGCATGACCGCCATGTCCAATGCGGTCACCCCGCTGCAGGATGAAGTCTGGTTCACCAACCTCTTCATCCGCTTCTCCAACCCGCTGCTGGGTGTTCTGGTCGGCGCACTCGTTACCGGCATCATCCAGAGCTCCAGCGCCAGCGTCGGCATCCTGCAGGCGCTCAGCTCCACCGGCGTCATCACCTACGGCAGCGCCATCCCCATCATCATGGGCCAGAACATCGGCACCTGCGTCACCGCGCTGATCTCCTCTGTGGGTGCCAACAAAAACGCCCGCCGCGCCGCCATGGTGCATCTGTACTTCAACATCATCGGTGTGACCCTCTTTCTGGCAATGTACTATGGCCTGAATCTGGTCCTGCACTTCACCTTTGTCAACGATACCGTCACGGCGTGGGGCATCGCTGTCATCCACTCTGTGTTCAACATTGCGGCCACGGCGGTCCTGCTGCCGTTCGCCAACGTTCTGGAAAAGCTGGCCATCCTCACCATCCCGGACGATGCCGAGAAAGAGAGCTTCGCCCTGCTGGATGAGCGTCTGCTCAAGACGCCCGCCGTTGCTGTGGAACGCGCCCGCGCCGCCACGGCGGATATGGCCGAGCTGGCCCGCGTGGGCGTGGTGCAGGCCATGAGCCTGACCCACCAGTGGGACGACACCCTGGCCCAGAAAGTCCGGGACGAAGAGGCCAAGGTAGACCAGTACGAAGATGCCCTCGGCACCTATCTGGTCAAGCTGTCCAGCCGGGAGCTGAGCCACGCCGACAGCCAGAGTGTGAACACCCTGCTCCACACCATCAGCGATTTCGAGCGCATCAGCGACCATTCCGTGAATCTGCTCAGCTCTGCCGAAGAGATCCACGCCAAGAACATCGCGTTCTCCCAGGATGCGCACGAGGAGCTGCAGGTTCTGGAAGGCGCGGTGCAGGATGTGCTGAGCCGCACGACCGATGCGTTCCGCAAGGCCGACCTGCATCTGGCCAGCAAGGTCGAACCCATGGAGACCGTTGTGGACGAACTGGTCCGCGCCATCAAGGCACGGCATGTGGCCCGCCTGCAGGCTGGCAGCTGCTCCATCGAATACGGCTTCGTGCTGGAAGACCTGCTGACCAACTATGAGCGTGTCTGCGACCACTGCAGCAACGTTGCCGTTGCCCAGATCGAAGTCGCACAGGACAGCTTTGATACCCACGCCTATCTGAACGATCTCCGCTACGGCAACGACACCAAGGAGAGCGAACAGTTCCGCCGCCGCCTGGACCGTTACCGCGAGCGGTATCTCTTCCCGGACGGTGAACCCGCCGTGGCAAGCGAAAAGGAGGACCCCAAGGCATGATCTATATCGTAGAAGACGACGCCGCTATCCGGGAGCTGGAGCAGTATGCGCTCCAGTCCAGCGGATATGACGTGCAGAGCTTTGAATCGTCCGAGAGCTTCTGGCAGGCCATGAATGCCGCCGTGCCGGAGCTGGTCATCCTGGACGTCATGCTTCCCGGTGAGGATGGCTTTTCCATCCTGAAAAAGCTGCGCAACACCCCTTCCCTGCGGCGCCTGCCCATCATCATGGTCACGGCCAAATCCAGCGAGCTGGACACCGTGCGCGGGCTGGACTGCGGCGCAGACGATTACATCACCAAGCCGTTTGGCATCATGGAGTTTTTGAGCCGGGTGCGGGCTGCGCTGCGCCGCTCGGCCCCGGAGGAAAAGACGAACGTCTACGCCTTCCATGAGATCCTGCTGGACAACGCCCGCCACATCGTGACGGTGAACGACGCCCACATCGACCTGACCTACAAGGAATACAGCCTGCTCCGCCTGCTGCTGGAAAACACCAACCTTGTTGTGACCCGCGAGACCATTTTGCAGGTGGTGTGGGGCACCGACATCTCGGTGGAGA
>ERZ826016.2441-NODE-2441-length-14630-cov-3.083568_pt1 | contig 14630 bp, 12 predicted proteins | sample MGYA00519872_ERZ826016 | MGnify/ENA primary metagenome ERZ826016 (study PRJEB31778, sample SAMEA3449218) | human gut metagenome | biome: human gut; feature: human-associated habitat; material: faeces | place: United Kingdom | collected 2010/2012 ... | reverse complement strand
TGTACGGTTACCGTAAATTTTTCTTCATCGGCATCTTTCAGTATGCCGGAAAGTTTACGTCCGTCTTTTGTCATTACTTCCACTTCTTGCCCGATGTGAATGTAATACTGTTGCAGAACTTTAAAAGGTTGTCCGATACCGGCTGAACCTACTTCCAGTTCATAATCTTCCTCTTCACGGTTCAGTTTCGATTCGATAAAGCGGCTAAGCTCTACACAATCTTCAATCCAAACACCTTCTGCATGGTCGATTTCGACCACGATCTTGTCATCAGGGCTTACAGTTACCTCTACTAAAAAGTAGTCTTTTCCTTTCAGCCACTCATCAACAATCTGACAAACAGTTTTCTTTTCTATCATTTATTCGCTATTAAGAACAAAAAAAGGAGCTTAATTGCCCCTCCACCTTTCATCCGTTTCCGGTTGCAAAGATATAAATAATCTGTTCGACTACAAAACATTAAAGAAAAAAAGTATGAATTAACTATACGAACTTCGTATCTTTACGCCGCAATTATAAAAAACAGCAGTTATGGCACATCATTTAAACACTAATAAGCAATTTATGATAGGTAACGGGATCTTGGCTTTTGCTGTCATCTTTGTCGTTGTTATCTTCATTTATATGAGTATGAGACTCCAACAAAAGAAAGAGGGTGAACGTCATTTCATTGAAACTTATTCAATCAGCTTAGTGAAAGGATTCGCTGGTGATTCTATTTCTTTGTTTATCAATGATAGTTTAATATCATGCAAATCAATAACGGACGAGCCTTATACAGTTGAAGTGGACCGTTTTACCGAACAAAGTGCTTTGATGATTGTAGACAATCAAACAGAACTGGTTTCAATATTCGATCTTAGTGAAAATGGAGGTACTTATCGATTTGAGAAAGAGGAAGATGGAATTAAGCAATTATCTAAATAAAAATAGGAATGGATTCACACGATCAATATATATGTATATCAAAACTCAGATTAGCTAAGCTTCTTCCTGTGCTATTCACTCATCATATGAGTCTATTTTTTCAGTACAAATACGGAATGTTATCTTTTTGAGTATTTCGATTCGTTCAAGCATATAAGAGTATTCCTCTTTGTTTACAACAAAACCTTTGTTGTAACGGGTCTCAATCTATGCACGATAAAGCAAAGCAAAACATCGCTTTTCAAAATCGGTATTCAAAGGAAATACTACTGCCAATTCTCTTGAATACTGACTAGTTCGAGGGTTTTATTAAGTGTACCAGCATTCTCTACAATAAATTGGGGAGAAGCGTGACGACGATGTGCAAAAGCATTGTGATATTTGGGCGTAACTTTATCTCTCAGTCTATCTTCTACATGTTTTACGTTTGGCTTTGAAATAATCACCATAATATCTAAGTCGCTCTGGTATGAGGTATGTACACCAAACTCAACTTTCTCATCCCATAAAACACAACCGCCACGGGCATAACTACCATAGTAATATAATCATATCGCACCACGACACATGGCGCTTAATAAGCTCCTGTAAGGTATTTAACTCCCCCTAGGTTCGTTTTAGTAAATGCTTTATGAGCACTTCATACGTTCTTATATCTATTTAATCACAAAGCTAATACAAATATTTGTCATTCATTGAGTTATGTCTAATTTCTATCCCTATATTCTTCTCGTGGTTTCATTCTGATGAATGACCTGTAGCTACTGCGTTTGAGTATTTATATACATGTCCGATATCCTCTAAGTTCATTCCTCAAAGCCATTGCATTACCATTAGTAAATCGATTCAGTAATTCCCAGAAACGTTCGCTATGGTTCATTTCACGTGTATGACACAATTCATGCAAAAGCACATAATCAATCAAATGAGAAGGCAATAAAACTAGATAGTATGACAGATTAATATCTTTTCGTGCCGAGCAACTTCCCCATCGCCCTTGGCTTGAGTTTATCTTCACACTCTTATAAGGCAAGCCGCTTTGTTTAGATAAATGCTCTAAACGAGAAGGAAGAATTACTTTCGCGTTTTTTCTTAATGATTCTTCAATCACTTTGCGCAACCAATTCTGCAACCCTTCATCTGCAAAAACTGCTTGCGGTGGACAAACAATCTGCATAAATCCTAGTTTAGAATTAGCCATAAACTGTTCTTTCTCACCAGCAATCAAAGAGAGTTTGAAATACTCGGCATCGATACGATAATTTAAATCTATTAACGGACGCTTTAACTTTTGGCGAGAGACCCACAGTTTGCTGCGTAAGTTTTCAATGGCATGTTTGACTTCCTTTATTGCCGTACCGGGAGGAACCGAAACATAAATAGCATCACTTTTTGTACGGAACACCAAGCTTCTAGCACGTGGATTAGCACGTATCACTAAGACACCCAATTCTTCATCTTCTATAATCGTCTCCATCATAAATCTCTGAACAACGATGCAAAAATAACAAATAAAAATGGGAGTTGATAAAAAAGCTCTCAAAAGTCTCCATCCTTAAAAAAACACCATAAACAGACCTTTCATTCATTCTCTTCGGTGAAGAACTAAGCAAACGAATTGAAAGACAATCTTACCAATACACATACTAACCAGTCTAAGTACGTCCGACATTCTGAAAATAGACAAAGGCCATATATTCTATGAAAAGACCCAAACATTTATCTTTGTAATTATTATGGGGTAGTTCTAATTACTATTAACCATTTATTTTCCATCTAAAAAACTTTATCTAAAATGCAACTTTGTTGAAGTATGAACCGTCTTAATAATATAACATCAAAATCATTATTATGAAAGTAAGTACATTAACAACAGTATTAACCGGTATGTTTTTAGTATTCATATCAATCTCCTGTTCACAAGGTCAATACATAACAGGTAGTGGTAACTACATAACAAAAGATGTAGAAATCAGTCCGTTTAACGCAATTAAGCTGTCGGGGAGTGCAGATATTATCTATCAACAAGATGCAAATACCCATTTCGAAATTTACGGTTCTGACAATATAATCTCAATACTGAAAATCTATGTTGATAATAACACCTTATTTATAAAGTATCCCAATAATATCAATATAAGAGATAGGGGAACATTAGAAATCAGAGTTTCTTCCCCCGAGCTGAATAGTATGGGAATCAATGGTTCGGGAAATATACAGCTTACCAATGGCATACAAACGAAAAAAAATGTAGAAGTAAATATCAATGGCTCCGGAAACATACAAGGACAGAAAATTGTCTGTCAGAAAACGGCAATCTTTATTAATGGATCCGGTGATATCAGGTTTCAACAGATTCAAAGCCAAATATGTTCCGCTCATATAACGGGTTCAGGAAACATACTATTTAACGGCAAAACTGATAATGCAGACTTCAGGATTGTTGGTTCAGGAAATATAAACGCTTTAGAACTACAAGCCAAGGATGTATCATCAAGTGTCACTGGTTCTGGAGATATAAGTTGCAATGTAAGTGAAAAACTATCCGCACAGTTTACCGGTGGAGGTAGCCTTTCCTACAAAGGTAACCCACAAGAAGTAAACGGTCCCCAGAAAAAGCTACATAAGCTCGACTAAGAACATGAAACTTAAAAGGGCTACTGCATCACGCGGTAGCCCATTTATTTAGTTAGTTTTATTATAAAAATTTGAGAGAATTGAAAACTTCACAGTTTCGCTTTCGTTTTTGTTTTAATTAAGCACACTAACTATATTATATGTTAAAGCAAATGAAAATGTCTATTCTTGCATAACTTTCACCTTATTGATCTTAGCAAGGCTATCAGCCAATGCCTGATCTGCTTTCGCATCATTTGAAAATGCGACTGAAGGAGCAGTTACTTGTTTACCAATGGTATCCGTTGCCAACACTCTACCATCATCACCGGAGAATGAATGCTGTGCCACATTTCCTAAAGAAAGAATGATTGCAACCACAGCAGCAGCCTTAAATAGTGGAACAAAACGACTAACTAACGTCAAGCGTTTAGCCTTCACTACCGGAGTTTCCACTTGTGACAGAATACGTGCATCAAAGTCTTCGCCCAGCCCTTCTTCCTGCTGAACCTGCTGATAAACAAACAAGTTCTTATAGCGAAGCAAATGAGCAGGTACTTCTCCTTTTGAAAAGAAGTCACGCAATTGAGATTCTTCTTCTAAGGAAGTTTCGCATTGCCAATATCGCTCTAAAAGCTGTTCTATATTCTTATAATCCATATTCGTCAATTTCTAAATATCTTTGTTTTACCTTTTGTCTGGCTCTGAAAAGGTTTACTTTTACCTGTTCTTCAGTCAGATTCAGTAAGATTGCTATTTTTTTATAGCTTTCACCTTCAATATCCCTCAGTTGCATGATAAGCCGCTGTTTTTCGGGAAGTTCGTTTACCAGTCGATTTATAATGTTCATTTTCTCATCATGAACCAACTGATCATACGGACCGTTTGCATCAGGTTCTTCCTCCATCTCCGGGGTGAGTCCAACATTCTGAGCTTCTCTCTTTTGACTACGGTCTATTGCCAAGTTCTTTGCCACTATCAGGCAATAGGCTTCAACCGATTCAAACTGAGACCACTCATCACGCTTGTTCCACACTCTTATCATGGTGTCCTGAACGATATCTTCGGCTTCTGCCCTATCCAGAGTTATTCTGAGAGCCAATCGAAAGAGTTTATCCTTCAACGGCAAAATATCGTTTCGGAAGCTGATTTCTTGCATCTCTATAATAATGACGGGCTAGGATTCGAAAAGTTACAGTCACCCACTACTTTTTTTTGAATTATTTTTTGATCCTGGTTCCTCCGTTTTCACTAATCGCTGATGCTAAGGTGATTATCACTTCTGACACCCCTGCATTAATTGCCTCAAAAGAGTTCTCTAACTTAGGAATCATACCACCTTGGATAACCCCATCAGCAACGTATTGTTCAAATTCTCCACGAGTAATCTGTGGAATCACACTATCATCATCATTCTCGTCACGCAGCACTCCTTTTTTCTCAAAACAATAAACCAATGTCACATCAAACAAAGTTGATAAGGATTTAGCTGTTTCTCCGGCAATCGTGTCTGCATTGGTATTCAACATATTACCTTGACCATCATGCGTTAGTGGTGCCATCACAGGAACTACCCCCTTATGAATTAAATCTGATAATAAAGAAGCATCTACCTTCTCAACGTCGCCCACAAAGCCATAATCAACATCTTTTATGGGACGTTTTACCGAACGGATCACGTTCATATCCGCTCCGGTCAATCCAAGAGCATTGACACCACGAGCTTGCAGACCTGCTACAATATTCTTATTTACCAATCCGCCATATACCATTGTCACCACTTTGAGTGTTTCCTCATCTGTGATTCGGCGACCATTTACCATTTTACTCTCAATTCCCAGTAGCGTGGCAATCTTCGTAGCCGAACGCCCTCCACCATGAACCAATACTTTGTGCCCCTCAACGCCGACAAAATCGTCCAACAACTGACGAAGGGTGACTTCCTCCTCTACAATTTTGCCACCCACTTTAATGATTGTTAGTTTTTCTCTCATTTTCTATTATCCCTATTCCAAATAAGTATAACCATAAAGTCCCGAACGATAATTAGAAAGAAACTCTTTTCCCTCTTCCAAAGAAATTCGTCCTTCTTTTACTGATTTTGTAACCCATGTTTCAAGAGTACGAACCAACTTCTTCGGATTATATTGTACATAGTCCAAAACTTCTGCCACAGTTTCTCCATCAATTATCTGTTCGATATTATATCCCTTTTCATTCACAGAAACATGCACTGCATTCGTATCACCAAACAAATTGTGCATATCTCCCAAAATCTCCTGATAAGCTCCGACTAAAAAGACAGCAACATAATAAGGCTCCGACTTCTTCAGACTATGAACCGGCATATAATGCGCCACATTCCGGGTAGAAATAAAATTAGCGATCTTACCATCAGAGTCACAAGTTATATCTTGCAATGTAGCCGAGCGATCCGGTTTCTCATCCAACCGCTGAATCGGCATGATCGGGAATATCTGATCAATTGCCCAAGAGTCAGGAAGTGACTGGAACAAGGAGAAGTTACAGAAATATTTATCAGCCAACAACTTAGACAATCCACGAAATTCGTCGGGTGCATGTTTTAAACCTTCGGCAATCTGGTTGATCTCTCGTGTAATGGACCAATACAAACGTTCAATTTGCGCACGTGTTTTTAGATCCACAATTCCATGACTGAACAAGTCAAGTGCTTCCTCTCGAATTTGCTGAGCGTCATGCCATGCTTCCAACATTTTATTTTGATTCAATGTATCCCAGATGCTATACAATTCTTGCACCAATTCATGAGCATCTTCAGTAATCACTTCTTCATCGTCCCATTCAGGTAAAGTGGCAGTTTCCAACACCTCAAAGATAAGCACAGAGTGATGAGCAGTCAATGCGCGTCCACTCTCAGTAATTATATTCGGATGTGGGATACCATTTTTATCGCTGACATCTACCAAGGTAGAAATAGAGTCATTCACATATTCCTGAATGGAATAATTTACACTACCACCGTTATCAGAAGAACGAGTGCCATCATAATCAACTCCAAGTCCACCGCCAATATCCACAAATTCTACCTTAAAGCCCATTGCATGAAGTTGTACATAGAATTGAGATGCTTCACGTAAAGCAGTTTTGATACGACGAATCTTAGTGATCTGGCTACCAATATGAAAATGAATCAGTTTAAGACAATCTTTCAGTCCTTTACTTTCCATATAGTCGAGTGCTTCAAGAAGCTCACTGGAAGTTAATCCGAATTTGCTGGCATCCCCTCCGGATTCTTCCCATTTTCCACTGCCGGAAGAAGCCAGTTTAATACGAATGCCTATATTGGGTTGAACATTCAGCTGTTTCGCCATCTTAGCAATCAACTTTAATTCATTCATTTTCTCCACCACCAAGAAGATTCGTTTTCCCATCTTCTGAGCAAGTAAAGCTAACTCAATATAGCTCTCGTCTTTATAACCGTTGCAAACAATCAATGAGTCAGAATCCGTATTAACAGCAATTACAGCATGTAGTTCCGGCTTAGAACCAGCTTCCAATCCGAGATTGAATTTCTTACCGTGACTAATGATTTCCTCTACCACGGGGCGCATCTGATTTACTTTAATCGGATAGATAATAAAGTTCTCGGCTTTATAACCGTATTCTTCTGCTGCTTGTTTAAAGCAGGAAGACATCTTTTCAATACGGTTGTCCAATATATCCGGAAAACGCACCAGCATAGGGGTGGTTACATCACGCAACTGCAGTTCATCGACCAATTCTTTCAGATCGACGGCCACTCCATCTTTACGCGGTGTAACAACGACATGACCATTGTCATTAATACTAAAGTACGAAGTACCCCAACCTGTAATGTTGTAGAGTTCTTCAGAATCTTCAATACGCCACTTTCTCATTTTTCTGTTATTCAGTGTTTTTAGTAAATAATTAGTCGACAAAAATACAGATTTATCTACAGGTTGCCAATTAATTGAATATTATTTCTTTCAATCGGTCCATATATCCATTGTTTGCATTACGGGCATCATACCGGAGTGCTAAATCTTCAGCCTGACTATAAAAATAATCCCTCAATTCTTTCACATTATACACCCCTTCCGGGCAATACAATGGAAACTCTTCTGGTAGATTCAAGCTAACTTGCGGACGAGATTCGTATTTTAAGGCTTCTACCATATCACACGAAAACCGATATTTCTTCAATTGATTGGTTTGCAAACTCCAACCAATACAACGTTCGGCGTATTCCCATCCTCTTTTGGAATCTATCATGAAGTAATAGGCAATAAACAAACCCAGATAAAGTAACATATATTCATCCTTCTCTCGGCCAACCAATCCTTCTTCAGCACGCGTACACATATCGGCAGCAATCTCTGGTTTTCCTGCTTTTTGTGCATAATAAGCTAGTTTCAGGTATGCGCGCAAATTGGCTTCATAACAGGATGTCTGTTTGCTTATCAATGGTTGTGCCCGATTATAAGCCTCATCAAACTGTCCCGTCTCAAGATAATAGTCCAACATGAAGTTCAATTCACAAGCCTCACAAGACTGATCATCTATCTTTTCTGCCAACATTTTATCTATATATTCTTTAGCCAGATCATATTGACGCATTCGGGTATATTCCACTGACCACCGGTGATAATAACTCCGTAATGAATAACTATTTCTTTGAATACGAGTCTTATAATCTGCTCCTACTGCTTTTATCTGCTCCATAGGGATATCCGGCAAGTCAAATGTACAAGCCCAGATCCATTTATATTTCCAAAGCAGATCATCCTCATTTATCTGATCTTTATGACTCTCATAATCATCCAGTATCTTCGAAAAAACAGCAATTTCTTCTGCGTCAGCAGAAAGGAGATTCAACTCGTAAATCAAATCCAAACGCATTTCTACTGCCCATGACACATCTTCATTCTCATCGGCAATCCGAATGGCTTCCTTCAGCAAACTAGCTTTCTCACGCGGATGTAAATTTTGGTTTTGTGTCTGCAACAACAATTTCTGTATTTCAAGTGTATATCTCATCGGTCATTTAATTCAAAAAGTTTATAAAATCATTCATTTTTGCAGTCATCAGTTCACATAGCGAATGGTTAAAAAGTTCCATTTCCTCACTGTTCACTGCATATTTACCTTGAAGGAGCGATTGCACATATAATATATGTACTACATGCTGGAACAGCTTATTATCATCCTGTATTTTCAACAATGTCTGCACCATCTCATTATCAGCATTAAAGGTTAAAGTCGGTGGAAGCTGTTTTCCCGAATTAACAGTGCCTAAAACAGCCATCAGAGGGTTGTTAGCAGATTTAGTTGTACTTTCTTTCTCTTCGGCAACAAATATAACCGGAGTATCTACGGGAGTGAAATGTTTCAAGCAACAGATACAGCCAAAGCGTTTCAATAATTCATTTGCCTTAGCTTCGAATGACCGATATTCTTTATTCGGTGCTACCTCACCAAACTGTTCCAATAAACGAGAAGGAGAAATCTCATCCAATGTTAGTTCCGGATTTAGACGAACATATTTTTTCAGTAAAGTTTCATCAAAAGTATAAGCTGCATTTACAACCAGCCATCCTTGTGCACCTGCTATTCGTCGCACCTGCCGGAAATCTTCCAAATTTCGTGTATAGCAGATCACATTATTTACCGAACGGATATTTCCAAAGCTACGCATTCCCCTATTCGTCTCAAAAGGAAGATAATCCATAAACAAACGAAGCATTTCATTATCTTCCGACGCAATTGCTTTAATATGGAAATGATGAACTTCCAGCATCTTATTAAACATAGGACGGTCATTTTGAATCAATCCACGCAAATAATCTTTAATAGCTATTCCAATCTCCTTCCGGGCATCTTTCAATAAGTCATTGCTCACAAAAGATTCTCTTGACGCTGTAGACAATAGACCATCTGCATTAACTAGACAACGAATGAAGAATGCCCATGATGGAAGAAGATTACAGTCATCTTCGCTCAATAACATTCGCTTTAGATATACTTTATGAGAATTGCGTACGGAAAACTGAGTTCGAAAAGGTAAGACATATAATACTCCATCCACTTTCCCGCTTTCAGTATGTATACGAAACACATCTAAAGCAGATGAGTGAAAGACTTTTGCACCATGATCAAGCAGTTCTTTACGAGTTACTTTCGGATTCAACCATATCGGGCATGGCGTATTTAACAATTCTTCCTCTCCCTGATGATGCAAATAAATAGGATAAGGCAATATTTCACCATAATTGGTTAATATCTTCTTAAAACTTTCATAATCAAAGAGGTGAGTCCATTCATTTTTCGGATGTAAAATGACACGTGATCCTATGGCTAATTCTTCATCAGGAAAAGTCATCTGATATGTACCGTCTACCTTACCACACCAACAGACAGGTTGTCCGCCCATAGCCGATTGGCTCTCTACTTTAATTTCGTTTGTTACAACAAAGCATGATAGCAAACCAATACCAAATCTCCCAATAAAATCATCTGCATCAGGTGTATCCCGTTTCGAGCTTTCACCAATCACAGTAAGGAAACGATAAACCTCTTCTTCTTTTAGTCCGATGCCATTATCTTGAAACACGGTAGTTCCGTCTTCATTGAGAAATACATCAATACGACCATTATAACCCTCGTCGATATTACGTAACACCTTGATAGCATCCACACAATTTTGTAGCAGCTCGCGGACAAATGTATTTGGATTACTATAAATGTGTTCCGACAACAGGGCAATCATTCCTTTAAGATTGACCTGAAACAGATTATTATCTTCCTTCTCCATTCTTTTCGTTATTTTCTTCTTCCTGTGATTTTCAGCGCTTTCTCGTTGCCATTCTCTGCAGCTTTTTCAAACCATTCCATCGCAATCCCATCATTTTCTTCCACACCATTTCCCATCAGATAGGCATTGCCCAATTCAAACTGCGCTTTATCACTGCCATTTTCTGCTGCTTTTTGCAGCCATTGAATAGCCGTAACAGGATCAGGAGTACATCCCTCACCATACATCATCATTTTACCCAAATAATAAGTTGCAGGTATACTTTCATTTCCAACTGCATCGTTAAACCAACGGTAAGCTTCTGTATAATTCTCTTTTACACCTACTCCATTGTAATAGCAAAGTCCGGTACGATACATACTCGTAACATTGCCATTGTTTGCAGCAAGTGTATAATACTTAAAGGCTTCTGTCTCATTATCTTCTACACCAATTCCCATCTCATAACAGATACCTATACCTTCACTATACCATTCATATTCTGCAGCTTTTTTGAAATAGCCAAAAGCTTTTTCCGATTCATTCAGTTTATCGTAATCATACAAATAGTATTCACCCATACGAATCATAGCCAAAGGTATTTCATTAGCAATAGCTTTTTCATACCATTCTACTGCTTGCTTATTATCTTCCAGACATGGCCCGTAACCAAAGAGAAAATAATCTCCCATCTTAAATTGGGCATAACCATAGTCCATATCAGCTGCTTGCTTCATATATTCTACCGCCTTGTTAGGATTCTCTTCCACGCCACTACCATTCTCATAAGCCATTCCTAACTCTGTAAGACAACGAGGCTCTTCTCTTTCTGCTCCTTTGGCAAACCATTCCAACGCTTTGTCCATATTTTCGTCAATACCAAAACCATTCTTATAGCAACGTCCCAAAGCAAAAATAGCGTCCACATCACCAGCTTCCGCGGCTTTCTGATACCAGTTGAAGGCTTCCTCCAACTGGGGTTCACTGACAACCCCTTTTTCCATATAAAGGCCGATTCGATACATTGCATAAGGATATTCATCCTGAGCTGCTTTATGAAGTAGTTCAAAAGCTTTCTTATAATCTTTCTCTACTCCGTCACCGTTCTCATACAAAAAAGCAAGTTCTACCAACGCAAAACAAGCACCCATCTCAGCTGCTTTTTCATAATACTCCTTCGATTTCTCTGCATCTTTTACACCGGCATATCCATTAGCTAAATAAAGTGCCGCACGACAATACCCGTCCGCATTCCCTAATGAAGCTGCCTTTTCATAACTAGTCATCGCTTTCACATAATCGGGTTCTTCGGATAAGAATCCATGCTCATACATCCAGCCAAGCCGATATGCTGCATTTCCAGAACCCAAAGCCACTGCTTTTTCCAATAACTGACTGGCACGAGCAATATCTTGTTTTACCAGTTCTCCTTTGAAATAAACATTAGCAAACCCCTCGTACCCCTCAACATAATTATCCTCCACACAGCGTTCCATGCACATTAATCCACGTTCAACGTTCTTATAGTCATCATTATAAAGATAAATCAAGGCTAACTCGTATGCGCTATAAGACTCACCATAAAGCATCCCTTTTTCCAGCCACTCAATAGCTTTAGGCATATCCAGCCACTCCTCTTCCTGATAATTAAACCCCAGGAAATTAGCAGCAGACCATACACCTGCATGCCAGGCTTTCTCCCACAATTCAAAAGCTAACTCTTTCGGCTTACCAAGCTCTGGATAGCGAAAATAAAGGGTTGCCAAGTTTTTAAGTGAATATAAATTAGGAACTATTTCCAAAGACTTCTCGAAGTAAGCAGCTTCTTCTGCCACATTCCCTTCTTCCCGATCGAGCATATCGCCCAAAGCAGCATATATATGCGCACGCAAACGATGTCCTTCCGGGAGTTCGCCAAGCAATTCCTGACGCATATCCAAAGCCTTTTCCTTATTTCCGGTAAATTCTTCTATAAAAGCATGATAATATTTTCCCCAGTAGATAGCCTCGGGAGAAGAAAGAGCAGCAAAACGACGTTCGCCCTCTTTCTGATCTTGATCGCAATAAAATCCCATATAAAACCAATAAGCAACGGTAGCCTCCGCTTCCGCCCAACCCATTGCAGCTGCTTTCTCATAATATGGAAAAAGATATTTCATATCACGTACCCCATAACGAGCTTCGGAATACTGAGCACCTTTCTGCGCCCATCCCGCTCCGCTAAACTCTGCTACCCGGTCACACACCTGCATCACTTTCCCCCACCAGAAAGCATATTCTTCCTCATTCAAGTCAACTTCTACATTACAATCGAACGCACTGAATATGAGTTCAAAAAAATGTTCAGTCAGTTTCTCATCCTCCTTGGTATCTAGCGCATACTCACATACGGCAAGTGCTTCCCACCAATTTTCAGCATTCAACAAAGAAGTAGTTGTATATTTAGGAAACCATTCTGCCGCAGGTTTCCCGGATATTTTTATCCGATCGGATAGTTCCTCGAATCTCTCTTGTAAAGTTCTCATGATTATTAGTTTTATCTCACTTTGTTAGTAATAACATACAACGAGCAATGAAGCCGTATTGCGAGTGCAATTTACTAATATTGACTGAATGAACAAAAAAAGAGAACCCAAAAAGGACATGGACAACCCAAAATAGTTCTTAGTTATCCCCTTATAGTCTATAATCCCAGCAATTCCTGCAAACGTTTCACCGAAGCTTCAATTTGGTGACGATCTTCCAATTCTTCAGCATTGAAAATATACTGAGCTTGTGTATAAAATGAGGACCTTCTTTCAAGCGCCTGAATAATAAACGCTTTCAGTTCATCATCCTGTTTTCCTTGAAGAATAGGACGTTGTTGTTTGGCAATACGCAAACGACGAAAAAGAATATCCGGATGAACATCCAGAAAAACAGTCTTTCCTGCTCGATTCATAAACTCCATGTTATCAAAAAAACAAGGAGCACCTCCTCCTGTAGAAATAACCACATTCTCAAACTCGGCTACCTCATGAAGCATATTTCTTTCTAACTCCCGGAAACCAGCTTCACCACGTTCTATGAACAACTCTCCTACAGTTTTATGAAAACGTTCTTCAATATACCAATCCAAATCAATGAATGGTATATTGAGCTTACGGGCAAATGCTTTACCTAAGGTTGTTTTACCGGCACCCATATAACCGGTCAGGAATATACGAACCATAAATGACTAATTTTGCTCACAAAATTAATCATTTAATGGATAATGGATAATGAATAATGAATAATTCTCAACTGAGATACAAGATTTGACTTTGCTATGCCTCACTTTTCGCTATTTTTTATTATTCAATATATAGTGATTATATAGATACTTGTCTATAAATAGAGTGTATTACTCTTCGGTTGTATAAGATAAACAAACTTACGCCTCATACTTAGAACAATTAATTTATATCTCGAACAAAAACGCGAAACGAATGAAAACCAAAAATTTGAGTTCTGGAGCTTAGAGAAAAAAAGTGGTTATTTATTGTCATTTGTCACTTTCCGGCATTAAACCTCTGATAATCAATAACAATTTGATGATAATAGATAGATGACAATAGAGTGACAATAAAAGTTCAAGACATCTCTATTGTCACTTTTATCTTGCTATTTAATCGGTTAACAATCTAATATCCAGCACATAAACACATAATTCTATAATTATTTCCCGAGTCATAAGATACAATTTAAAAGACGTCAAGTTGAGAGTTTGCCACTCCATTCACATCGGGTTTGCTCATAAAACCATAATGTGCAACCATTACCTTACTTGTTTTTTTATAAATTGCTAGAAATGCTACCTCAACCGATAAGGCATAGAGTAGAACAAATACTGCTAACCTTAACATACAGACAAGGCTCGACTAGTGTCTTTCGCAAGGAATATATTCTCGTTTCACGTACGTGAACCATTCGGATGATGTACGAAAGCCCAAAGGATCACGTACATGGAACCATGGGAGCATGTACGTAAAACGATACTTTATCCTCTCAAAGATATTAACTGAAGCTTCAAAACAACCAAGCAAACGGTTTATTGTCTTTTATATATAGGAGATTACGCAATTATACACGCAACTATTTAACTAAAATATAAAGATAAGTACTATACTATAATTAGTTGATATTATACTATATTATAAATCAAATTTATCTGTTATCCAGTACGAAGCGAAGAATGACGAAGCGAAATGATAACAGATTTTAGTCCTGACACCCTTCTAGCATTTAATACCTCAATTTCTTAGATATTTATCTA
>ERZ826016.2439-NODE-2439-length-14640-cov-3.188481_pt1 | contig 14640 bp, 10 predicted proteins | sample MGYA00519872_ERZ826016 | MGnify/ENA primary metagenome ERZ826016 (study PRJEB31778, sample SAMEA3449218) | human gut metagenome | biome: human gut; feature: human-associated habitat; material: faeces | place: United Kingdom | collected 2010/2012 ... | reverse complement strand
GCCGGAGCGCTGAACAGCAGTAATGACGAAACAGAAAACGCTAATCTGCGCCGCGCATGCATTGAAGGCCGCCTGAAGCTGCTTTACATTTCACCGGAAAAACTTTTAGCTGAAAAGGACTATTTGTTGCGGGATATGAACATCTCTCTGTTTGCTATTGATGAAGCTCATTGTATTTCGGAATGGGGACATGATTTCCGTCCGGAATACACACAAATGGGAGTGCTCCACCAACAATTTCCGCAAATACCAATTGTCGCACTAACTGCCACCGCGGATAAAATCACGCGTGAAGACATCGTACGGCAATTGCATCTGAACCATCCGCGTACCTTCATTTCCTCGTTCGACCGTCCCAACATCAGCCTGACTGTGAAACGTGGATTTCAAGCGAAGGAAAAGAACAAGGCTATCTTAGAATTTATCCACCGCCACGGGGAAGAAAGCGGGATTATTTACTGCATGAGTCGAAGTAAGACGGAAACCGTCGCACAGATGTTACAGAAGCAGGGTATCCGCTGCGGTGTTTATCACGCCGGGTTATCCACTCAACACCGGGACGAAACACAGAATGATTTTATTAACGACCGCATACAAGTGGTATGTGCCACCATTGCTTTTGGAATGGGGATTGATAAATCAAATGTCCGCTGGGTGATACATTATAACCTGCCTAAAATTATAGAAAGCTTTTATCAGGAAATAGGACGTGCCGGACGTGACGGGCTTCCCAGCAATACTGTCCTGTTTTATTCATTAGGCGACTTAATATTACTAACTAAATTCGCTTCGGAAAGTAATCAGCAAAATATCAATCTGGAAAAGCTCCAACGTATGCAGCAATACGCAGAGGCCGATATTTGCCGACGAAGAATCTTATTAAGCTACTTCGGAGAAACAACAACAGAGGATTGCGGTAACTGCGATGTTTGTAAAAATCCCCCTCAACGATTCGACGGTACAGTCATCGTGCAAAAAGCATTAAGTGCCATCGCACGCACAGAACAACAAATCAGCACAGGAGTGTTGATTGATATTCTTCGTGGAAACTATTCTGCGGAAGTAACCGGAAAAGGGTATCAGGAACTTAAAACGTTCGGTGCCGGACGCGACATTCCTCCTCGTGACTGGCAAGACTATCTGCTTCAAATGCTGCAACTCGGTTATTTCGAAATTGCGTATAATGAGAACAATCATCTCAAAATTACGCCAAGCGGAAGCGATATTTTATTCGGAAGAACAAAAGCCATGCTCGTCGTCATTCATCGTGAAGAAGTTTCAACAAGCAAAGGGAAAAAGAAAAAAATAGTGGTTACAAAAGAACTACCACTCGGTTTGCCGGGGACAGAGAGCGAAGATCTGTTTGAAGCGTTGCGCGGATTAAGAAAGCAGCTTGCCGACCAGGAAGCACTTCCCGCTTACATTGTTCTATCAGACAAAGTATTACATTTGCTTTGTATTTCCCGCCCCACCACCATTGAAGAATTCGGTTCGATCAGTGGTATCGGTGAATACAAAAAGAAAAAATACGGAAAGGACTTCGTAAATCTGATTCGGCAGTTCGTCTGACAATCCGTTGAAAAAAATCCATTTCTTGTCAAGAGCAAGTTTACATATTATTAACAAGGAAGGGGAGGAAACGAAAGGACAGTGAAGGAATCAGCTCCTCTCATCTGTTCTCCCCCTCATCCCTGGGGTGTATAGGCATAAGAAGGAAGACGAGCAACGGTCTGCCTAGGGGTAAAAGGTAATGAGGTGCCTTGTGAACGGTTTAAACAGAGCCTCTATTTCCGGTAAACAGAGCCTCCGTTTCTATAAAATAGAGGCTCTGATAAGGAGAAACAGAGGCTCTATCCGGCAGAGTAGAAACGGGCAGATACAAAAATAGGGAGGCAATCGCCCCCCTATTCTATCTCAATTAAAATCAAATGATATCTTATTATTACTTATACAAAGATACTATATCCAAAAGCCAAAGTCAAGTTTTTAAGGCATTATTTTCATCCGTTTACTTTCAAAAGGCATTTGGCATAAACTGCACATTACTTACATTGCTGAAGTTGTTCGTGCAGATCGGCAAGCGGTACGCCCAAAGAAATAGCTTTCTCAAAATCGGCTTTCGCCAGCGCTTTCTTTTTCTGCATCAGGTAAATGTTACCGCGCAACAAATATGCGTCAGCCAAAGAAGCATTCAGGCGAATAGCTTCTTCCAAATCGACCAGTGCCAGGTCTTCATGCTTCATTTCCCGTTCCACATCGGCGCGGGCAACGTAGAGCGTAGCGTCCTCCGGAGTCTCTACGATCATCTTATTCAGGATGTCGAGCGACTCACGGAATTTCTCCTCTTTCTGTTCCAGGGTAGCCAGTCCGAGGCGGCCGCTGTAACTCTGCGGGTCAAGTTCCAGCAAACGGTTATAATCAATCCGTGCAGCAGGATAATCTCTACGGAGGATGTAGATATAGGCACGCATCAGCAAAGCCTCTTTATTCTGCTTGTCTTCATCAAGCACTCGACAATAGTCGGTATAAGCACGGTCCGTCCGCCCCGTTTCCATGTAGATAGCGGCACGGTCGAGCAGAATCGGGACTGCCAACGGAGCGAAGTTCAATGCAAAAGAATAGGATTCGAGTGCCTTGTCATACTCGCCCAAACGACGCTGCACCAAGCCCAGATTGGAAAAGAGCAACGCATTTTTCGCATTCTTCGGTTCCAGTTTCAATGCCTGGAGCAACAGTTCTTCCGCCCGGTGAAAACTGTCCTTCTCAATACACTCTATCGCTTTCTCGGACAACTGCTGATAGGTTTGCGCACTCAACGCAACCGGAAAGCAGAACAGCAACGCTATAATAATTCTTACCATACGGTTCAGGTTTAATGAATAACTTAGTCCAACGGATACGCATCAAATGCGAACAACTCTGTTGACAAATAACGCTCTCCCGTATCAGGTAACAACGCTACTATTTTTTTGTTCTTGAATTCGGGACGTCCCGCCAACAAACGGGCCGCATATACTGCCGCTCCCGAAGAAATCCCGGCGAGCAAACCTTCGGTTGCCGCCAATTCACGTCCCGCACGAATCGCTTCATCATCGGGCACGCTTATTACTTCGTCCACCACAGACGCATCATAAAGTTTCGGAATAAAATTGGCACCAATCCCCTGAATACGATGCGGAGCCGCCTCTCCTCCTTCCAGAACCGGAGATGCTGCCGGTTCCACGGCTACAATATGAATTTTCGGATTATGTTTCTTCAATGCACGGGCTACACCGCAAATCGTTCCTCCCGTACCAACTCCCGCCACAAAAGCCGCGACTTCGCCGTCCGTATCTTTCCATATTTCCTCGCCTGTCGTCCGTTCGTGAACGGCGGCATTGGCCGGATTCTCGAATTGCTGTAAAATCACCGAACCGGGAATACTGTCACGCAGTTCCTCCGCTTTAGCGATAGACGCTGCCATGCCTCCCAGTCCGTCCGTCAATACGATTTGTGCACCGAGTGCCTTCAACAGATTCCTCCGTTCCAGGCTCATCGTTTCGGGCATAGTCAATATGAGATGATAACCTTTTATAGTAGACACCATTGCCAGCCCGACACCGGTATTTCCACTTGTGGGTTCGATAATCGTCGCACCGGGTTTCAGAACTCCGCGAGCTTCGGCGTCTTCAATCATCGAAAGAGCCACCCGGTCCTTCACACTCCCTGCCGGATTGAATGCTTCCAGCTTGGCGATAATATTTTGTTCCATACCATATTTCCCGCAATAACCGGAAAGTTCCATTAGAGGAGTATTACCTACCAGATCGGTTAGTTTCTTTACTATCTTTGCCATTTTATTACATTTTATGTCACTTGTACGACAAAGATAGAGAAAAAAAGGTATGTTTTATATCACATCATGAGAAAGATAAGGAAAAGTATAGTAACTTTGTATCCGTTCAATCTTTTTAAGTTTACAGATATGAAAAAGAGAATCATACAATTTCTCACGACTTATTTTTTGTTTGTCCTCTTATTTGCACTTCAGAAACCTATCTTCATGGTTTATTACCGTGAATTATATATCAACGCGTCTCTCGGAGACTATTTCCGGGTCATGTGGCACGGACTTCCCTTGGATTTATCACTGGCGGGATATCTGACCGCTATTCCGGGCCTGCTGCTCATCGCCTCCGCCTGGACCGATTCATCCGTGCTCCGCCGTATCCGCCAAGTCTACTTCGGACTGATTGCTTTCATCATGGCTTGCATCTTTATCGTCGACCTGGGATTGTACGGCTTTTGGGGATTCCGCCTGGACGCCACTCCGATTTTCTATTTCTTCTCCTCTCCCAAGGACGCCATGGCAAGTGTCAGCTTTTGGTTCGTACTGCTGGGGATAGTAGCCATGCTGATTTACGCCGGTATTTTATACTGCATTTTCTACTACGTACTGATCCGCGAGAAGAACCCCATGAAGATACCTTATCGCCGGCAAAATGTCTCCCTCGCATTATTATTACTGACGGCAGCGCTTTTCATCCCTATCCGCGGCGGTTTCACCGTATCGACCATGAATTTAAGCAAAGTATATTTCAGCTCCGACCAACTGATGAACCATGCCGCCATTAATCCGGCATTCAGTTTCATGTACTCTGCCACGCATCAGAATAACTTCGAGAAGCAGTATCGTTTCATGGACCCTAACACAGCCGACAAGCTATTTGCGGAAATGGTGGACAAACCCGCCACACCGGCCGACAGTATCCCGCAACTCCTGAATACCCAACGCCCGAATATCGTCTTTATCATTCTTGAAAGTTTCTCCACACACCTGATGGAAACTTTCGGTGGGCAGCCGAATGTAGCTGTCAATATGGATAAATTTGCCAAAGAAGGTATCTTATTCAGTAACTTCTATGCCAACAGCTTCCGTACCGACCGTGGTCTGGCGTCTATCATCAGCGGATATCCCGGACAGCCGAGCACCAGCATTATGAAATATCCCGAAAAGACGGACAAACTTCCTTCGATCCCGCGCAGCTTGAAAAACGCCGGATACAACCTTGAATATTATTACGGCGGAGATGCGGACTTTACGAATATGCGCTCTTACCTGGTATCTTCCGGTATCGGAAAGATTATTTGCGACAAGGATTTCCCTTTGTCCGAACGTACCGGCAAGTGGGGGGCACAAGACCACGTATTATTCCAGCGTCTGCTGAAAGACATGAAAGAGGAAAAGCAACAGGAACCGTTCCTGAAACTTGTCCAGACTTCAAGCAGCCACGAACCTTTTGAAGTTCCGTTTCACCGGCTGGATGACAAGGTTCTCAATGCATTCGCTTATGCCGACAGTTGCGTAGGCGACTTCATCAAACAGGAAGTAGACAACTATTTGCACAAAAATTCGGATATTGCGGACGTTATGTACCAAAAAATCCAGGAGTCGGAGAAAGAACGTAAAGCCATTGCAGGCGTAACGAAGTTAGCACGCGAACGTGCCAAAAAAGCAAATTTGCATAATCGTAAGTTGCGTGACTGCCGTATCCACCTGAATGATCCGAAAGGAAAAGGTTTGGAAGAGGAGTCTTGCATCTTTATCACCGAGGGAGACTCTGCTAGTGGTTCTATCACGAAAAGCCGTGATGTCAATACCCAGGCAGTATTCAGTCTTCGTGGTAAGCCATTAAACTCTTTCGGACTAACCAAAAAGGTAGTTTATGAAAATGAAGAATTCAACCTGCTTCAGGCAGCTCTAAATATTGAAGAAGGAATAGAAGGATTACGCTACAACAAAGTAATTGTGGCAACTGATGCAGATGTGGACGGTATGCACATTCGCCTTTTGCTGATTACCTTCTTCCTGCAATTCTTCCCCGATCTCATCAAGAAGGGACACGTATACATTTTGCAAACGCCGCTTTTCCGCGTACGTAATAAAAAGAAAACGATTTATTGCTACAGCGAAGAAGAACGTATCAATGCTATCAATGAACTTAGTCCCAATCCGGAAATCACCCGATTCAAAGGTCTGGGAGAGATTTCACCGGACGAGTTCAAGCATTTTATTGGCAAAGATATGCGTTTGGAACAAGTAACATTACGCAAAACGGATGCTGTAAAAGAGTTGCTTGAATTCTATATGGGTAAAAATACAATGGAACGGCAGAACTTTATTATAGACAACTTAGTTATAGAAGAAGACTTGGCATCATGAGAAAAGCAATATTTCCGGGTACTTTCGACCCTTTCACCATCGGACATTATTCGGTAGTAGAACGTGCACTTACCTTTATGGACGAGATTGTGATCGGAATTGGTATCAACGAAAACAAGAATACGTATTTTCCTATCGAGAAAAGAGAGGAAATGATCCGGGAACTCTACAAGGACAATCCCTGCATCAAAGTGATGTCTTATGACTGTCTGACGATAGACTTTGCCCAACAGGTAGAAGCGCAGTTCATTGTTCGCGGCATCCGTACAGTAAAAGATTTCGAGTATGAAGAAACTATCGCAGATATTAACCGTAAACTAGCAGGTATCGAAACAATTCTACTTTTCACAGAACCGGAATTGACATGTGTCAGCTCAACGATCGTACGCGAATTGCTAACTTATAACAAAGATATCAGCCAGTTCATCCCTAAAGGAATGAAAATGAATGATTAACACCTCCCGACAGAGACTTATAAATTAGAAGAGAAAGGATGATAATGAAAAAACTAAGTATATTACTTGCTTGTCTGTGGGCAATCACTGCACACGCCCAGAACTTCGGTTCGCCTGCTTTGCAGAAACTTCAAATGGCAGAGATGGCTATTTCCAGGTTTTATGTGGACGAAGTAGATGAGGACAAAATGGTAGAGGAAGCTATCATCAAGATGCTGGCTCAACTCGACCCGCACTCAACCTACTCAAATGCAGAAGAAGTGAAAAAGATGAACGAACCTCTTCAAGGTAACTTTGAAGGTATCGGTGTACAATTCCAGATGGTAGAAGATACGCTGTTAGTGATACAACCTGTCAGCAACGGGCCTTCGGAAAAAGTAGGTATCCTTGCCGGGGACCGTATTGTAGCGGTTAATGACAGCACCATTGCAGGAGTAAAGATGAGTACGGAAGATATAATGAAGCGACTTCGTGGTCCGAAAGATTCGAAAGTTAATCTGACGGTTATTCGCCGCGGTGTAAAAGATCCGTTGGTGTTCACCGTAAAAAGAGATAAAATTCCTATTTACAGTCTCGACGCTTCATATATGATTCAACCGGGTACAGGATATATTCGTATCAACCGGTTTGGAGCTACCACAGCAGAAGAATTCAAGAAAGCAATGAAGGAGCTACAGAAACAAGGAATGAAAGACCTCATCCTCGACCTGCAAGGAAATGGAGGTGGATACCTGAGCGCAGCTCAAGATCTTGCCAATGAGTTTCTGGATCAGAATGAACTGATTGTTTACACCGAAGGGAGAACTGCCCCTCGCAATGAAACCCTTGCCAATGGAAAGGGAGAATTTCGTAACGGTCGTCTCGTCGTGTTAGTAGATGAATATACAGCCTCAGCCAGCGAGATCGTAAGTGGTGCTATTCAAGACTGGGACAGAGGAGTAATTGTAGGACGCCGTTCTTTCGGAAAAGGGTTGGTACAACGTCCAGTTCCCTTACAGGACGGTTCGATGATTCGTCTGACTGTGGCTCGATACTATACTCCTACCGGCCGTTCCATCCAGAAGCCTTACAACAGCGAGACCGATTACAATAAAGACCTGATCGACCGTTTCAACCATGGCGAATTGATGAATGCTGATAGTATCCATTTTCCCGACTCTTTGAAAGTACAGACCAAGAAGTTGAAACGTACCGTTTACGGCGGAGGTGGTATCATGCCTGACTATTTTGTACCAATCGATACGACTCTTTTTACGAATTATCATCGTAACCTGGTAGCCAAAGGTATTGTTTCAAAGTTCACGATGAAATATATCGAGAACCATCGGAAAGAATTGACCAGCGAATATAAGAATTTTGAAGATTTCAATAAGAAGTTCAACATCAGTAATGATATGTTGTCCACTTTGCGTGAAATGGGAGATAAAGAAGAAGTGAAGTTCAATGAGGAACAATATCAGAAATCGTTGCCACTTATCAAGACACAGTTAAAAGCACTTATTGCACGCGATCTCTGGGATATAAATGAGTATTTCCAGGTAATGAATACTACCAATGAAAGCGTTCAAAAGGCACTGGAAATATTGAATAGTGGAGAATATAAGGCGAAGTTGAAATAATTCTTACTAGATTTATAAAAAATCTGTTTGCTGTTACAAGGAATACTTTATTCATCTGACAGATCATATTTATCCGGATTACAACTATGTTGCCGATAACTTTACTGCAGCATAGTTGTAGTTTCCGGTTTATTTAATAGAAATCATTTCCATCAAACATACCATATTCTCCCCAAAACTCTCTTCAGCAGAATCTTTATTTCAAACATACGCTTTCCTTTTCTGATTTATTTCCATACATTTACGGTCATTCAACGGTAAAGCATAAAATTATGAAAAGAATAGTGTTATGTAATCTGCTATGTTATGTCCTGATTATGGGATGTACAAATCAAAACAAGCAGACAAAGATAATCGGCACAGCCGACAGTGCGACCAACATTGTAGTCACAGATTCCACTATTCAACCATACGACATAGATGCTCCGATTTCCTTGTCCGAGATAGAAAATTATAAAAATCGGGTAACTCTTCAACGTCTCTCTAACGTTGCAGTTACTCACCCTGACGACTATAAAATAAAGACACAAAAGCCCGTTTATTCTCCTCAAACCAAACAGATTCAACTTGATGTGATAAATGTCAATGCTCCTACAGCCGAACCGGAATATCATTGGATGGAAGAGTGGAAAGATGGAAAATGGATTACTTTCCCGTTCATAGACAATTTAGCATTTGCAGGCGTGGGAAGAGACCTATCTAAAGGTGATACATTACCGGAATACATCAATATGTCGGAATTCAAGAACCCATTGAAACCTAATAAATACAGAATACATTTCTATGTATTTGAGAATATTCATACCTACTGTAATTTAACAGACCGCAGTATTCAGCCTGTGGAAGGTAGTGAAATGAATGGCGCTTTCAGCTTTCGCGTATTGCAATCAGACAATGATTCTATTCATGTTATATTTGAGAATCACACCAACTTATCTGTACAGCCTGAATTTCTGCCTAGTGTAGGGACAGATGAATTATATAGCGTACATCCATTAGCACGTTCGGGCTGGGTAGGAGAAGCTGAGTGGATGAAAAAACATGCTTTGCTACAAGGCGGTGAAGCAATTCTATTCAGTATTCCAGTATCATGGGATGTCAATCGCCTGAGTGATCCTAATGAAAAAGAAAGATTCAAATCAGGTAAACTGTCTCCCGGTAAATACAAAATTGGGTTACAACTGGAAGTTTATTTGACTACGGAGTTTGAAGTAAAATAGAACGATTCCCTATTAATCATTACAGAATTTCGTAGGAGAGCATCCCTTCATCTTTTTAAAGGTTCTGTTGAAATATGGGATATTGGTAAATCCCACATGGTAACAGATCTCCGAGACAGACATGTTTTTCTGTTTCAGCAATTGACAAGCCAGTTCTATCCTATACTCATTTAAGTAGGTCACAAAAGTCTTTCCTGTAGTTTGTTTAAAGAATACGCAAAAGGCAGATCTGTTCATTCCCACATAACGCACCACATCGTCAAGGGATATATTACGGGTAGCATTACAGATTACATAGGTATGTACCATATTCAACCGTTCTTGTTTTTTATCAATCATATTATATGCACCTACAATATGCGCCTTATCTGTTATTGATATGATTGAAAGCAATCTGATCATTGACGAAAGACGTCCCACATCATTTTGACCACACATCACTTTCATAATCGAGGCTATGAAACCGGTGTTCCATTTATCGAATTTCACAGCACCACGAATATCTTTCAACTGTTCTATATATCTACGAAGTTCCGGAAACACAGATGAACAGTTATCAAGAAATTCATTGGTAAAAGTAATTGTAATATTGGATATTTGCCCATTGGAGTCAGTATCATTATTATTAAAAATCCAGCAATGCGGAATCTCGGGAGGTATCATCACCACTTCTCCACATTGAAACGGTTCCGTCATATCTCCTATAAGTCTCATTCCCGATCCGGTAACAATATACGAAAGTTCCCATAGGGGCTGTCGGTGTAGCCCTATTTGTTCACTCGGAGCAAGACTGACATTATTAAAAGAAAAAGAGTGTTCCTTGAACGATATCATTGTACTATTCTTGCAAAAATGCCATATGAATGTCTTAAAATCACGATTTATGCAAATATAAGACAATCATTATGAAAAATGAAGCAAATGGAAGATTTTATAAAGTACTAACTTTGTATTAAGATTACAATTCATATTCGACTCAGATTCACGCAGTCATCTTGTTGGAGGATTTGACTATTGTAAAAACACAGTCAGGAGATGGGATCTAACAGAAAAAGGATTTTTCGTTCTATGCAATCGTAGGTAACAACAATTAGCAATATAAGACTATAATATTAATTCAACCAAATAGAAACATTATGAAAAAATTATTTGAATTGTGCGGCAAACCATTAACCACATTTGTTTGTGTGGCTATGGCAATTGCCATGTTTGCAACTCCCGAAATGGCTTCGGCAAAGAAAAAGAAAACAATCGGTATTCAACTCTACTCAGTAATGGATGCCATGAAAAAAGATCCTAAAGCATCTGTTGAAAGACTTGGTGATATGGGTTACAATTCATTTGAGTTGGTACAGTGGGGCGGAGACCCAAAGGTTTTCGGTCTTCCTGCCAATGAGTTCAAAGCCCTCTGTGATAAAAACGGAGCCAAAATTACCTCAACGCATTCCGGCATTCAAGAGGACCCTGCCAAAGAAGATGAAATTATGGCACGTTGGCGTCAGCTCTTTGAAACCCAGAAAGCATGTGGTGGCAAGTATTTTGTTATTCCGAGCTATGGTGTGGACTACACCGTAAAGGATGTACAGCGTATGTGCGACTACTTCAACCGCGTTGGCAAAATTGCCGCAGAGTACGGATTGAAAATCGGATATCACAACCATTCCGGTGAGTTCAAGAAATTAAAAGATAGCGATAAGGTTATGTGGGAATATCTCGTTGAGAATACAGATCCTAAATATGTATGCCTTGAATTGGATGTTTATTGGTGTACAAAAGGAGGTAAGTCTCCTGTAGAGTATTTGAAGAAATATCCTAAACGTATAGAACTGTTGCACATTAAGGATGATTTCGTTATCGGTGAAAGCGGAACAATAGACTTTGAGGGTATCTTCACACAGTTCTATAAAAATGGTATGAAAAACTATTTTGTTGAGATTGAAACCCCACAGTATATACGCGATAAGAAGAATGCTGATGGCAGCAAATATACTCAAGAGCAGATTATGAATGAAGTATTTGAGGCTGCACAAAAGAGTATAGAGTATTTGAATAATGCGAAATTCGTGAAAAAATAAGAATACTCTTTTATAGGGCTTATATTCCTAACGCATAGCTTATTACCTGTGTGTAAGATATCGTTGTAGATGTGTTGCAGACAGTTTTGCTGTCACACATCTGCAACGGTAATAAACAATTGATATACAAGAATATTCATATCATTTTCTTCCTTTTGCATCCGCTAACAAATATGTGTAAGGTAGGAGAAACACTTTACTCAGAAAAAAGCGTGATGACCGAACGCGCAGGAATTCGGCTTACTTGACCTCCTTTAACTTTTTCAATAGGTTTCAGGTTCTCTCCTTCTCGATCCGAAGTACGGTAAACCCTCCATTTTATCTTTTTCCCTATCGCTTTTCCGACCGAGAAACTCTTATCTTCATTAGCATAATTAATGAGTACAACTACATACGTTCCATCTACATTTTTATAAGCAGAACACATCAAACCTTTCTGATCTGTATCTCCTTCATGAATCAGTTTTCCGGCATTATCAAATGCAGAAATCGCCAACCGGACAGCTCCCGGACGAATAAAACGACTATAATTACCTAATACCCACATCAGTTTGGAGTCTTCCACACGACCATTTCGGAAATCATTGTCTGTATATGCACGTAGTAAGCCATCTTTATAATCTTCACCGATAGCACGCCACCATTGCCAACTTTTAGCTTGAGCATACACTATGTCATGATGAATCATACGAGCTACATAAAGTGCCGTTTTCATGGTAGGGTCAAAACCTCCACCACCACCAATCTCTTCATCATTGCTCATGATACAGATCTCTGTTTGCCAGAAACTCACCTTATATTTATCTAATGTATCACGCAATTGAGATCGAATACCACGCAAAGCATTCAATGGAGTATTTGTCCAATAGCCATGTCCAACTATCAATCGGGGAACATTCGGAAGATCCCCTAAATAAGTTTCCACACTGTCCGGACGGAAAAACGATTGTATCTGATACCCGCGTTGCCAATCAGTCATATGAGTACTGAACATACAACGATAATCAGATGATTCATTGACCAAAATTTGTGTATCTACTTTCCTGTCCACAAATTCCTTGCTTAATAAACGGACTGTACGGGCTATTTCCCTATTGGTTGCCGGACAGCCTTCTTGCTTCGGTCCCACCCAATTCCAATGTCCATCGGGTTCATTAAAAGGACAAATATAATCGAATTCAATTCCATCGTGTTTTTCCACACCTTGTACTACATCTGCCAGAAAACAAGCATACTTTTTATAACAATCCAATTTAAGATTCGCTGTTCCTCCACGACCTGTATTAGTAGCCAATCCATTTTGAGTATAAAAGACAGGAGGAGAATTCAAGAAGGCCAAAAACTTATTGACTCCACGTTCTTTTGCCAGTTTCAAGAAATTGCGTTGTCCCTGTTGTTTACTCCAATCATAAGTCCCGTCAGGTTTCAAAAAACATTCGGTACGCATCCAAGGGGAAGAAATCTCACTAGCCTTTCCCTGCTCGGCACTTCCTGCCCCGACATTAAAACGCCAGAGTGACAAACCAATTCCTTTCGGCTGTCCGTTTTCATCATTCTCCGTACTGAATAACCAGTCGGCTATCTGATTTTGTTTCTCCTCTGGCCAAAGACCGATAAACTGCATACTCCATGCATCAGATGCACTAAAATACTCCATCGTCTGACAAGGTTTTGAAGTCTCTATCTGAAAACAGACAGCAGATTGTGACCAAACCGCCGTATTTATAATCCATAGCCCAATCGAAGCAATCAATAATCTTATTCTCATCAAAAATATACGTTAAACAAACAATAAACTCTGAACATCACTCTAACGACGACCTAGCTATTGGAGTGTTAGCATTAGAATAGACAAATTTACAAAAATATATTATTCAGCAATTGATCTTTACCCGTAATTTTCTAAGCAATGAGAAAAACATAAATAGGACTAAGATATTGCACATAAAACCAGGGTGAACGTTATAAATCAAGCAAGAATAAAGAAGGAATGATGCCATTATTGTCTATATTTTCCCAAAAAAACTTTATCTTTGTTCCCTATAGGAATTAATTACAATTAAATTCATGGCAAGAGATCCTTTCTGCAAATCTACCACAAACTGTTCACAATGCCCTAAAGTTACTGAAGGCATATGTGTTTACAGAAAACTGTCGAGAGGACAGCATTTCCCTAAAGATAAGTGTACACAAAATTGCATACTTCTCATGATTAAAGGCGAATTGCTGATCAATAGCGAAGAATATCCTGGTACCGTATTATATGACAGACAATTTATTCTTCAAGCTATTGGGTCAAAAATGGAATTGCTTGCACTCACGGAAGTGGAGTACATATGCTATTGGTTTAATGAACTACCAGTAGTTTGCCCCGCTCGTTACCAAGAAATCATTGAACAAGCAGAAGCTCCGATCACTTACACTCCAATGGTCATGAATTCCCAGTTACAGTATCTGGTCACAGACCTCGCCAGTTATCTTGATGAACAACCTCCTTGTGGCAAATTCATCGAACTGAAATGTCAGGAACTAATATTTTTGATCACCACCTATTATCCACTCCCTCAATTAAGGGCTTTTTTCTATCCGATCAGTAGCTATACGGAAAGCTTCCAATATTTTATCATGCAAAATTACAGCAAGGTAAAGAATGTAGAAGAATTTGCACATTTGGGAGGATACACAACTACTACTTTCCGGCGTCTTTTTAGAAACCTATACGGTGTACCCGTCTACGAATGGATATTAGAGAAAAAACGAGAAGGCATTTTGGAGGATCTCCAGCATACAAAAATGCGTATTACTGAAATCAGTAATAGGTACGGTTTCGACTCCTTATCCCACTTCGCCCATTTCTGCAAAGATTCTTTTGGAGATACTCCGCGCGCATTACGTAAGAAAGTAGCCAACGGTGAAAAAATCGGAAAGCTCCCTGATTAAGGAATTATTTCTTTAATTCTTTGGTCAATCAATCAATTTGCTCTATTTTTGCAGTCTGTAAGTGGTGTAAAATAACGAAATTTTAGTTCTAACAATTAAATAATTTAAATTCAATCATTTATGTGGTTA
>ERZ826016.2434-NODE-2434-length-14654-cov-16.002123_pt1 | contig 14654 bp, 12 predicted proteins | sample MGYA00519872_ERZ826016 | MGnify/ENA primary metagenome ERZ826016 (study PRJEB31778, sample SAMEA3449218) | human gut metagenome | biome: human gut; feature: human-associated habitat; material: faeces | place: United Kingdom | collected 2010/2012 ... | reverse complement strand
ATGTTTAATGTATTAGAAAACCTTTTGATTTTGCACTGAGTTTTTCATTTAAGGGTAGAAACGCTTAATTTAGGTATTTTTTACATGGAGGATAATGGATGATAACGGTGGTAATACACAATCGGAATAGAATATTAAATGGTAGGCATCTGACGCAAAGTTGGATGCTTTTTTAATACTCCCCAATAGGGGGATAGAGTGAAGATTGAGAATTTGATCGTGGTTTTTTGTTATCCGGGAAAGGATGTGATTTGGTTGCACAAGAATCCACGACCACGATAGGGACAGGCTGTGCAAATTTTTGCACAGCTATTTTTTTGCCCTGTCCAAAAAAGGACAGGCAAAACCAAAAAAGGACGGCGAAAAGTTATAAAGCATTTGATAGAATGAACACAGAGACAAAAAGGGAGGTCTTATGATTCACCAGATAACGAGAGCAGAATTGATTGTAATTGCTGCTAGATTAAAACAGGCACAAGATATGGTAGGTTATTCCAACGAGAGGATGGCAACAATGTTTGGAATAACAGAAATTCAATATTCGAAGATATTACGTGGACATAGCATGATTACAGAAGATAAGCTCATCATTTTGAAACAGGAAATGAACATAAGTCTTGACTACTTGATTACTGGACAGAGAGCTGGAAGAAATGTTCTGATTTCAGGTCAGCCTATGACAGAAGTAGAATTTCGGATGTATATGGAAGAAATATTATTTTATATTGAGAATCTTCCAATGGAACTAAAGAAGGACAGAATGATGGAGATGATGCGTAGGTTTTACAAAACTTTTGGCACATTGTGATGTGATTTCGTCATTCACAGAAAGCACACAAGGAGTTAAAAGTAACAGTTTACCTTGTGTGCTTTTATGGCTGATGAAGTCATGTATTTTATCCAAAAGGTCAGACGGTGTCTGACTAATTTGAACATTGATAATTGAATATTCAGATACATGCAGGACGTGTGGAATATGTGGAGCCACTATGCGGACACGCCATGAGAAGCCTGCTTTCATATATGATGAAGGTTCATGTGATGGAATATGGAAATAGATTCTATATTGAAACTAAGGTAGGGAGCGAGTAATGTCTGGCAAAATATACAGCAGTTGTATTAGGCAATGATACATATTTTTAATAATGATACTTCCGGAGTATTCCGGTCAACAAGAATGACGGTGCGAGACCGATGTGGGCAGAGGACTGAACTGCCACCTGTATGAATTTTTATATTTGTCAATAAAAGCATATTTAACGGTAAGTGTTCTTTTATTGGCAAATATGCCATGACGATAACAACAGAAAAAGTACATTTTCTTAGAAAGAGGTGAGCTATGGAAAAGAAAGTTAATAAGAAGGACTTCATAAGATACGATGAAGGTGCTGAGAGATATTCAATGAGCAAGCACAGCTTTATGAAGCTGGCGCAGGAAGCTCATGCGGTATATAAAATCAATCGTATTACGTTAGTGAATGTACCTATTTTTGAGGAATATCTTGAATCTTTTCGTGTGTAAAAATGATAGAAAAGTGGTTGCAAATTATTGTATATCAAAAAATCAGTTGACTTTTTGATATACAAGATGTATTATGGATTTAAGGTTATGAAGGGTAGGTGATGACGGTTGGCAAGAACCGGGAGACCACGACTGGAGAATCCTAGAAGTGAAGGTGTGTTTATCCGTCTCACAAAAGATGAGCATACGGATATAACAGAGTATGCAAATGATCATAATCTGACCATAACACAGACGCTTGTTCAAGGATTTTACACGATGGTTGACAAAAACAAGTCTGAGGACGAGTGATGGCATTTGTGACCTCTTTCTTTTAGAAAGGTGGTGCAATATGTCAAAATCAAGAAAAGATTCAAAAGGCAGAGTTCTTAGAAAGGGTGAAAGCCAGAGAAAGAACGATGGCAGGTACATTTACCAGTACACAGATCCAAACGGAAAAAGACATGTGATTTATGCAAATGATCTATTGGAGCTACGTGAAAAGGAGAAAGACCTTATTCGCAATCAGTTAGATGGATTAGATTCATATTGCAATGGAAAAGTTACTCTTAATTATGTATTTGATAGGTATATATCTACTAAGTATGACCTGAAAGAACATACAAGAGCAAACTATAAGTATATGTATAATCATTTTGTCAGAGATACATTTGGTAAAAGAAGAATTGACGAGATAAAGTATTCGGATGTAAAGTTCTTTTATTATTCATTGCTGAATGAAGCTGGAATAAAAGCAAATACCTTGGATAATATCCATACAGTTTTGCACCCGGCATTTCAAATGGCGGTTCGGGACAATATCATTCGGAATAATCCGTCGAGTGGTGTAATGGCAGAGATTAAGAAAAAAGAGGGCAAGAATAAAGGTATTCGTCATGCACTTACGCTGGAGCAACAGAGAGCATTTCTAAATTATGTTGCAAACAGTCCGGTATATGTTCATTGGTTGCCATTGTTCACAGCACTTTTTGGTACAGGTTGTCGTATCGGTGAGATGTTAGGGTTACGTTGGGAAGATATTGACTATGCAAATAAGACGATAAGCATCAATCACACTGCAATATACAGGTTTATGGAAAACGGAAAAAGTGAATTTCACATTTCTACTCCAAAAACTGAAGCAGGGATAAGGATTATTCCGATGCTTGATGCAGTAGAGCAGGCTTTTCGTGATGAGTATGAAGCACAGAAAGAGACTGGATTTAATATTCAGGTGGTCGATGGCATGAGTGGATTCGTTTTTTGCAATAAGGACGGAAATATTCATAAACCAAGCGTGATCAATCTTGCTATCAAAAGAATTTATGAAGCCTACAATGCCGAAGAAATTATTAAGGCAAAACGGGAATCCAGACGTCCCATATTGATTCCACATTTCTCATGTCATCATATCAGGCATACATTTTGCACTAGATTTTGCGAAAATGAAACCAATCTGAAAGTAATTCAGAGCATAATGGGACACGCAAATATTGAGACAACGATGGATATATATGCTGAAGCGACAGAGATAAAGAAAAAGGAAGCAATGAAAGCACTGGAGAACAACAGCGATATATTTTAGGAAGAAGTCCTTGAAAGGACATTTCCTAGAACGTACATGACATCAAAACAGTAGAAATACATCAAATTGATTACAAATTTTTGTTTTTATTTGGACTTTAGTGGATTGTCAAGAAATGCCCAAAGCAAGACAATTCATACAGTAAGTACCAGTATGGACTAATATGGATTATCGACCATTAGGTTCCCGACAATGAAGACACTGGACTCCGATAAGAAGGAAAATAAGGCACTTAAGAGTAACACAGCAGAAAACTGCGACCAGATTGCGACCGTTGAAGAAAAGATTGATTTCTCAAATGTAAAGATTGAACCATTGTTTGAGGAAACGGTTGATTTTGATACATTCAGCAAATCTGATTTCAGAGCTGTTAAGGTAAAAGAGTGTGTTGCAGTACCTAAGAGCAAAAAACTTTTACAGTTTACTTTGGATGATGGTACAGGTGTTGATAGAACAATTCTTTCCGGTATTCATGCATACTATGAGCCAGAAGAATTAGTTGGTAAGACACTGATTGCCATTACAAATCTTCCACCAAGAGCAATGATGGGAATTGAATCTTGCGGTGTGTTACTTTCAGCAGTTAATAACCTTAAAGATTCAGAGGATGAAGAACTGCATCTTCTTATGGTAGATAATCACATCCCAGCAGGCGCAAAGTTGTATTAAAATAAAGAGGACACGCTAAAAAATAGGATTCCCTCATTTCATTGAGGGAGTCCTATTTCTTTGAATCATTTAAACTATACCTCGTCCTACTATATTTTTAATTTTTCTTTCCTATATTTTTATAGTTAAAAAAATAGTGCTGACTTACTTATTACTGTAAATCAGCACTATCTTATGTATGCTTGTCCTATTTAGAAGCTTTAATCATTTTCTTATCTGTAAAGAAGAAAAGTAGAGAGATAAGATAATATTGGTAAAATGAAAATGGACGGAGTTATGACTTGTGGTGGAGCTGTGATTCCGTCTTTTTTGTTTTAGGGAGATTATTTTTGGACATTGTCATCGTTCGTTGAGACTGTAGATATTAAAAAAATGATATTAAGATATTGAGAATTATAGGATTAGTGGTATAATATTTTTGAACGGTATTTTGGTCGGAGGGTACGAAAATGATGGATTTGTTTGTTAATGATAATTATAAATTATTAAAACTAATGTATGATAATCAAACGGTCATATTAAATAAGAGAGTAGTTCCATTGACACAAATGGAAATATCATCAGCTTTGAATTTTAGTAAAATGAAAACAAATGCGATATTTGTCGAGTTACAGAATACCGGCTTAATAATTCAGGAGACAAGGGGTAAGTACAGTTTAACGGACATAGCAAATGAGATAATTGAAGGCGTATGCAAATTAGATAAAAGAGTTAAGGAGCGTAAGGAAAATGTGTAAAGTAGGCATCATTTTCGATGACAGTTTGAACACAGCTACAAATGTACCATTTATTGATACGATAGCTAATATATTAAGAGATTCAAAGGATAAAGAAGAAGGTTATTTACCAGAAGAATATAAAAATGTAATTATTCCTATGCTCGTAATTACACGACTTGATTTAGTATGGGCAGATATAAGTGAGGATAAAAAAGCAAGATTCAAAAAAACTCTTGATAAAGTAAATAGCGATCCAAACTGCACTCCAAAGATGAAATATGATAGATTAAAAACAGCATGTGGAAAAAGATTTTATAATGAATCAGGGATTACTTTAGAACAGTTAAAATCAGCGGATAAAGATAATTTGGCAAAAACTTTTAAAGAATATATAGGTGGATTTTCACCAAATGTTAAGACATTGCTTAAGAACTTTAAATTTAATGATGAAATAGATAAAATGAAAAAATGTAGAGTCCTTAGTACGGTAATCAATCAGTTTTGGAATAATAGAGCAATGTTTGACCCCAAAGAAACTGACGATACAGCTATGGGTAATATGTTTGAGATGGTAATAAGAAAGTATTTTGCTACATCTTCTAATGGACAGTTCTTTACCCCAAGAGAAATCATTGCATTGATGATGAACATAATAATCAATAGCCCTGATATTGATGAAAACCTTTTTAAAGATGGCTCAAGTATAAATATATTAGATATGGCTTGTGGTACAGGTGGCATGCTTTCAGTTGCAGAAAGTACACTATCCACTATAAATAGAAAGATTACTGTTAATTTATTTGGACAGGAGAATGATCCTAAATTACATTCAGTATGCTTATCGGATATTATAATTAAAGGACAAAAAGAAGAAAATATTAAGTGTTTAAATACTTTATATGAAGATGGATTTCCAAAAGAGGATATGGATTTTATCTTAACAAATCCTCCATTTGGAACTGATTGGAAACCATCTGGTGGAAAAAAAGATGAAAAGTCTGATAATCTTAAAATGCAGTACAAAAAAATAGAAGAGGAAGTTGCAAAAAAAGAGAAAGGAAAATATGGAGCAGGAATTCCTTCTGATGGAACAGATTGTCAGATTATGTTTATTCAGCATGCTCTTTATAAATTAAAGAAATCTGGTAAGGCATGTATTATTTCAAATAATAAACCATTGTTTGCTGGTGATGTTGGTAGTGGAGAAAGCAATATTCGTAAATGGATATTAGACAATGACTGGCTTGAGGCTATTATTAAACTACCAGGACAGATGTTTTATAATACAGGAATCAATATATATCTTAATGTATTCAATAAAGGTAAGGTGGAGAATAGAAGAGATAAAATATTGTTAATAGACGCATCTGATAATGATGGAGAAATGAATTTCCATAGACCAGCAAAACGTTCGGCAGGAGATAAGAGAAATGAATTAACCAGACAACACGTTGAACGTATTGTAAAATTATATTGTGATTTTGAAACAACACAGTATTCAAAAGTAATTGGTGTAGAAGATTTTATGCTGATGAAATTTACTACTAAACAGGCATATCAATGTGATTTTGCAATTAATGATGAAAGATTGGAAAATTTTAGGGATGGGAAATTATACCATGCACTGACACATGGAGGAAAAATCTCCGAAGAACAAATAAATTTATTGATAAGAACACCAGAGAATGAACTGGAAGAATCTGAAAAAGTAAATGTGATTAGACATAAAACAGGAATGAATACATTTGAAAGAATATATTCAGTTTTAAACAATTCTATTTCAGATGACATTGTTTATAGCATGGATAAATTTATAGAAGATTTACAATCCATTTTGGGATATAAACAAATAGATATGCTTACTGGTAAATTAAAAAAGAATGGACAGCCTGCAACTAAAAAAACGTGGGTTCTTTCGGAATGTGATAATTTAACAGGCGAAGAGATTAAGAAGAGTTTTTGCAACAAAAGTTTTGCTGAAATCTTCAAAATGATTGCATTTGATTTTGGCGTACATGATGAGCAGGCGGTAATCGTAGAGGATGCGAATGGTGTTGTGTATGATGATGATACTAAAGATACAGAAACAATACAGGTATCATCTGAAATGTCAAAGTGTGTAACTGATGAATTAGAAACAGAATTATCTGAAGAAGAAAAGAAAAAGCAAAAAGAACATAACACTCTTTATGGAGCTGCATGGGAAGAAAAAATGGTTGAACGATACTTAGAGAAAGAAGTTTTACCATATGCTGTAAATACCCACAAAGTGGATAAGGTTGTATATGGTTCAGGCTGGTCGTTTAATAAACAATTTTATGTATATAAGCCATTACCTAAATCTGTTGATTTACTAAAAGAATATCAAAACTTAGAAGCTAGTATATCAGAAGACCTAAAAATAATTTTGGGAGATGTAAAAAATGGATGATTTATTAGAAAAAGTAGATTATGTTAGTTGTCTTCCAGAAGGATGGAGAATAAAACGCACTAAATATGAATTTACGATTATTAATGGTTCTACTCCAGATACAAACTATAGTGAATATTGGGATGGCGATATCAATTGGATAGGGCCAGCAGATATGCAAGAGTTTGGTGAAATTAAAGAGGGAAAAAGCACAATTACATTAGCAGGTTATAATTCGTGCAGTACTATTTTATTGCCAGAAGGGTCAATCGTAATTTCAACAAGAGCACCTATTGGGAAAATAAATATTTCAGTAGGGGAACTGTGTACAAATCAAGGATGTAAGAGCTTGGTTAGAAAGTATAAAAATAATAGATATTTTTATTATCATTTTTATATGATAAAAGAAAAACTAATCTCATTAGGAAGAGGCACAACATTTAAGGAATTAAGTACAACAGATTTAAAAAATGTTTATATACTTATTCCGCCAGATGATGAACAGGAAAAAATCTCTTTGTTTTTGGATGCTAATGTACCAATTTTAAATAAAGCAATAAATGTCTTAAGTGATGAAATAAAACTATTAGAGAACGTAAAGAAATCATTAATCACAGAATGTATTACTTGTGGACTTAATAAAAATGTAGAATTATTACCAAATAATAATTCAATTTTTAATTGTATTCCTAAAGAGTGGAAGTGCATAAAAGTAAAATATGTTGCCAACTTCTATAACGGAGATAGAAGCGAAAAATATCCTAAAGACTACGAAATCGTTGAGGAAGGAATTGCATTCTTAAATTCAGAAAATATACACGGAGAAGTTGTTGATACATCTCAAAAATGTAAATATATTACAAAAGAAAAATATTCTGAATTAGGTGGTGCAAAATTAAAAATTGATGATATTATTTTCTGTCTGAGAGGAAGTATTGGTTTATGTGCAATAAATAAGACAGAAGATAAAGGAACTGTAGCATCATCATTAGTAGCTATAAGAGCAAAGCATTGTATTTTACCAGATTTTTTAAATTACTGTTTATCCTCTGAACTTACAAAAATCCAAACAACACAATGCATGAATGGTTCATGCGCCGCAAATCTATCAGCAGACGATGTAAAAAATTATTTTATTTCAATGCCAAATAGCCTTGATGAACAACAAGAAATTGTTGATTATCTGGATAAAAAATGTGGAGCTATTAATAGAATTATTGAGGTAAAAACAAAACAAATAGAAAAACTTGAAACTCATAAACAATCAATGATTTATGACTATGTGACAGGAACAAAAAGAGTAGGAGGTACAGCTTAATGACAGAAATTGAAACAAAAATTTTTCATTCGTATTTTGCTTATGGCTTGATTAAAAATGGCTATAAGGGTGCCAAATTAAAGAATCCTGATAAAGCGGGAACTGTTGAAGCAGAATTTGATCAATCAGAATGTGATAAGTTTATTCTTACCTACGACAAAGAAAATTGTCTAAATCCAACTATTTTAATTGAATATATAAGGGACACACAAAAAGAGGATTATGATGATGTAGAAGAGTCTTGTGGTGCAGCTACAGATGAGATTATTACCAAATCAGTTGTTCAAGAAATAGAAGAGAAAAGTGTTTTGGAAGTATTGAAGAATGGATTTGACATAAAGGGTCAATCATTCAGAAAACATTTTGAAGCATTTGCAAAGAAGCCAACTGATTATTCCGTTGGAACTAGAGAACATACAGATTATGAAAAAAATCAATTTTGGTGCATTCATGAATTCTGCTATAGTGAAAAAAGTAGAGAAAGTATAGATTTTGCTATTTTTGTTAATGGCTTACCGGTATTTGACTTTGAATTAAAAACAAGATTAGCAAGTAGTAAATATACTTATGCGGATGCAGTTAAACAATATGAAGGACGTGTAAAGAGTAGCAAAAAAGGCGATAAAACTCATAAGTATTGGGATAAGAAAATGGGTATGATGGTTCATTTTGCTGTTGATGATAACAACATATATGTATGTACTGATGTTAAGGAAGAAAATTCAAGATTTAGACCTTTTAACAGAGGAATTGGTTATGGAATAAGCAAGAGAGGTGGAAATCCAATTGCTAAGAGTGGGTTTAGCGTGGAATACTTGTATCAAGAATTTATTCCAGAAGATCCTTTAGATGCAGGTTCTATAGACAATATTCTTTCCAAAGAGCATGTAAATGATATTGTAAAACATTATATGCATTATGAAAATAATAATTTGATTTTCCCAAGATTTCATCAGTTGAATGCTGTAACAAGATTGGAAGATGATATAAAAGTTAAGGTAAGGGATGCCAATAATTCAAATGAGAATTATTTGATACAGCATTCTGCTGGTTCTGGAAAAACCAAATCTATCGCATGGCTTACATATAAATTACAAGCTATGAAGCAGAAAGATGGAACTAATCTATTTGGTTCTATACTTATTATCACTGATAGAAAAGTTGTTATTGAACAGCTTAGTAAAGCAATCTGGGATAATGATAAACGTGATGATGATATGGTTGCAAGAATAGAGCTTTCTGATAACAAATCTAATGCTCTTAAAGAAGCATTGAAGAATGAGAAAAGAATTATTACATGTACCATTCAATCATTTTTATCGCTTAAGAGTAAATTGGATTTTGACTTAGATAAAAAATACTTGGTTATTATTGATGAGTCACATTCTTCTACAGATGGAAAAGATATTGAACAAGTGAAGGCATCTATTGAAACTGTAACAGGTGGAGATAACCTTACTCTTATTGGATTTACTGCAACGCCAAAGAAGTCTACACTTATGAATTTTGGCTCTCATTTTAGAACCTATACAGACGATAAAGGTAAAAAAAGAACAGAAAAGATTCCTTTCGATGTGTATTCTATGAGACAGGCTGTGGAAGAAGGATATATTTTAGATGCATTTGCTGCGTATAAAACATTGGAAGCACACTGTCAATTAGTACTTATTTCAGATGATAAGGAAGTTGAAAAGAACTATGCTCAAAGTGTTCTTCAGGACATGAAGGAAGAAAAAGGTCTCAATATCACTAATAAGGTAGATTTCATTATAAAGGATTTTTATTATAATTTTGATGGTGTTCTTGATGGTGAAGAAAAGGCGATGATACTTGCAGATACCATTCCAGAAGCCGTTGAGTTCTTTAAAATAATGAAAGAAAAATTGGCAGAAAGTACATATGATCCAATGAGAGATGTAGATGTTCTTATTGCATTTTCAGGAAAGGATGGAGATGGCAAAACGGAAAATGATTATAATAAGTTGACCCCATTGCCAAATCAAGACATTATCCTTGCAACATTTGATAAAAACAAAAAGTACAAGTTCCTTATTGTTGTAAACAAATATCAAGCAGGATATGACCAGCCAAAATTATGTGCAATGTACGTTGATAAAGATTTGGAATCAGATGTTCAGATTGTGCAAACTTTATCCAGAGTTAATAGACCTTATTATACAGAAGCAGGATTATTAAAGCCTATCTCTATAGTAGATTTCAGAAATAAATTTGGAACTATAAAGAAAGCATTTTCTACTTTCTATGAGGCTACATATCTAAGTAGATTACAGGTAACTGTAAATGATTTAGAAGCGATATACCAAAGACTTTTTTCAGCAGACGTTTTATCAAGTAAGATGTTTGATGACTATAAAAATCAAATATTTGCTGAAATTTCCAAGGTTGGGCAAGAAATAGAAAGGGATAAGAATTCTGGTGACGCAACGTTAATTGCAAAAGCAGATAAAAATATTTCTAACATTTACAGCTATATTAGAATGTATGTAATGTTAATGGAAGATTCTGATGAAAGAGCTAATATCATTGGAACAGATTATGAAACTGCATATTCTTGTCTTGAACGAATGAAAAATTTTATCAGTTCATTGGTAAGACCTACTGGAAGAAAAAGAGAAGCAATCGTAAAAGATGTAGGTCAATTTGTTACAGGACAAAAGGTAGACGCTCATGATGCAGATAAAACACTTACAGCGCATGGACTTATTTCTCAAGGATATAGAGACTACAATGTTGGACCAAAGGATGATAAAGAAAAGTTATCTATCTTAATTAAGGAAATGAATGGAATTGATGAGGATTCTGTTTCAAAAATTGTAGATTTACTATCCAAAAGAAGACAACTTAGAAATATTGCAAATAATACAACCAATTCTAAACATGATTTTTCTGTTCAGTTCCAAGATTTCTTTTTAAGGGAATTAGATGATCTTGATTATAATGACGAAATTGATAATGACAAATACAATGAGTTATATCACAATTGGGAGCAGATATCAGATTTGGTATATGATAAAATAAAAAATACCAAAGGTTAAAAAAATTAGTCAAAGCCAGCCGCATAAATGCTGGCTTTGACTAATTAGAAATAGTTTGAAAATATGTTGCAAGCTCAAATTTATTTATGGAGTTTCCAAAAGCCATTTCCATGCAGGAAGTACTGAAATCGGGATTCCGTCACATTCTATAGATGCTTCCTCGCTATTTGTAATAATAAGGCATTTTGCATCTGGAATAAAGTTATGAAGTTTTACAAAAGCTCTGGTCTCACGTTCCCGTGTATCCATATCATCGAGAACCTGCAGTGATACCTGAATAGCAAGCTTTTCATCAGGAACATAGAAATCAATCTCCACATTGTTTTCAAAATAGAAGACATTTTCCATACCATAGCGTCTGACAAGTTCTATTGCTACAAGGTTTTCTAATTGCGCAGATTTACAGTCCAAAAGCATCAGACCTACAAGACCGGTGTCCATGAAATAGTATTTAGGGGAAGTCTCTTTTTCCACAAGCTTTGCAGCATAATTTGTCAGAGGGAATATGAGATAGGAATCATTCATATATCCCACATAGTTTATGACGGTCTGTTTACCAAGGGAAGTTCCGGCACTCTTTGCGATATTAGTTAGTCTGGTAAAGGATAATGGTTTGGTAATGAACTCAGCTATTTTCTTTAATAAAAGCTTAACGGCAAAGTCGTTTGTGATTTTGTTTCTTGTAATAATATCTCCCAGGTAAACCGTCTGATAAATGCTGCTTAAGAAGGTTCTTTTATTTTTGATTTCCACAAGTTCAGGAAATGCACCGTAAGTAACATATTCATTATACTGTGCAAGCAGCTCCGCTTTATCACTTGTACTGATGGTATTCAGGTAATTCTTTTCCTTACCGTTCGCAATCAGGTATTCGGCAAAGGAGTAAGGATATATATTCATAATCACGAATCGTCCACCCAGTGTGGAAGCAATCTCACTGCTGAGCATTTTGCTGTTACTTCCGGTGATACTTATCCTGTATTTCATATCTGCAATTCTGCGTACGAATTTTTCCCATCCGTCAATATTTTGTATTTCATCAAGAAATAAATATGGCTTATTACCTGCTCCCGAAAGCTCAAGCCCTATTTCCAGGATGGTATTCAAATCATCGGCTGTCATTTCCAACAGACGTTCATCTTCGAAATTTACATAGACGATCTGTGATAAAGGAACCTTCTTTTCAAGTAAGGCCTGTATCTGCTGATACATCATATAGGATTTGCCACATCTTCTGATGCCGACAAAGCAATAGTTTATATTTTCTTCCAAAGGATAATGTCTGGCAATTAATGGATTGTTTAAGTAAATATCCTTCTGATCAACCATGATCTGTTTCAGAGTATCTCTATTCATAAGCAAACCTCCAATCTATAAAACAATTATATATTAAAAGTGTTCTATATACAAGACAAAAATAAAACTATTTTGTTTTGCGGGACGATATACAGATAGTATATGCAGAAAAGCTTCATATACTAATATATGTAAAGTTTCCTCTACGGAAACTTTTGTTGCCGGATGGGGTGATGATACTTCCGGTTATTCCCGATAGAATAATACTTGTCAAGGACAACAAGACAAAGCTGATTGTTGTCAGCGAGATTAACAAGGTGGAGCTTGAGGAACTGATTAACTGTATTCTGGAAAAAGGTATTGAGGAGCATGGTTTTTATGAATAGGAACAGATAAAATATTGACAGTCTGCAAGGTGCGATAAGTGTCTTGTAGACTGTTGAATCAGAATCGAGAAGTGGATAATAGATTTGGGTTATAATTTGTTATATATAAAGCATTTTGATAAATATGCCGATATAATGTGTGCAAGGATGGCATTGCATTTCAAAGGATTGAATTTGAGGTGCAGTGCCTTTTATTATTCCGCTCGGACCTTTCTGGAGAGCGGTGCGGTTGTGAATGACAGAGCAACTGCGGAAAGGAGTAAAAATGAGTATAGGAGCAGTAGGATACAGTACCGATTTTTATCGTGCTGGCTATCGTAAGAACAGTTCAAACGATTCAGTTTCAAAGTTTACAACAATGGGTTCTGCAACACAAGAGACTACATCGTCTAACAATGGAAAAACAATTGGTGTTACAACAGCAGGGAATACAGGATTGTTAGCAAAATATGCTGACTCTTCTACACCAGCTGAACCAATAATTAAAGTGGGCGATTATGAGGTTCGTGTTAATGATATAGATCCCAATAATGCGACAGAGTTAGAAATGTTTGCTCTGATGTCTTATATGGAAGATGTGGGTATGATTGAAAAACATGGTATGGCTTCCTATTCAAAGATGAAGGCATATGCATCGCAGTCAGAATATGATGGAGTTTGCTCCGGCATTTATGATGAACAGGCTTTCTGGGATAAAAAACAGGACTGGTTTGCAATTATTGACAATGCAAAACAGACATTTTCAGGTATGACAGAGACATATTCGCAATCAGTGGAATGTGGAAAGCTTTTATCATATTTAGAAAAGTGGAACACAAAGGTAAGTAGCAGAGATTTATTTAGTGAAGCAGTTCAGAAATTTCGTGATGACAATCAGCTGACAGCTCAGGAACTCAAAGAAGAAAAAGACTGGCGAGAAATGACAGATGAAGAATGGGATAAAATGATAGAGGGTGTAGATGAATATATCGACGCATTTAAGGAACGCCTAAGACAGCTGAAAGAAATACAAGATGAAGCCGCTCAGAAAGCCGCTTTGGAGGCTGATTCAGATATGAGAGCAACTGCGGTTTCATCGGCAGCACTTAGTGCAACTGCAAATGGTTTAGGTGGTACATCTGAAGCTGATGCAGAAAGCCAGACAGAAGATGGTGTGATATACGAAAAGAATTGGACAAAGAATCTAAAAACCGATGATCAGACAGTACTTCGCACAGCAAAAGAGGCTCAGGAGATGGAGAATAAGGATTTGAGTAGATTTGAGGAGGTACAGCTGACCGGCACTACAACAGTAGGTGTTTCACAAACAGATACAGGTACAGAGTGTGCTTCTGTAGAGGAGGATGAAAATAAAGAAAAGGTTTGGACGATTACTGCCTTTGGAGAAGATGGAATTGTCAGTACCAGATGATTTCGCAATACTGAAGGTTGTGATTGACATGTATGAAACAGCGCAGAAAGAAAATAATGAGCTGAAGGAAAAATATAAGGAATTGCATGAGATGATTGATCAAATATATCAGTCCTGATTTATGTTGGAACCCATAATAGGGTGTGTGCATATTTTTGCATGCACCCTATGATATTCTAAATATGTAAAGATTAGTATTAGAGAAAGGATGGTTTGAAATGCTTGATTTTTTAGGAGGAGAGTATCCCAAAGTTTGTGTAAACCTCCAAACTGATGTAAGATAAAATTACTCAGTTTGGAGGT
>ERZ826016.2430-NODE-2430-length-14665-cov-3.473238_pt1 | contig 14665 bp, 12 predicted proteins | sample MGYA00519872_ERZ826016 | MGnify/ENA primary metagenome ERZ826016 (study PRJEB31778, sample SAMEA3449218) | human gut metagenome | biome: human gut; feature: human-associated habitat; material: faeces | place: United Kingdom | collected 2010/2012 ... | reverse complement strand
TCCTACGCCTCCTTTATAGAAGTTGCGTCCCAAACGATAATCTGTTTTTAGATGTCCTATAGTCGGTTCGATTCCTGCACGCTTGCAGAAGATTTTATGTTTTTTCTTTCGTTGGTAATAAGAGTCCCTTGCTTTGGGTATATCTGGTATTAAAATTTCCGTTCCATCTATTTCTTTCTTTCCTCGGTATCCTCTGTCCCCAGCCAGTTGTTTGATACTCCGACCCGTTAAACGTGTTACTTGCTTTAGACTTTCTTCTATTGTGTGTCCATCGTATTCATTTCTGAATGAGCAGGCTCCTAAAATTATTCCTGTTTGAGAACGGATAATGGAGACTTTGTTGCCGAACTCGTATTTCTTATGTTCTTTCCCTTTACTGATACATTGTACATCCGGCTCATGAATGGAATAGATTTTATGTGAAGTGCCTTTGCGTTGTGAGAGAATCTTTTCAAATAATGAGATTATGTTCCCATAAGAATGGTCACCCTGCAAATTTCTTTTCAATTCCCTGACTAGTCTGCCGGCTATGGTTCGTAATTTCCTATCTGCTTTTAGAGATTTCTTACGGTTCTTAGGGTGGTTACGAAATCTCTGATCGCGATAGAGCTTCTTTAATACAAAGGTGTACGATTGACGAAGTGGCAAGTTTTCTTCAGCAACAATCTTCAGTACTTTCTTGATTATTTTTTTATGCAACTTCGCATCTGTGGGATATGTGACATTCTTTTCTTGCACAGTAGAATCTATAAATGCGACCTTATGATGTTCGTCATCATCATTTTCATTATTAACTCGAATACTTTCAGAAAGAATTAACTCAATGCCTTTTTCTCCAATCCTTTTGCGGAAATGAACAAGCTCCGTTGCATTGCATGGATAAGCAGGAGTAAACTCTTGCTGCCCACAAAAATATTGATAATAAGCGTTCTCGCTCCATTGTTCCACCACTGACTCATCCGAAACATTGCGTAAATGCTTTAAGATTAAAAGACCACACATTAAACGGATAGGCTTAGCCGGACGAGCATTGTCCATACAATACAATGGAGTGAAGTTATCTTCAAATAGTTGCCAGTTGATCTTGTTGGCTAACTTATACAAAGGATGCTGCTGATTAAGCATATCTGCCAAATCAGAGAACAAAGAGGGGGAATGCGTAGTCGTTTTTATCATAAAATCTGCAAGATTTAGGATATAAAGATACTGAAACTTGCAGATTTTACCAAATTACACAATATCTATTTTGTTGAATAATAGTAACATAGTTCTTTTTTAAGGGGCGACTACTTAAAAAATACAATTTATAATGAAGGTACCAGTTTGGTTATGGACTTGGTAATTGATAATTGATTATGGTTTAAGGACTATACTAATCAGATAACGGAGTATACTTATAATAAAAATGGTAATCTGATTAAAAATTCAAACAAGAATATTAGTAATATTGGATATAATCTTTTAAATTTGCCTAATCAGGTAACTTTTGCGAACGGTAACAGTACCCGGTATGAGTATGCTGCTGACGGAACGAAGTTGCGTACGGTACATAAGACGGGACTACTACTTTGACAACGGATTACTGTGGGAATGTGGTCTATGAGAACGGGGTGTTGAGAATGCTGCTCAATGAGGCGAGGTATGTGAGTTTCCCGAATAAAAAGTATCATTTCTATTTGAAAGATCATCAGGGGAATGTAAGGGTTGTGGCAGACAAGGATGGTAATGTGGAGGAGACGAATGCGTATTATCCGTTTGGGGGGACGTTTACATCAACCAATAGTGTTCAGCCTTACAAGTATAATGGTAAGGAGTTGGATACGAGGAATGGATTGAACTGGTATGATTATGGGGCGAGGCATTATGATGCGGCGATAGGAAGATGGCATGCAATAGATCCAAAATGTGAAAAGTACAATTACTTGTCTCCATATGTTTATTGTAACAATGGCCCCATTGATAAAATTGATCCTACCGGAGAAGATTGGTATAGAGACAATAACGGCAACCTGCGTTGGGTAGAAGGTAGCGAAGAAATTGAGGGATGTGAAAGACTCGGTTCATCCGTTTCTATATCTCTGGGAGATGGTTTGTATCTTAACGCTTATCAGAATGGTGGTATCATTGCGAACCAAGCAGTCAATGCGTTCGACTTAATTGCCGGTAGCGGAAAATTACAGAAGCAGTTCTTAGGCAATCAAAGTCCTTTATCGGAAGACTCAAAATCAGCATTGTTCAATGGACTGACCAGCAGGGGAGTTGATGCAATAGCCCGTCCCGTAGGAGAGTTTCTGGTAGAACAGGGGGTTGCTTTGATGGGAGGCAAACTATTAGGTTGGGGAATTGGAAAGTTGACCGGACAATTTGCCTCCAAAAGTAGCAGTGTTGCCCAAGCTGTGGAAGCTTCTTCTATCGGTAATGAAGCGGCTGTTGGAACCCATTCTGTTTACATAGGGGTAGATGCTTCGGGAACTATTCGATATGTAGGCATAACAGGTCGTGAGCCATCTGTCAGGTTTTTGGAACATTTACATTCGGGAACGGCAAGAGGTGCACTAAAGTTTACACCTGTTGAAGGTGCTGAAAATCTGACAAGAACTCAAGCCCGGGTATGGGAACAAACTCTAATTAACCGGTATGGAATGGAAAAAAATGGAGGAACATTATTAAATAAAATCAATTCAATCGCCCCTAAAAACTGGGCAAAATATGGTATAAAATAATATGGGAGCAAAAAGAATCAGAACAAAAATTGGAGATGTCTTTTCGGTGAAAGTATCAGAATCCGATATAAAGTATTTCCAACTGATAGCATTTGATTTAACTATGTTGAACAGTGATGTTATCAGAGCTTTTAAAAAGGTGTATACTTTGGATGAACATCCTACGTTATCAGAAATAGTCAATGGCGAGGTGGAGTTTTATGCTCATTGTGTGACTAATTTTGGGCCTAAACTCTCTTTGTGGGAGAAAGTGGGAAGTATCGCTGATGTAGGAGATACAAGCCATATTCTATTCAGAGATACAAGAGACTGGGCTCGTGAGCCGGGTGAAGAACCGATTCAGATATCACATAGGTGGTATGTATGGCATATCAATGACGAAAATTTTACCGATGTTGGGAAATTAGAAGGCGAAAACAGGAAAGCAGAAATTGGGATGGTTTTAAGTCCTTGGGATATTGTAGATCGTATAAAGACAGGAAAGTATAATTTTTGGCATCCTGATTTTGAATAACTGATCATTACCCTGATATAGGTTGTCTAATTAAAGATAATTTATATCAGGGTATTTTTTATCTAATGAAATTTCTTCAACTGGAAATATAAACAGCATAGTAATAATATTTCTCTGTGTGGTGAAGAGTTTTCCAATCTTTTATGAACCTCAAAATATTTTGTAAATTTGTGCAAATCATGAATGTAGAAGTAATGTTGCTGAATCAATTTGACAAACGTTTTCCTACGGAAGAAAGTTGTATAGATTATTTTCGAATAATAAAGGAGCCACTATTGCCCAGATGCTCCAAATGCGCTTGCACATCTTATTATAATTGGTTAAAAGGAAAGTAAGCATTCGAGTGTACAAAATGCCGTCATCGCATTGCTCTTACAAAAGACACAGTCATGGAATATAGTAAGCAGTCTCTTCGTTTTGGTGGTTCTACACAATGCACTTGATGACTTTCAAGCAAGTCCTTTCAGCCAAAGAAGTGCAACACCAGTTAGGTATGGAACAATATCCGCCTGTGTGGTTAATGATGATGAAGTTAAGAGACATCATGGGGAAACGGGAGAAAATCTATCAACTTTCAGGTGATATAGAACTTGATGAAGCATTCTTTCCTACTCGCATGAATGATGCAGAGAAAGAAGAAACCTTAAAGCGTGATGCTGGCAGCCAAAGGTAAACTAAAGTTTTGGTTATCGCTGAAAGTAAACAAGTTGAAAAAGTACTTGGCGAATATTTGGCTCATCCAAAAGCTCAATGAGGGTATCCTAATTGATGCATCATCTTCGAGAATCAGTCAGAAAAGCCTTTGGTAAAGCCATAAGCTCTAGTGTCGGACTCATAGATTCCAGTTATTAATAGACAAGGTAAAAAATGCGTTTATTTTTATAATTGATGAATTATAGACAATAAAATACGAGGTCTACATTCGAATAGTCCGAACATAAACCTCGTAAATGGTAATTTTTATGATCTTTCTTATGATAGATCTGATACTGCTTTGAAATAACCGATTGATTCGGCTATACCCATAAATGGATCACTCATATCCTTTTCATATTCAAGACTGCACATTCCGGTATATTTTACTTTCCGCATCATCTTAACCAATGCAGGAAAATCTATTTTACCACGTCCGAGTTCAATGGCATGTCCGGCTTTTGTGGAATCCGTTACATCTTTAATATGCATATCAAAGACACGTGTATGATACTTCTTCAAGTCCGCAACCGGATCACAACCGTTACGCAAATCGTGGCCTATATCCAAACACATGCCAATACGCGGATCTAAGTCTTTTGTATGTTCCCAAACATCTGTAGCATCCGGATATGTTTTAATATCTGGTCCATGTAAATGGATGGCATATTTAAAATCATATTCCTTGACCTTTTTATCGACATAAGGAAGTAACTCATAATTAGGAACTCCTACAATTGTTTTCACACCCACACGTTTGGCATATTCGAAGCTACGATCTATTTCTGCTTCACTTTTCATATAGATGGGACCCACAGCATATCCTGTCACTTTATGAGTCGCGCATTTTTCATGAAAAGCTTTAATTTGCTCGTCAGTACTGTTGAATGGCAAATGGAAATCTTTGATGCATAGATAATGAACACCCAGACGTTTCAAAGTCTTTAAAGTAGTATCTATATCAAATTTAGCAAAGGTAAAACCCGCCATTCCTAAATGGAATGGATTAACAGCTTTCGGAGCCTTTGATTTTGTCGGTTCCGGTAATTCTGCATGAGCTAAACCGCCTGTTCCCAAAAGGATGGCACCAGCAAGGCTTTTCTTAAGAAATGTTCTTCTTGATTTCTCCATGATATTAGTAATATAAAGTGTCTTTTAAATGTGTCGAGATAAGTTGTTTTTAATGGTAGCAAATATAGTGTTTTTCCTTCGTGTACGATAACGTTAAACGTTAATTTATATTGGGACATTAAAAAACTATAATAAATATTCCCATAATAATGCTCTAGAGGGCCTGGCTTATTGAAGAAATTTCAGGATATACAGTAATTATCCTTTTTTTCTTTTACTGCGATTTTAAGCCACTCGTAACTCTTCGGTGATAGTGAAAAGTATTGATAGATGTAATAAACGAGGTGAAGAAATGAGTCTATCTTAAATATATGTATAAAAGAACAATAAGGAATGAAGTATATAGAAAGTTTAAATCACCTCCTAATAATATTTTTGTCTAAAAATGAGTAGCTCATGGCTATAGCATAATGCTTTAAAACTACTGTAGATGGAAAACCTAGTTTCGTCTTTCAAATTTGATAGGCAAGAAAAACAAGATAATCTCCACTGCAATGTATCGTAAACTCATTAGTTAGGGCCTCGTTCAAAGTGCCTTGCCACCAATTTGTGAAGTCGCTTAATGGATAAACTAAGCCTTCTCCCTTTAAATTTTTGGCACTGAAATTAAGAATTGAAACTTGCTGGCCTGGTTGTGAAGTGAAAGTCTGTGTATGCTGTGCCGGAATAAACACGCCATAATCCGTGATTGTCCGGACTTCTAGATCACTTCTCATATAATCGATAAGCAAGCTAATATTCCCAAGAGTATGGTCTTCTCGCTTTCCGGTAGCCCCCAGAATGGCAATCTTATGAAATCCTTTTTCTTTAAGAAAATAGACAGCTTTTGTCTGGTCATTTGTTTCTTGATCGGAGATATGATGTATGATAGAGGAAAATCGCTCTTTATTGGCAGATGAAAGAGAATCACCATCTCCGATGATAATATCAGGAATATGTCCCTGAGCTATATATTCATTGGCAGCACCATCACAACAAATTACAAACTTAGCTTCCTTCAATATCTTTAAGGGAAGGGGAGCCGTTGGATATTCACCATTGGCAAGTACCACAGCTTCTGGTATAAATTGTTCATTTATCATTGCAATTGTTTCATCAGTTTTTTCCATTTGAAGTAGCCAAAGATAGCAATAATGGAGTAAAGTCCGTATAATCCTGAGGTGAAATAAAGATCTTTATAAATATAAAGTCCGCAGCAAACAATATCAACAAGAATCCAGGCAAACCATTGCTCAATGTATTTACGTGCCAGCATCCACATTCCTACTATACTTAACGCAGTGGTGAAACTATCCAGCCAAGGGACATTACTATCTGTATATTTAATTAGTATCCAGGCGATGCCGAGAAAAGAAATAAGAAAAGCCAATGTCAGTGGGAGATAATATTTCCATGGAGTGTGTACGATGGGTAATTTGGTGGGCTTGTTAGCTGTTTCTGCTTTTGTGTAGTTACTTTTTTCTTTTCGGTGTCCCCACATCCAGAAAAACCATCCGTAAATAGCGGCAATCAAATAGTATATATTTATACCAAAATCGGCATAAAGACCTGCTTTATAGTAAATAAAGATATAAATAGCAGGCATGATAATACCTGCAATCCACAGATAGATATTTGCCCGGTACTCTAACCACAGGTAGACCAGACCAACGATTGTTCCGAATATCTCGAGATAATTTAGTTCCATATAATATAATTAAAAACGGAAGGAAAGATGTGCCATAACATTGGTTCCTGCTTGTGCAGCGTAACCGGCAACATCTATTCTATGATTCACATCATTTTCGTAAGAGCTGGAGGCCCAGCCATTGTTCTCATATTCTTCATTGAAGAGATTATATATAGTAACTCCGAAAGTAATGTCTTTTACTAATTTTTTGGGTTTGAATGTATAAGCGAGATTCAGGTTACTAACAAAGTATTTGTCCAATGTTAGTGCTTCCACTTCTGCATTCGTCATATATTGTTTTCCCACAAATTGAGATTGTAATGCTGCTTCGAATCCTTTGAAATGAAACGAAAAACGATTGTTGAGCAAAAAATCGGGGGAAAATGCAATGCGGGTACTCTTATGTTGAGTACTGACAATATCCGATAAATACCCTTTCGTGTTGTATATAGGAATGGTTTCTATAAAGTTCTTAATCCGATTCTTACTCCATGTAGCATTGATATCCCATTGAAACCATTCACATGGTTTGATATCTAGCATCAGCTCTAATCCCATGCGATAACTGTTCGGAACATTTTCTGTCAATGGTTCGCCTATCTCATTTAATGCTCCAGTCAGGACAAGCTGGTCGGTATAATCCATATAATAGAAGTTGGCTCCTGCTGCTAGCCAAGGATTCGAAAAACTATATCCCACTTCATAGTCAAGTAATTTTTCTGCTTTAGGATAAGAGCCGGGATTACCTTCTGTATAGTTGTTTCGTGTCGGTTCTTTCTGTGCAACAGAAAAAGAGGCATAAGCACGATGATTAAGAGTAATATTCCAATTTAGTCCGATTTTTGGGTTGAAGAAATTAAATTTCTTATCTACTGCTAACGGCTGAGGAATATTTTTATTCCAGTCGTATTTGTCGTTTGTTCCGTCAATCGTGTAATCAATGTGGCGATATTGTAAATCAGCATAAGCACTCAATCCGCTAATCAGATCATAACTGGCTTTCAAGTAAATATTTCCATCCGTTTTTTTCGATTTATTTCTGTAGTATTCATGATTTGGAGAGAGTTTACCTATATAATTTTCTATCCAAGTCACTTTCCCGAAATTGTTTCCCTGATATTGGTTGAGCCCACCACCCAAAGAAGCAATCAGGCGATTGTCTGTATAGTTGAGAGAAAATACTCCACCCCCGAATTTATTATCCATTTTTTTCTGACGTACAAGGTCGCTTTCTTCTACTTCTTTCTCATTATATATGAAAGGTTTCAAACCATATTCCAAATATGATCTGTCTTCTTTATACTCTTCATAATAACCATCTCCTTTAGTATAATGCAAGGCTACATTCAGATTCCACGCATTAGAGAAGGTATGGTTGAAAAGTAGTTGGTAATTTTTTTGCAGGTAGTTATCTGTTTGGTCGTCATAATAATGTACTGTTTTATCCTTATCTGTGTATTTTCCACAAGGATTATAACGTCTTCCAAATTCCTTCATCTCATCTTTAGTAGCATATCCCCAGGCATGATATGTTTTTTCTTTTCCGGCAAATGTAATCAACTTTATTGATGTGTTTCCGGCCAAATATCCTCCTTGTAGGTAATATGAATTGAGATTAACGGAGGCACGATCAATGTATCCTTCCGTACCGATATTTGAGAGACGTGCGTCGAAAGTCCAATGATTGTCTAGTAATCCTGTACCTATTTTTACAGTTTCTTTATGTGTATTGAACGAGCCATAAGAACCGTTGAACTCTGCATACGGTTTCATGGAAGCACCTTCAGTTTGCATATTCACACTGGCACCAAAAGCACCTGCGCCATTAGTGGATGTTCCTGCTCCACGTTGTACTTGTAGGTCTTTTACGGAAGAAGAAAAGTCCGGCATGTTCACCCAGAATAAGTTATGGCTTTCGGCATCATTCATAGGTATTCCGTTTACGGTAATGTTGATGCGTGTACCGTCTGTACCACGAACACGAAGGGTAGTATAACCAATACCTGCTCCGGCGTCTGAGGTAGTTAAAGTAGAAGGTGCCATACTTAACAAGTAAGGAATATCTTGTCCGAAGTTTATTTTTTTTAGTTCGTCTTTACCGATATTGGTGAAAGCTACAGGAGTTTTAGAGGTGGCACGTGTAGATACTACCTGCACTTCCTGCAGATTTATTACTTTCAGACTGTCTGAAGTCGCACTCGTTTGTGCATGGACAGCGATGCCTGTGCCTAAAAAGGCAGCGGTCATCATAATCATTTTTTTCATTGCGCTTATTTATTAATTCTCTACGCCGGCATTACCCGGATCAGATTCTATGGGTATGTTCTCAGCCCGTCATATTAAGGCACCCCCTCTTCGGTGAATCGACTGCGAAATTACAGCTTTTGCAGGAGTAAAACAAAAATAACTTTCAAATTTGACAAAAACAATGTAACTTTGTAATTTCTTGAAAGATGTAAGCAAACAAGTATTTATTTTAATTTATAATTAGGTTATGTTATTATTTCAAGCAACTTTGGCAGCAGATTCTACACAGGTAGCTGCTGATGAATTATTGAAACAAGCGATTGCTGATGCAGATGGTTTGGATAAACTGTCGCTTATTACCCAACAACTGATTGATTTTGGTATACGTGCCGGGGAACGTATTTTGATTGCGGTCGTTGTTTTTATTGTGGGGCGTTTTCTTATCTCGTTACTCAACAAGTTTGTTGCGCGGTTGATGGAGAAAAGAAAAGTTGATATAAGTATCAAGACCTTCGTAAGAAGTCTGGTGAATATTCTGCTGACCATCTTATTGATTATTTCTGTTGTTGGTGCATTAGGTGTTGAAACCACTTCATTTGCAGCTTTGTTGGCGTCTGCCGGTGTCGCTGTCGGTATGGCTTTGTCTGGTAACTTACAGAACTTTGCCGGAGGATTGATTGTCTTATTGTTTAAACCTTATAAGGTTGGGGATCTGATTGAAAGTCAGAATGTAATCGGTACAGTGAAAGAGATTCAGATTTTCCATACTATTTTGGCTACCGCAGATAATAAAGTAATTTATGTTCCGAATGGAGCTATGAGTAGCGGAGTAGTGACTAATTATAGCAATCAGGCAACTCGTCGTGTGGAGTGGATCGTTGGTATCGATTATGGTGAGGATTATGAAAAAGTGGAACGAATTGTAAGTGATATTCTGACAGCTGATAAACGTATTTTGGCTGATCCTGCTCCATTTGTTGCTCTTCATGCACTGAGTGATAGCAGTGTGAATGTAGTAGCTCGCGTATGGGTAAAGAGTGAAGATTATTGGGGAGTTTATTTTGATATCAACAAGACAATTTACGAGACTTTCAATGAGAAAGGTATCAATTTCCCATTTCCGCAACTTACTGTACATAAGGGTAACTGATAAAAATTATAGGAATTAGCAAACTTATAAAGTATAAAAAACTTTACCACAGATTACGCAAATATTCAAAGAATAGGAAATATGATAATCAAATGTTTTGAATTTTATTTGTATGGGTGAGTAATCTGTGGTGATTTTTGATATAAATGTTATGTCTGATGTGATTTGTTATTCAAGCTTTTATTGTATGCCGAAATCTTCAATCAATTCATATTTGTCTTCTTTAATCCCTAGTAGGTGATTAATCTTCCTTCTCTTTTCCAGATCCGTGAAGTATTTTTCCACGACTTGATAGAGATCAAAATTACTGGTTGATCCTGCGGCCATATCAAGTGATTCTACCATTTTTTCTACTGCCTGATGGATTTTTTCAGCTTCTATCAGATGTAGTTCGTTGCTATGTATTAAATATTTTTCCATAACTGCAATGTTTTAAAGTTACATAGTTATAACGTTCCGTAAGGATGGAAAGTTCAGGGGAGAAGATTTACTTTTGGAACCTTCAGAATTTAAATTGTTGATTATAAAAATATAACTATTATAAGATAATGTTGCTATTGTTTGGATTGACGCGCATCCTGATGTGAATTTGTTATATGATACCTATAAAGGTTATCATGAAGTAGCTTTGAAAGCTTGTTTGGGAATGGGAGATGAGAAAATTATGAACCTGTTACCGAGAAAAGATTGAGGCCTCGAAAGCGTTGATTGTAGGTCTTCGCTCTGGGGATGAAGGGATGAAAGAACGTCAAAAGAAGTTGGGTATTGTGTGGTGTCATCAACGGAAGTTGCCGATAATAGCTCAGGAACTGGAATGGTTGAAAAATATTGGAGTGTCTAAAGTGGTTGTTCATTTTGATCTGGATGTATTGGAACCTGCTTAAATTATAGAGGGAGTGGGGGCAATATGTTGAATCAGTTGCCTTTATTAAAATAATGGAAGTGATTGAGCAGATATAATGCAGGGATTGGTATAGTTAACTATTGATATGATAGGAAAGTGATAGATAATAAACAAAGTTATCAACATGCTAATCAATTGTTTAATAGTAATCTATGTGTTTTTTACTACTATTTATAAACAACTTGAAAATATTGATCTGTTGATAACATAATTGTATGTAGATAATCACTTATTTCAAATATCCCAATGGTTGGAAAAACTATTGGGATATTTGAAATAAACTTCTTATTGATTGAATATGACGAAGCGATTGAATTAATATTTGGCCGAATTAGCTACTCTTCCGTTCAATAAAGTTATTTATTGTCTTTTTCCAACGACTTCCTGTATGATATATGCGTGTTCTAGAGCTGGATATTGAGTTATATATTCTTTTGTTACATCTTTGATATAGCAATAGGTTGGAGCAGGAGTAAAGTTGGCTCTTACACTCTGTTGCCCGATAAGAGAGAAGAAATCTCGTGTAATATAGAAAATACTATTATCATCTTTGACTGTTACACGCCAATAATCACGAAGTTTGGTATTTCCTACAATGGTGATAGCACTTTCTTCATCTAAAATAATATGTTCTTTTTCAAAATCTGCTTCTTTTTGCTGATCATTCTGATAATATACCCGTATTGTTCCTCCAGCTTCAGCAGGTTCTTTATAGGTAAATATATATCCTTTTTCCGTATCAGACTGTTTCATTTCCTTTTCTAGTTTGCTTTTATCGCCTACCGTTAAGTTATTTCCTTGAATAATATATATTCTTTGATGGACAACATTATTTTCTTCCCAGTATTTTACTGTAATAGTCAATATGTATACATTGTTGGATTTATCTTCAATTTTGATCAATGCAATTCCTAATCCAACAGGCTTGAAGGTTATTTTTTCACCATCAAAGTTGGTTTGGATAGCTTTTTTATTACTATTGGTCACTGTAAAATTACCGTCACCACCTTTTATATATAAAGCTGTAGTTTCTCCACTGAAGGGTGATAAGGTTATAGAACGACCTTCGTTGTTGAAAATAATATGTGGATTCTCGTATACAAGAGTGATAGGTGATGGATCATCATCGCTACAACCTGCAAAGTTGATAATGCAGAGAAGTAGCAATAATGTCCCGAATAAACGTTTAATTCTCATGTCTTTAAGTTTTGGTTTATAGTTTTGTTTAGTTTTTCCTTTCCCAATTATGGTTTGTTCAATGTTTTACTCGAAACGAATACAGATATTTTCTTATTTCTTCAACTTGCCTACAAACATTACGTTGTTATCATCTTCGTTCAGAGAACCTAATAGTTCTTTTAATACTTTTTTATCATTTTCCGTGCAACTGCTTTCCGATAACCGTTTTTCAATAGCATTCATTAAATGGATCGGTTCATACATTGCAAAGAAATAACCGTTTGTGAAACAAAGGGGAGCGCCTATTCCTCCAAATTTGTCGTTTTTCAGTCGGATATAATGTGTATCTTGCGTCTTTTTATCTACTGCAATTGCACCTTTTCTTCCAAGATTTACAATATATTTTTGTGGAAGATCAAAATAGATTTTGAAGAAATCCTCTTTTTCTGGTAGATTACTTAAGGCAAATAGGGGCTTGGAAGCTCCGGCTTGCGCATCATATATATATAAGGTATCATTACCGGTAATCATATAAGTTAAGTCTGAGGTATTTCCATATGACCAGATTTCGTTGGTAAAACCTGAGAAATTACCTTTTTCGTCCAATGGGTTGGTTATATCTTCTGCCTTTCCAAGATATGTAGTTACTTGGTCGTTGGCATCAACAACTGCTGAAAATATTCCTTTTTTATCAAAACAAAGATTGACTAAAGAAATACCTCCATCACTATTTAGTGCAATCTTGGGTTTGTTTAGATCATTTTTAAGATCGATTGATTTTTCAAAAGTACCGTCTATATTATACTTATACAACTTAGAACTGTTAGAGAAAGGTGCCAAGTAAATAGCTTTACCTGTTTCGTCAATTACTTCACTATAGAGAGAACCACTATACTCACCTGGACCCTGTCCTATTTTTCCGATGTCATATAGATATTTTCCTTCTCGGTCAAACAGTTTGTAGACTCCTCCATGCTGACGGATGCCGATATAGTGATCGGTAATTGTCGGCCACCAGAATTTAAATAATGCGGAATCACTGTTGTCGAAATGAACAAGCTGACAGTCTTCTACCCATTCACTGAGAGGTACATCAATTGTGTCAGTCACTTTACTGTAATCACACAAGGTGAGTGTGTTTTCACTACTGTTATTAGCGATAGTCGCATTGTTTTTATCTTTGGACGTACACGAGAATATACCTCCAGCCAACAAAAAGCACAAACATAATAATTTTGCCTTTTCCATAATGTATTTTATTTGAATTTACAATTGTATTGATTCTTGCAAGCTACCGCTGTCTGCTGAAATACAAACTAACAAAAAAAGAATTGCATTTCCAACTATTTTACTATTAATTTTAGTCTAAAGTGTTTTTATATCAATTTCTTACATTTAATTGCTGTCTATATAGGGTTTATTGATTTGTTACCTTTTCATCACCTAAGAAGAAACCATATTGAAGTAACTTCCGCCAATGTTACTTACATACCTACTTAAACAAATATTGTAGTTTGCAAGACGAGAATCTGAAATTTATCATGTACATTTGCAATGTTCAGATGTTTTTAATGAAACGTGATGTGCAAATGACTTTTGGAAAAATAGATGTGAATGTAGAGTTTTAAAACTTTGAATGATGAATATAGAAGAATTTAGAGATTATTGTCAGTCTTTTAAAGGGGTGCAGGAAAAAATGCCTTTTTTGGATGTTTCGGATAAATACAGTCGTGATGTTCTTTGTTTTTATATCGGGAGTAAATGGTTTTGTTTTGTGAATATTGAGATATTCGATTTTTGTTGCTTGAAATGTGCACCGGATAGAAACTTAGAACTTCAAGCTTCCTATATGGGTATAAAACCGGGATGGCATATGAATAAACATCACTGGATTAGTGTTTACTTTAATCAAGATGTTTCGGATCGCACAATTAAAGAACTTGTACAACAATCTTATGATATTGTCTATAAATCTCTTTCTAAAAAGGAAAAGGAATTAATACAGGCTATATAAGATTATATTTGTGGTTATGATAGAAATTTAGGGTGCAGTTCACAGGGCTGTTTCGTCAATACAAAGAAGGTAACCGACATTTTGGGGATAAAGAAAATAGTCCTCCGCATGTTTTTTGCTCCCAATCTCTATAATCACTTAAATGTTCTTTATATTGACTCTGAAGCTGTTTGCCATCTATATAATAATGTTCAGCTACGCTTTGGCAGCTAATAGCATGATTGTCTAAGTAATTCTTTTAAAAAAAACAATGAACTCTGTTGTGATGTGAATGTCGGAGGCTACCAAAGTCCAATCACGACTATAGGTCTGTCCTGTTGTAGGGACTTCCCAACGTCGACGTTTGATACGCAAATCGGACTGCCCCCTTTAAAGTACCCCTTTTTGCTACCTGCCAGAAAAAAGAAATCCCTGATAATGTCTGATTATCAGGGATTTGCT
>ERZ826016.2425-NODE-2425-length-14693-cov-3.206107_pt1 | contig 14693 bp, 10 predicted proteins | sample MGYA00519872_ERZ826016 | MGnify/ENA primary metagenome ERZ826016 (study PRJEB31778, sample SAMEA3449218) | human gut metagenome | biome: human gut; feature: human-associated habitat; material: faeces | place: United Kingdom | collected 2010/2012 ... | reverse complement strand
GTGGCTGAGGCCGGTAGCGAGCGGTCCAATAAGCAGGAACGCAGCAGGAACGACGATGAGAAGCGCTATCAGAGGGGTGAAGAGGTTTTTGACCGCTGAAGGGAGAATTTTATTACAGAATTTCTCCACCACACTACTGAGCCAGGCAGCAAATATGACCGGAATAACCGAGCCGGCATAATTAATATAAGTGACGGGAATTCCGAGGAAGGCATCAACTGACGCGCCGTGCTGTAACTGAGCGTCGAACGCCGCTATCATTGCCGGATGCATCAGTGCGCCGCCAATCGCCATCGACAGGAATGGCGACCCGCCAAAACGCTTGCCTGCAGTGTAACCCAGCACGAGAGGGAAGAAATAAAACAGGGCATCACCAGCTGCCGCCAGTATTTTGTAGGTTCCGCTCGACTCAGTCGTAATTCCGCAAACGATAGCAAGGGCTAGCAGCCCCTTCATAATCCCGGAAGCGGCCAGGATCCCCAGAAAAGGGGTAAAAATCCCAGAAACCACATTAATCAGCCTGTTAAAGATATTTTCTTTTATGACTTCCTCGTCGCTGCTCCCTGCAGCTAGATCAGTCTCATCCGTAATGCCTGTAGCTTCGATAGCCTTATAAACTTCAGAAACACTATTACCCACGACCACCTGGAGTTGGCCCCCGCTTTCTACCACCATAATAATCTCTGGATGGTTGCTCAAATCATCCTTCAGAACAACATCATATTTTCTTAACTGAAAGCGAAGCCTTGTTGCGCAATGGGTCAAACTTTTAATATTATCCGGTCCGCCGACCCGGTTAATTATAAATTCAGCAAGTGACTGATATTTCATAGGGACATTTACCTTTCAAAAAGCAAAAAAAACCCACTCTGCCCAGATAATACTGGTCTGAAGTAGGTTTTGCCTGCAAACGCAGTAACAATCCAGTTTCTAAAAATTCGTCTGAGAAATGTATAAATAACTGGGGTTGCCAGATATCTAATTGTCTCCTCAAAAATGTTATACACCGTGCCTGAGTTCATATGAATAGCAGAAATGCAGTTTGGCGGATTACCGATATCAATCGTCGTAAAATATACAGATAGCAAAAAAATAAAGCCTCATATGATATGAGGCTTTATTTGTACAGATCTATTAACATGCAGGGAAAAAGTGAGGTGGCGGGACAACATGATATGTTTTTACCGGTATGCCCTGCATTCACTCTGAAATCCGGTTCTCTATTTTCCGCTACGGAAATCAGGAACATTTTCTGAAACGAGCGAGAAATCAGAGAACTCTACCTCGCATCCGGAGGCGTTAGGCGCTTGTGCCTCGAACCCTGTGTATAAAATCTGTTCCGCGTCGTTCAGCACATCAAGGGGAAAAGCGCGCACAAATATCCATTTTTGACCATCCAGCGAAGCATGGAAGGCAAATACATTATCTTTGCGGGAGATCCGTAAATGTACTTCCTGTCCACTGACGGTAAAAGCATTGGCATCATCGGAGGTATATCCGTTGTTCACCACAGAGACAACCATGGGTTCACGTTCGGGTGAATATTCAAAGCACAACTTCGCCCATGATCTTTCGTTAACGTAAAGAAGCAGCACGCCGGCATCGAAGGTGTTGCCGAATTCGACTTTTACCGTTGAACGAAATTGAAAGTCTCCGTCAGGAGCCGGACGTAAAAGTGTAGCTGCATTACACCGGCTTGCAGACGTTACCTGGCTTGTGCCCCTTCCCGGATCGATGAAAATATCACTGTACGGCAATGCCCTAACGACTATCTTCCGGGAAAGCGCATCAATGTTCCATACGGAGCCTTCTGACGGCTGTAAGAGACTAATGTTGTCATGTGAAAGATGGTTCATAGCTACTCCTTTTATGTATTTTGTTGATTTTTGATGAGTTACAGAGGTTTTTTCCCAGAGAAAATAGAGATGATGGTCAGGGAAACTAGCATGACCAGGGCGGACAGGAAACAAAACGCATTGGCCAGTCCTGTATAATGTGCAATAAACCCGACCGCAGCAGGCCCCATAAGCACCCCCAGATATCCCAGCATGCTTGCAGCGGAGATAGCCAGAGAGGGGGCCATTGAATCCTGTTTGCCTGCACGCGTGAACAAAATAGGCACCACGTTACCGGCAGCAAAGCCCGTTATCGCAATCGCACCAAAGACGATGACAACGGTTGAGGACAGTGAAATAACCAAAAGTCCAATCGCCGTAAATATTACACCCAGAGTCAGTACCCAGCGCTCCCCTGCAAGTGAGACGAGCCTGTCACCGACGAAGCGGCTTAATGTCATCGCCACTGCAAAGACAACATATCCCGATCCTGCTATGTTTGCCGGTATACTTTTTTCCTGAATCAGGAGCAATGCTCCCCAGTCAAGCATCGCACCTTCCGCCAGGAACATCACCATCGCCAGAAGGCCTATCACAATCACTTTACCTTTAGGAAGTACAAATAATGGCGCGTCATTAACCGTAACTGTTCTGAGGAACCTGTTTCTGATAACCGAGAGGCATATCAGTATCGTAAATATTGCGATCATTGATGCCACAAAAATGTGTAATCCCGTGGCAATCAGCAAAGTCATAACCACAGCGCCGGCAAGCCCTCCAACGCTGTAAAAACCATGAAATCCTGACATTAAAGGCATACCCGCCCGATCCTGAACTTCAGAACCGTGAATGTTGGCTGCTACATCAGTCGCACCAATCGAAAGGCCAAATAAGAAAAGTGCAGCACCAATTCCCAGGGGGGTGGAAAGCAGGGCAAGAAGGGGTAAAGCAACCACAATACCCACAGCACCCATGATGATGACCATCCGGCTGCCGGCTTTAGCAGAAATGCCACCGGCAGCAGGCATCCCTATTAATGCCCCCAGACCCAGACATAACAATACGGCACCCAAAAGAGCGGGCTCCGCCTGCATACGGCTTTGGGCGAAGGGTACCAGGGGAGCCCAACAGGCGAGCCCAAAACCAGCGATAAAGAATGCCAATCTGGTGGCAAGCTTTGCGTCCGTGAGTTCTGTGAACTTAATATTGTCTGCTGAATAAGCCAGCTCATTTCCTTTCCCTGATGTCATTTCTTCACTACTTTTCATCTGATACGCCCTGTGCGACGGTGTAAAAACAACCTAAAAAATACCAGTAGCATGCGTGTCATGATTCAGATAGGATGACAAATTATGTCTAATATACGCCAAAACACTATGAATCCAGATTTCGCTATCTCGCCTCTGGTAGGTCAGCCAGAACAATGGGGGGCTCATGTTCTTGAAAAGCATACTCATGCGCGCCACCAGTTAATTTTTTCCTCCCGGGGCGTCATTCACATCAAAACACATGTCGGCGAGTGGGTTCTTCCACCCAGCAGGGCACTCTGGATTGATGCCGGTACTGAACATTATGTTGAAAGCAAGAAGCCAGCCTCGCTCTTTGTTCTGTATATTTCTCCCGCTTTTTTTTCCATGGATAAGCCTGAACACTGCTGCGTGGTTGAAGTGAGCAACCTGGTCAGGGAGCTCATCATGACGTGTGCAAAAATGGGGTGGACCTATGATGAAAATAGTCACAGTCACCGACTGGCAGAGGTGTTGGTAGGCAGTCTTTCAGGTTTACAGCTCGCATCACTGGAACTGATCAAGCCGAAAGATCCCAGAGCCATCCACTTAATAAAATTACTGGAGCACGACCCGGGATCACGACGGTCGCTGCACGACCTGGCCAGAGAAGCAGGAGCTAGCGGAAGAACGATAGAACGACTTTTTGCTCAAGAGACAAATCTTCCCTTCGGAGCCTGGAGACAGAGGCATCGAATGCTGTTTGCGCTGGAACGTCTGGCTTATGGCCAGAGTGTCATGAATGTCGCGCTGGAGTCAGGCTATGAGTCTGCTTCAAGCTTTATTGCTGCTTTCAAGGCAATGTTTGGTACCACGCCATCTAAATATTTCTCATAACCAGATTCATATGAACAGAACGGTCTGGCTCCATTTCAGCTCCGTCAGGGCGGGACCATAGATACTCTTTTATTCGCTATTTCCCTTTCATGCAGATACATCGAATAAACGACAAATTATAATCAGGATCTGACAGAACTGGAAAAAATGACTCTGCGTTCAGGCATTTTAAATTAAATACGATTAACCTTTTATCATGGCAGGGTTTACAGGAAGGTGCAGGATATTAAGTTGTTATATGAATCCATTCAGACAAAATGAAGCCTTCTCATAATACATAACGATTTTCTCTCTATTGGACCGTCCTTAAGCATTATATGTTTATTCCAGCCCTAGTATACAGGTTAGCTAAAATGTCAGATACAGCGAATAAACACTTCACAATAACAGTGTTCCCGGATAATTTTTACTGGGGCGGAGCAATTGCCGCAAACCAGGTCGAGGGCGCATGGGACAAGGACGGCAAAGGGGTGTCCACCTCGGACGTTCAGCCCGCAGGTATCTTCGGCGAGGTGGTGGAACGTGACGGGAGCGTCAGCAGCATCAAGGACGTGGCCATCGACTTTTACCACCGCTACCCGGAGGACATTAAACTCTTCAGCGAGATGGGGTTTACCTGCCTGCGCGTTTCCATCGCCTGGGCACGCATCTATCCACAGGGTGATGAGCAGACCCCGAATGAAGCCGGTCTGGCCTACTACGACAGGCTGTTTGACGAGCTTCTGCAGCACGGAATTACGCCGATGGTGACGCTCTCCCACTATGAGATGCCCTGGAATCTGGTGACCCGCTATAACGGCTGGGCTGACCGCAGACTGATTGGTTTTTTCACTGACTACGCCGTCACGGTTTTCGGGCGCTACAGAGAGAAGGTCAAGCTGTGGCTGACCTTCAACGAAATCAACATGTCCCTTCACGCGCCGCTGACCGGAGTGGGCCTGCCTGAAGGCAGCAGTCAGGCTGATATCTATCAGGCTATCCACCATCAGCTGGTCGCCAGTGCCATCGTCGTGGGGCGGTGCCATGACATCATCCCGGATGCAAAAATCGGCAATATGCTCCTGGGGGGCCTGCTTTACCCGCTGACCTGCAAACCGGATGACGTGCTGAAAACGATGAATGAGAACCGCGGCTGGCTGTTCTTTGGCGACGTGCAGTGCCGCGGAGCCTACCCGGGGTACATGCTGCGCTTCTTCCGTGACAATAATATTGTGCTGGATATTACAGAGGAGGACCGCGAGCAGCTGAAGAACAACACCGTGGACTTCATCTCGTTCAGCTATTACAACAGCGGCTGTGCGACAACCGACGAGGACACCATCGAAAAGTCGCGGGGTAACGTGCTGAGCATGATACAAAACCCGCTGCTGCCGGTGTCGGAGTGGGGCTGGACAATTGACCCGACGGGAATACGCATCCTGTTAAACATGCTGTGGGATCGTTATCAGAAGCCGCTGTTCATTGTCGAAAACGGACTGGGTGCCAGAGATATTCTTCAAGACGACTTTACGGTTGACGACAACTACCGTATCGCTTATCTGAATAACCACCTGTACCAGGTCCGGGAAGCTATCGAAGATGGCGTGGATGTGATGGGATACACATCATGGGGCCCCATCGATCTGGTCAGTAACTCCACCGCGGAATTAGGTAAGCGTTACGGCTTTATCTACGTCAATCGCGATGATACGGGACGGGGCGATCTTAAGCGCTACAGAAAAGCGAGCTTCTACTGGTATGCCGATGTTATAAAAAGTAACGGTGAAACGCTGGTGCCAAATATCTGAATATCCGGATTTTGTCATACAGAAACGATGAAGTGAATACGACTTTTATCTATCGCTGAATGACTGTCTGGCCGCCGGATGGCGGCCAGACTTCGTTAATTCACCCAGGGTTAATTTATAACTTCATTATTTTTCATTTAAAAGAGAACGCAATTCGTGAATAGTGAATAGTGAATTATTGGTAGTCATCCTGACGGATAATTTTCGGCTGTACAGAGTACTTTCCGCTTTAATGCGAGATATAACCTGCCTGCAGTTATGCTTTAATCATTGCAGTCTGCCAGATAGCATTAAAGGCGCTGATCGAATACTTGTCATTATTGATAGCCATATCATTTTCCGGGGTGACTGGTCAGCGCTAAATGAAATTCGAACAGAAAGATCAGATGCCACCTTGATTTGGCTAACAGGAAAGGTTACTGGTCGGGTGTTCCCGAAAGGAATTCTAGGGAGTAGAACTGTTTCGATAAAACAGACATTAGCCTCGCTTCATGTGAGTTAAACCAGATACTGCAGTGTCCTGAGTCGCAAGGTGAGCGCGCCGAGGGTATATACCTGACGCATACAGAGAGTCGTGTGCTGCCATATTTTGTATCTGATTTACACATTAATGAGATTGCCCTGTTAATTGAAATACCAGTCAAAACGTTATATGCACATCGCCAGAATATTCTGAACAAAACGGGATTGAGACAGCCTTCTTTTTTACGGTTTGTCTATGAACGAAATAAAGGGCTACCGGGTATCCAGGAAGGATTCATGAGTAATGGGATTAGTGAGGCGGTCAGCTAAAACTGGTCATCGCGAGAGCGAATATTAGAATATTCATTTTGAGAGCCATTACTCTGTTTTCCTTATTGGTCTGTCGCTGGTTGGTGGTCCCCGCAGCAATTTTTACTTCGTGGCCATAACTGGCATACTTTTTCTCACTGCAGCAGATAAAGACTTATCATCATTCCCATACGCCACACCACACTGGCCGAGCAAAACCAGGTTTCTGCGGCAATGATAAGCAACGCCAAGATTGTCAGCGCAATGTCAAATCTGTTCAAAAATATTTACCCAATCTGAACTCTGCGATTATATTCATTACAGATTACCCCAGGATGGTTTTACTTTCTTAAATAACCATGAAACAAGGGTGATTTAATGCTTAACAAGCCATTAAGTGGTGATAGGGTATTTATGAAACCACCTACAGGATGAATAATGAAATTTAGAAAATCGGTGCTGGCTGCCGGAATTCTCGTGCCCGCACTCCTGATCACACTATTGTCATCAGGTATGGCTTATCGACAGCTGGACAGGGACACTGCCGTGACGGCGGGTATTCTGATGAGCCAGGTCGACCACATCACATCCATTGCCCTGCGCGCGAATCTGGTGACTGCCAGGCTTTCCACGCGGCCCTGTGAAAGCGTCCTGCAGCAGATGACGGAGAACGGGGCCCTGACGCCCTATATCCGCAGCACCGGACTTATCCGGGATGGTATATTAATCTGTTCATCCGTGACCGGTGCCAGGCAGCAAAGTGCCGATGATATTTTCGGTGTTACCGTTTCAGCCCCTCCGGGTCGGATGAAAGTCATCGCTACAGAAGGAACCAGCAGCGTGCCAGGCCATGCTGCAGTTATCTACGCATTCGGCGTCGGCAACCGGACCACGGCGTTCAGTGTGGTGGATGCACGGTATTTCGTGGACCTGATGGACTCCCTGGATGATGAGGATCATTCGGCTCAGCAGCTCCGCTTTAATGGCGGACCCATCATTTCCGGTCAGGAGAAAACCGCCCCCCGATCCAAAGTGTTCACCGCTGAGTTCAGCTCTGATGTGAGTCAGGCGCAGCTTCGGATCCTTACCCCGCCGCTGTCGCTTCGCCATTACATCCTGCGCAACCTGATTTTCCTCGGCCCCCTGTCTTTGCTTCTGACGTTAGCCATGCTGTACATGTGGCGCCTCTGGGATACCAGAAAGATGTCTCTGGCAGAAGAAATCAGGAAAGGGATGGCAGATGGCGAATTCAGCGTGCACTACCAGCCGTTCTGTGACACCGAAACTGGCATCTGCTCCGGCGCCGAAGCCCTGATGCGCTGGCAACGTCCCGACGGCAGGAGTATTTCACCGGAGGTATTTATCCGGGCCGCTGAAGAGGAAGGTCTGATTATCAGTCTGACGCAGCATTTGTTTGGCCTGATAGAAGAGGATGTCAGAGTCTGGCAGGTGAACGCCCCTTTCCATCTGGGTGTCAATATTGCGGCCCCTCACCTGGCGGACCGGTCGTTTACTGCTGATGTTCTGAGACTGCGGGTATCTCTGGACGCCGCATTTCGCCTGGTGCTGGAAATTACCGAGCGCAGCCTGGTTGAGGACACAGAGACGGCATCAGTGAAACTTAATGAGCTACGTCAGAAAGGCTGTCAGGTGGCCGTGGATGATTTTGGTACGGGCTACTGCTCACTGAGCCTGCTTCAGAGCCTGCCGGTGGATTACCTGAAAATAGACAAAATATTCATCGACAGCCTGACGTCAGCCGATGTGGACACACCGGTACTGGACACCATTGTCGGCCTCAGCAGGCGACTGAACCTTACCACCATTGCGGAGGGCGTGACGACAGCACATCAGGTTGACTGGCTGATTAAAAATCAGGTGCCGTACGTGCAGGGATATTATTATGGCAGGCCCATGCCTGCCGCCGATTTTTATCGATGGTACAGTCCGCTATGCATGCATAAGGCCCCGCCAGGGCCTTAGCGATCGGATTGTGAGTACCGGAATCCTGCAATGGCTTGCTCGACCTGGGCAACCAGTTCTGCATAATAGCCTGTCTTTTTGATATGCCTGATACGTATTTTAATCAGCTCTTCCTCCCCCAGAATTTCGGTCAGGCTGGCCAGTTTCAGGGTACGGTACCCCCTCTTTACTGATTTGGTGCGATGATCCCGCAATTGTAAAAGCAACTTCAGAAAAGCCTCATCTTCCTGGATCTGAGAGGTCACCCATTCCCGTACGGCGTGCACTCCGCTAATGTCACACCATGCATGGATATACCTGTTCAGCAGGGTGAAATCCGGCAGTTTATCGGTGATGGCTGTACTGTTCAGCCTGAAACCAAGCGTGTCCCGAAACGTCTCTAATGTGTCCTGGGACATCCACTCTTCCTGTTCATCTTTCGATATGCCCCCGGCCATCCCGTGTTGCCACAGCAGGTGATGCACATATTCTGTCATCCAGTACCAGGCCCGGCCGTTCCGGGCCAGTTCTGTCAGGAAGACCAGGGTATCGTCTGCATTATCCTGTAACATCCGCCTGATGAGGCGGTCAGCCACGCTGTAGGTGTCCAGGTCATGCAACTCAAACCGCGGATCTTCCGCCTGGTAGCGCCTTAGCATTTCATCGCCGTAGTCCAGGAAGAATCGCAGCAAACCGCGGCATTCAGCGGGAGTGCGGGATGCGATATGTGGCTGGGTCAGCTGGGTCAGTATGTGCTCAAACTAGGTCCTGGAAGATAAATTTATGTTCTGGATATACCCCAGCAACAATTCGGCGAGTTCCTGCTGTTTTCCCGGATGACCTGCCACCGCGAAGATTTTGTCGAAAACCTCCGGTTGCAGGACGTTTTGCGGGGCCGAAAAGGCGAAATAGTATCGCCAGTACGTCAGGCTACCCAGCCGCCTTCCTGCGGTCAGCAAGGATTTTTCCTGTTCGTTTCCCGTCCTGAACAGGTGGATGGAAAGGTCCGTCACCCCGGTAGAGATCCCCGGAACCCACTGACTCAGCGCATCGATGGTATGCGCTGAGTCAGGAAAATATCGGGACAGGTGAGTCTGCAGGCTCCCGGTCATTACTTTCAGCTCTTCTTCACTGACATAGCCTTCGCCGGACTCCACCACTGCCCGTTCAGACAGGTATGCTTCCACCCAGTCATACAGGCCGACATTCGTGGTGCGGAGCAGTTGCAGAAAGCACAGATCCGGGAAATAAACATAGTCCCGCATGCTCGCATAGCGGAATTCCAGCGCATTAATGGCTATCCGGACCTCCCTGGGGGTTTTTAGTGCTGCACCATAAATGTCGGCGACGCTCGTCAGAGCGGCCCGCATAACTGGCTCTGCGGCTTGCCCGTTTACCGTTTCGTATAACCTGATGGCCTCTTCCCTGAATTGCCGGCGCAGCACAAAGGTTTCCGGACGCGGCAATCCGAAGGAGATCTGCACAATTTTCTGTAAATACAGGTCGCCATCAGGAATCCCCAGCCCCTGACTGATAGCCTGTGACAGGACAGCTTTGTCATAACAGAGCAGGTAGCGAAAACGGGGAAAATCGGCGACCGATTTCACCAGCCTGACCACCTCCACCGCCTGCGCCGGTTCAAGACGGTCAAGATCGTCCAGCAGGACGATGAAACTCAGATCCAGCTCCGCGATTTTCTTTGCGATTTCGGCGCGCATTTCTGCCGTGGTTTTTTCTTTTCCTTTCAGCCAGTCCGAATCCGACAGGGCTTTCAGGGCTCCGCTGGCATCGGGGACCCCGGGTATCACGGCGGCGATCTGCGCGAGCGGAGCCAGTCTTCGGGCGGTCGCTCGGGTGTAATCCATGAGCGTGCGGGTAGTGTCAGTCAGCATTTCCTTCTCTTTAAGATCTGCCCGTTCGACGTCTGTAAGCCGTTTTTTTTCTTCTTCGGCAATGATGCCTGCGACCGGCAACAGAAGTGATGCCACCAGTGACGTATCACTGCCGTCAAGCCAGGGGGAAATGCTCAGGACATACGTCCGTTCTTCTTTCTGTTCATCCAGTGCCGTGCGCAGCAGGTTCAGGAGGCTGGTTTTTCCCGTCCCCCAGGCTCCTTCGATACCAACTACGGCACTGCCCTCCCGTCCGATCCCCTGAATGGCACGGGCTAGCTCGGTGGCAATGTAGGTAAATCCGTAGCGATCTTCCTCCGGTGTGCTGACGGCCCGGTCGGGGTGTTTTCCGGACAACTGCGGTTCTGTTGAATGAGCCATGGTTACAGATCTCCGTACAGGCCACGCAGACCATTCAGCGCATCAGCCAGGATTCCTTCACTGCAGCGCGCAACCAGCTCACGAATCAGCGTTTCGAAGTCGTCTGGCGGCAGGAAGATCCGCAGCCCGTCGAGGCCAAAAAAGCCGTCCTTTGAGGCGTTACCCGGTGGTGAGAACATCACGTGCTCACCGTGGTGGCCATGCGCGAGTGCGTCCGGATGACGGGCATACAGGGTGAACAGGCCCAGCAGCTCCGAGAAATGGGCCCAGCCGAACGGGACGACAAAATCCTGGCCGGTGATCAGCAGGTGCAGGCGCGGAACTTCATACCAGCCGCCGGGCCGCGGGGCGATCTCCTGTCCGTCCACCTGAATATCAAACCGCAGTGTACCCGCTTCTATCGTCTCCCTGACTGCCGGGATCACGGGGTGAGTGGCCTCTGCCAGCTGGCGCGCATCCTCCTCGCACCAGGACTCGCCCCGCAGCGCCAGCGGGAAAAGCGCCTGCAGGCGTGGCAGGATGAAGATCTGCGCCAGGGCCTCCTCCGGGAAGGTACGCAGATCGAAGCACTGTGACGCCAGCGGGCGCAGCAGCCGTTCGGCGTAGCCCTGGTCGATGATCGGACGCTGACGCAGCGTCGCAAGAAAGTCCGTGTATTCGGCGGCCGGCGCTACTCCCTGCAGGTGAAAAATGCCCTGCAGGTACGGCAGATCGACAGGCATATTATGTTCCGTCTGCCAGGCCAGCAGTTCCCCGGTGATGTCCAGCAGCATCTGCAGGGCCGGGCGGGTCACCAGCCGGTTGCGGCCGTGGACACAGCCTTCCTGGGCCAGGCCGAGCAGCAGCCGCAGTTCGTCACGGGTGACCGGCGCCAGGCCGAAGGTCTGGCCGAGCATAATTTTGCGGTACATCTGGCGGATGGCCTCATCGCGATCGGCGAGCAGCGCCAGATAGCTGTCCTCCGGGGCGGCGGTTTTCAGCGCGCTGTCGAGAAAGCGTTCCGCCAGGGCATTCACCGAGGTGTTTTCGTGGCCGGCACGAATTTTCAGTGCCTCGATGAGTTTTTTGTGAAAGCGCAGGGTCAGCTGGCTCAGCATGGTGGATCCTGTCATGGGCTAAGTTTAGTGGGAGGTAATTTGCATGAATGAATATACTTTACGTGAGTTAATCATCAATATTTAATTCAGTCAATTTGATGACATGATGTCACTTATCATCATGTGATACCTCGCGGTTCTTCTTTTTTCACTGAGATCCGATTTCTGTGAGTTCCGGATCTGTCGGAACCCCTCCGGCGCGCAGCGGCCCGGAAAAACAAGATGTAGCGGTGTTACCGCTGGCGATGACGCTATATGTTGCGCCCCTCCCCTGCCCCGTGACCGGCCGCTCACCACCCTAAAAGGACGCTTAGCTTATTCCCTGACCGTGGTACACTTCCGGAAAGTTTGAAATAACGGAAAAGTCGGATCACCGTGAAACGGCCATTCGGTAATTTAACGGCGTGGTTATATGTCTGCTTATTATCACCCTGAAAATGATGACGGCATGGGAAAATCATCAAGGTGACAGATACAGGATTGTGTACGGCTGATTGTGCTGAGTATAATAATTACGTCGAGTGACTATTGAACCGGATACTATTTTTGAGGCGGGGTATGGGTAAACCAACATTTAGATCATTTATCGATGTGGTCAGGGAGCTTGAGGATGTATATGGCCATAAAGAGCTATGGCTGTATTCAAGAAAGGCATATGCAACGCCAAAAGAAATGATTAAAGCCAAATATAACTGGAAATCGCCAAAAATCCTGAAACGTAACGGAAGAATGGTTGCAGAACGAATGGATAACTCGGACTCATGGCAACTGGTTGGTGACTACAAAGATCCACAGTCACAAGATTGTGCTCCGCCCTGGCAATCCTGCCTGATAGATAAACCATTTATGCTCCTTTACAGCATCGTCACTAGAAAGCCAGAGGAATAATGGATAGTGGGATTTCTCAACAATAAAGGGGCTATGGAAATCATGAAAGACATGATGATTGATATTGAAGCTGAACGATTTAATGAGTGGCTTGAGGAAAATTACCCGGATGTTGTCCCCGAATCTGAAGAATGGGAGCAGGCCGCGAACCTGTATTACTGGGAGCAGGAGGCACTTGCTGATCAGGCTCAGTGGGATCATGAACACGGGCTCTTCGTGGTTTCCCTGAACGATGTTCACCAGCGTTACCGGCACGCAAGACAGGAGCTGAAGAAGCTATATGCCCTGCTCGATAGAGAGCAGCCTGAACTTGTGTACAGGATGTCTTTCGTCCATGCCGTGACTGTCATGGAAGCATACCTGATGTACTGTGCCAGGTCTCTGCTGGAACATGACTGGCCTCTTAAACGCTTCCGGGATGAATATTACCTGAAGTCCGAACGCGTCAAAAAAAACGAAAAGCAGTCTGTGCGTGAGATGGAACTTGATATGTTCAGGCCCTCCGCACGCAATTATGTTTCCCGAATGACGTTTCATAACGTTAAAACCATTGAGCGCTATTTCAGCGCAGTGCTACATACTCCACCCGTCTGGCCGGTTAAGCCGCTGGGCATTATTGCAGACTGGAGAAACGATCTCGTGCACCGTAACGGGGTGGATGAACATGATGTGCCAAGAGATATATCAGCGCAGCAGCTACAGAATGCTCTTCTGAGAGTGTCTAACCTTATAGAGGCAGCACACAGATCCCTGTGCCAGGAGGTGGACTATTTCGGAAACTGGCGTAGTGAGGAAAACCGGGAAATTATTGCTTCGGCGCTGAACATATCAACAGACAGCGATGTATCTCAATGACCGGGCTTGTTACCTTGGGACCGCAACCAGGAACTGCAGCGCAACTGCCGGTGGCTATCGACTACCCTGCCGCCCTCGCCCTGCGCCAGGTGGCGCTCGTGCAGGATGAACTCCCGAAATACCTGCTGGCGCCGGAAGTCAGCGCCCTGCTCCATTACGTGCCGGATCTTCACCGCAAGATGCTGCTGGCAACGCTGTGGAACACCGGCGCGCGCATTAATGAAGCGCTCGCGCTGACCCGGGGGGATTTTTCGCTGGCGCCGCCGTATCCGTTCGTGCAGCTGGCCACGCTCAAGCAGCGCACCGAGAAAGCAGCCAGAACTGCAGGTCGTGCACCCGCAGGCAGTCAGGCTCATCGCCTGGTTCCGCTATCCGATCACCAGTACGTCAGCCAGCTTCAGATGATGGTGGCCACCCTGAAAATTCCGCTGGAAAGACGAAACAAGCGCACCGGCAGAATGGAGAAGGCGCGCATCTGGGAGATTACCGACCGTACTGTCCGCACCTGGCTTAGCGAAGCGGTGGAGACCGCAGCGGCCGACGGGGTGACGTTCTCAGTACCGGTGACCCCCCATACGTTCCGTCACCCCTACGCGATGCACATGCTGTATGCCGGCATACCACTGAAGGTTTTGCAGAGCCTGATGGGCCACAAATCGATTAGCTCGACGGAGGTCTATACGAAGGTGTTTGCGCTCGATGTCGCGGCGCGCCATCGTGTGCAGTTCCAGATGCCTAGCGATGAGGCGGTGGCGCTGCTTAAAGGACGGTGTTGCGATTAAAGCAGTGCATGGTTTTATCTGTAGATAGGAAGCAAGCATGGTAGATGTAACGAATCGCATTTCAAATCCCGCCGACTCGCATTTATCCCGTTTTTCTGCTCGAATTAACTGCAAATGAAAATCATGCGCTGCTCACATTAACTGCAACTGTACTCGCATTTACCCTCTACAACTCGCATTCCATTGACCCGAAATCACAATAACTGCAACTCAGACTTTATCACTGAGATAGTACGGGATTACCTTTTTGGCACTGGTTGGGGCTCTAAATAGCTGCGCCTAATACCGCTACACTTTTGCCTGACCATGTTTTCCTCCGG
>ERZ826016.2424-NODE-2424-length-14697-cov-3.401175_pt1 | contig 14697 bp, 12 predicted proteins | sample MGYA00519872_ERZ826016 | MGnify/ENA primary metagenome ERZ826016 (study PRJEB31778, sample SAMEA3449218) | human gut metagenome | biome: human gut; feature: human-associated habitat; material: faeces | place: United Kingdom | collected 2010/2012 ... | reverse complement strand
GCGCTAGAAGCAAACAGTATCGTGTTGCAAAACAGTCTGTTATGCGTGCTTTGGAGACATCTTATACAGGTAGAAAACAGAGAAAAAGACAGTTCAGACAGCTTTGGATCGCTCGTATCAACGCAGCAGCCCGCATCAATGGACTTTCTTACAGCAAATTCATGCATGGCTTGAAACTTGCAAGCGTTGATGTGAACCGCAAGATGCTTTCTGAGATGGCTATCAGCGATCCGGAAGGATTTGCTACATTGGTAGAAGTTGCGAAAAGCAAACTTGCATAAGACAGAACAATAACAATGAATCATAAGGGTACTTCAGATATTGAGGTGCCCTTTCTATTTGACTTAAGGGGGAAATGACATGGCATCGCAAAAAAATAAAAAACAACTGGTATGGCTTCTTTTGACAGCTTTATTTTTCACGCAAATGCCTGCAAATGAGGCAAAAGCGCAGACGACACTTCCATCCGGGACACCATATCCTGCAGTCTCATCCGCGCCGTCGCAAATTCCGACTACAACTGTAGAACCAAATATGCCATTATATACACCAGCCGGCATATCTCCGACGCCATCTGCCGATGTGCTTCCTTCGACGACACCGACTGTCACGCCGGCAGCGACGTCATTTACCCTGTTAAATAAAAATGTCTCGAAGCATGTCAGCAAAAAGAAAGTGCAATATCAGATCCATTCGTATGTGACGGACACTGTGGCGTTGAAAACATCATTGAAAGCCACATTTGAACCGATTGGCGAGACCGTTTCGCTGTGCCGCCGCGGAATATTGAAAATAGAAAAAAACGGACAGGTAAAATGCTTGAAAAAAGGGCAGTCCAAAGCACAGAACTGCCAGATAAAGGTGACAGAAGCAGAGGGAGAGCGAATCTTTACCGTAAAAATCCGATTTGACAAGAAACTGGAAAATAAAGGGAAAAATGCGGAGCTTGTGTATCAGGGAAAACAGGCCCGGATACGCACAAATTATAAAATGAGCCGTTTGACATTGACCTCCTCCAACAAAAAAGCAGCGACCGTTGATAAAAAGGGAAAGATTACGGCGCGCAAAAAAGGAAAGACGACCATAAGTGTAAAAGTCAAAGGCTCTGAAAAAAATGAGATTAAAATACGTATCACGGTAAAAGAGGAGCCGTGGATCGTCAATGTCAAAGACAGCAAGTATACGTATGAGGACATGACGTCAGATCTCAGAAAACTTGCGTGGAAATACCGAGGGAAAGCCTCTTTGCAGAATATCGGAACCAGCGAAGACGGGCGTGCGATCTGGTGCCTCCGCATCGGAAGTCCGTATGCTTCCAAAAAATATTTGATCAATGGTGGAATTCATGCGAGAGAATGGCTCAACTGCCAGATGCTCACACACAAAAGTGAAGAAATTTTGCGGGAATACGCGGATTACAAGAGTGCGCTTAAAGGGAAATGCATTTATATCATTCCGATGATCAATCCGGACGGCGTAACCATTTCCCAATTTGGTTTTGATGCCATCCGCAATCCCAAACTGCGGAAAATCTGTAAAAAGACGAAAAATTCCGCACGGACATGGAAAGGCAACGCCCGTGGGGTAAACTTAAACTTTAACTGTCCGGGCGGCTGGAATAAAAAAGGAAAATCAAAAAAGGCGGACGGACTTTCTTATCCGGGGAAAAAGGCGGCATCCGAAAAGGAAACCCGTGTGATGATGAACTTTGTCAATCGTAATTCGGGCTGGAAGGCATCCTTGAACTATCATTCCACCGGAAGTATTCTTTATTGGAACTACAATGTAGAATCCGAGGCATCGCTCTATGAACGCCAAAAAAACCTTGCGACCAAGGTGAATGGATTTACACACTACCGCCTGATGCCCAAATCCATCAGTACCGATCCGAACGGTGGATTTGGGGACTGGCTCATTTACAATAAGAAAATACCGAATGTGACCGTGGAAACCGGCTCTGTCATGGCGCCGCTGCCACATTCCCAGATGAAAAAAATACAGAAGGAAAATAGCAAACTTTTGAGTTGGTTTGTAAAACAATAAATGCCAAAAAGGTCAAAAAGACCGCCTTATACATCATGGATTTTGTTACCGGATATTGGTAAACTATTTGTAACTATAAAATATTGTGATGTATGTAAGGAGGTTTACGAAATGAACAAAAAAATGTTTACAAAGACAACAGCTATGCTCTTGGCAGCGGCTGTCGTGGCGTCGGGAATTCCGGCAAATGAAACGGAAGCTGCCAAAAAGCCGAAACTCAGCAAGACAAAAATTTCAGTTCGGGTTGGAGGCAGCAAAAAAGTTACGATTAAAAATGCCAAAAAAATCAAATGTAAAATGAAAGCAAAGGCAAAGAAAGTCGTAAAGATCACGAAAAAATCTGCGAAAGGTCTTACGGTAAAAGGGCTTAAAGCAGGAAAAGCGAAAATTACTGTGACCATGATCAATGGGAAAAAGAGAGTGAAAAAGACTCTCGTTGTTACGGTAAAATCTGTAAAAGCGCCGGAAGCAAGCAAAGCACCGGAAGCAAGTAAAGCGCCGGGAGCAAGCAAGGCACCGGAAGCAAGCAAGGCACCGGAAACAAGCAAGGCACCGGAGACAAGCAAGGCACCGGAGACAAGCAAGGCACCGGAGACAAGTAAGGCACCGGAAGAAAGCAAGGCACCGGAGACAAGTAAGGCACCGGAAACGAGTCAGACACCGACAGAAGCACCAAAAGCACTTGTGATTGAAGGGGATGCCCTTGGAGAAAGCGCAGACTTTACGTATAAGGCAAATGGGGCGGCGCAGTATCAGTCTGTTGGTGTTTTTGAGATTGACAAAACAAGTCTAACAAAAGACAGCACCATTACATTGACATATGAAGCAAAAGAAGGGGATACAGACGTTGCTGACAGCCAGAAGTTTAATGTGGGGCTGAAAACAGGAGATAAATGGAATTCACCGGCGGTTTGTGATGTATATGACCAGTCAGGTGGAAAGATTGAGATCTCTATGGATAGCACAAAAATGGAGAAAATCAATGCCGGAGAGAAATTGTACATGCATGTTTCCACCGCGGCAGCCGGTTTCAAAGGAACCTTTACATATACAAGTGTAAAAGCCGGTACGGAAAGTCTTGTAAAAGAACTTCCTTCTGCTTATACCTATGTGGAAAACGGATTGAATCAATACGCAGCAACGGCAAAAGTAAATCTGCCGGCAGACGTTGATTTTAGTAAATACAAAACTTGCCGCATTGACTTTACGGCGTCGGATCTTTCTTTTGAATTCCACGGAATCGTGGGTCATAAAGTGAACGGAGCGGAAGTGACGGATCCACAGTATGGCGCAGTATCCAAGGGAATGTTCCAGATTACATTGAATAATGTATTGAAAGAGAACGGGACAGATCCGTTTGTCGTTATCAATGCCGGAAAAGCCGGTTATGCGGGGAAAGTTAAAATCTTGCGTGTGGCACTTTTACCGGAAGGACAGACGGTGCCGGATATTACAATTGAGCCGATTGCGCCTGCCGAAACACCGAAACCATCCGAACCGGAGCCGGGCATAGAGACACCGGGAGCAGATACGTCAAACGTCGAAACAGACGATGTTACGAAGCGGGAAGAGACAAAATTGGTTCTGGAAGGCAGTGCCCTTGGAGAAGGAGCTTCTTTTGCTTACGTGCCAAATGGATTCGCTCAGTATAGTTCGATGGGAGTCTTTGAAATTGATAAGACAAAATTATCTGCCGGATGTAAAATTGTATTGAATTATACAGCTGTGGAGGGCGATACGGATGTTGCAGCCACACAGGGATTCAATATTGGATTAAAAACGGGAGATCAATGGAATTCGCCGGCTGTTCTGGATGCCTATGGAAAAACCGGAGGAAGAGTTGAGATAGAAGTAAATAAAGAGGCTTTTGCCAAAATTGGAGCAGAGGATAAAGTGTATATGCATGTTTCTACAGCAACAGCAGGATTCAAAGGCACATTTACCTATAAGTCCATTATGGTAGGAGATGACAGCTTAGTGAACACACTTCCAAAGGCTGTAAGCTATGTAGAAAGCGGCATGTCTCAGTATGCGCCTACAGCAAAAGTGTTATTGCCGGAAGATATCGATTTTTCAAAATACAGCACTTGCCGAATTGAATTTACGGCATCGGATCCAACATTTGAGTTCCATGGAATTGTGGGACACAAAGTAGAGGGCAAAGAAGTGGCAGATCCGAAATATGGCGTGAACGAAGAAGGCGTATTTGTTGTAAATCTTGATAAAGTCAAAGAGGCAGCGGGAACCAATCCTTATGTTGTTATCAATGCCGGAAAAGCCGGATATGCCGGAAGTGTTACAATAACAAAAATTATTTTTGAAAAATAATTAACAAAAATCAAAAAAATCCTTGACAGAAGGAGAATTATTTGATACAATAGTCAAGCAGTCAAGTCGTGGACGCGGCTTGACTGTGGTATGCGGAGTTGCTGGAATTGGCAGACAGGCATGACTAAGGATCATGTGTCTCAAAGACGTGTGGGTTCAAGTCCCATACTCCGCACGAAGGAGCAAATGCATTATGTGTTTGCTCTTTTTTTGTAGGTACAATGAAAATGAAAGGAAGGGAAAGAAATGAAATTACGAGTATTGGCAGCAGGTTTGATCCTGGGAGTAATGATGACCGGAGGAGTGACACAGGCGGCGACAAAAGACGGACAGAAAGTGGTGGCAATCGATGCCGGACATCAGCTGCGCGGAAACAGTTCGTTGGAGCCAAACGGCCCGGGCTCTTCGACGAAAAAAGCAAAGGTAACATCCGGGACATCGGGAAAAGCAAGCGGACTTGGTGAATATCAGCTGAATCTGCAGGTGGCGAAAAAAGTAAAGAAAGAGCTGGTGGCGAGAGGCTATAAAGTAGTCATGGTGCGCACAAAGCACAATGTCAACATTTCCAACGTAGAGCGTGCAAAAGTGGCAAATGCGGCAAAGGCAGATGCATTTATCCGCATTCATGCGAACTCTTCGGAAAGCACTTCGGTAAGCGGTGCATTGTCAATCGCTCCGACAGGAAACAACAAATATATGTCGAAAAAGGTGCGCAAAGCCAGCCAGAAATTTTCTAAGAAAATGATTCGGAAATATTGTACGGCGACAGGTGCCAAAAACCGCGGAGTAATGTACACCGACACGATGACGGGCATCAATTGGTGCAAAGTCCCTGTTACGATTATTGAGATGGGATTTATGAGCAACCGCGCCGAAGACCTGAAAATGGCATCTGCTTCTTATCAGAAAAAGATGGTAAAAGGAATTGCCGATGGTGTCGATGCCTTTTTGAAATAAAAAGCCTGGGAGAATAAAGTGTAAAAATTGTGTAAAATGCACAAAAAAGATTGACTTTTCGAAAAAAACTTGTTAATATTGAACCATGAAAGGCGATTGTAGCAGCAGTCGCTTTTCTAATCTGTATTCTGGGTGATTTGGAGAAAAATAGTACGTTTTATTGTAGGTAATAGTATGATAATGGTCGGAGTACAATTTTGGAAAACCAAATTGGAGGAATACGCATGGAAAAAGCAAGAAAAAGTCAACAAACAAAGTGGCTGGTAGTTCTTTTGATCACTGCGATGATAGTCGCATTGTGCACGCCGGCCGAACAAAGTGAAGCAGCAAAGAAACCGAGATTATCTAAGAAAACAGTCGTTCTGACTGTTGGAAAATCCAAAAAAGTCAAAGTAAAATATGTCAATAAAAAGACAAAGATTACATGGAAAAGCAAGAATAAAAAAATTGCAACGGTTAGCAAAACCGGAAAGATAACGGCGAAGAAAAAAGGAAAAACCTATGTTACGAGCCGTTTTCGTTATCGTGGAAAGAAATATGTTTTAAAATGCCGTGTGACGGTAAAAAAAGCAGCAAGTATTTCGACGAAAGAACCGGATGCGACGGAAACGAAAACACCAAATACAGTGCCTAGCATAGCACCAAGCACGCAGCCGAGTGCAGTTCCGAGCATGCAGCCGAGTGCACAGCCAAGTGTGATACCGAGCGAACAACCATCTGCACAGCCGAGTGTGAAGCCGAGTGTGAAGCCGAGCGAACAACCATCTGCACAGCCGAGCGTGAAGCCGAGCGAACAACCATCTGCACAGCCGAGTGTGGTACCAAGTGCGAAGCCATCTGCACAGCCGAGTGAGAAACCACCAATCGGTCCGACCGTGGCACCAAGCAGCGTTCCGACAGCAGAGCCAAGTGTGGCACCGAGCACGCAGCCAAGTACACAGCCAAGCAGTGAGCCGACAAAAGTGCCGGGGACACCGATTCCGGCAGAAGAAGGAAAAGCACTCTCACTTGATTTTGAGGATGGAAAAAATACGTATGTGACCGGGCGGCAAGGAAAAGAAACATTGACCGTTACAGAGGGCGGTTACAATGATAACTATTGCCTGAAAGTATCGAATCGCGAGAAAAACTGGGCCGGTCCGCAGATTGACGTGACTTATAATGTAACGGATTATACTACATATACGATAGAAGCTTATGTCAAACATCAGGCTGGTGGTGACCGCATGATCAATTGCATGTGGCAGGCAGAGGACTTTGCCGGAAACATCACATATACGACGATTCAGTCATTGAAAGTGCCTACCGGAAATTGGAAGAAAATACAAGCGACGGTGGTAGCACCGGGAGATGTGAAACAGCTTCATATGTATTTTGAGATGCAAAACTATCAAAGTGAATTTTACGTGGACAATATTTCCATAACGGAAAAACATCTTGATTTGGACAAAGTGCTTGCGACAGAAAGCCTGAGTGAAGCGTACAGCAAACAATTCCCGATGGGATGTGAAGTGTACAGTTATAATTTGAAAAATGATGAAATATTACAGTTTATTAAACATCATTATACCAGAGTGACATTTGGCGATGAATTGAAACCGGAAAGCCTTTTGAATCAGGAAAAATCCAAGGCTTCCGCAGATGGCATGCCGGTGATAAACACCGATATTATCGATAAATGTTTAAGTCTTGCGCAGGCAAATAATCTGCAAGTGCGTTTCCATACATTGGTTTGGTATTCACAGACGCCAGATTGGTATTTTTGTGAAGGCTACGAGGTCCAATACGATGGAAATGGCACGGCAAAGAAAAATATTACCAATCTAGTAGATAAAGAAACAATGTTACAGCGTATGCAGAGCTATATCACGCAGATTATTCAATACACAGAGACGAAATATCCGGGTGTGGTATATGCGTATGATGTTGTCAATGAGGTGATCAATGACAATGGCTGTAAGCTGAGAACAGGTACACAGAGTCTTTATGGAGCGATTTTTGGCGAAGAGGACAATACTTACATTACGAAAGCGTTTGAATATGCAAGAGCAGCTCAGACAGCGGCCGGATCCGGCGCAAAGTTGTTCTACAATGATTATGTAGGCATGGCGTCTCCGGGACAGATGAAAGCTGTGGTAAAATATCTGGCAGATGCCAAGGCAGCAGGTACGATCGACGGTTTGGGAATGCAGGCGCATCAGACAAACTTGAATGTCAGCGATGGCGACAATATTAAAAATGCGTTGAATTCGTTTAAGCAAAATGGCTATGAGGTGCAGATTACGGAACTTGATTTTGCGAGCAAAGACAATTCCGAATCCGGACAGGAAACGTTAGCAAATGCATATTCTAAATTTATGAATATAGTGCTTACGCAGAAAAATAGTAACAATGTTAATGTAAGCGGTGTTACATTCTGGAATCTGACCGATTTGGATACCTGGTTAAACACGCAAAAGAATGATGGACCGTATTACCCATCTCTGTTTGATGAAAATTATATGCCAAAAGCAGCATTTACGGCATTGATCAATTTGGTAAAAGGAACGACGCCAACGGCGACACCGACGGCAACACCTGCCACGGTGCCAACAGCAACCCCGACTACAGTGCCAACGGCGACACCAAGTACGGAACCAACGGCAGAACCAAGTACAGAACCGACAGCGGAGCCAACGGCAGTACCGACAACAGAGCCGGAACCGGAAAAACCAGAGACAACAAAGACTCTGGATCTTTTGGAAGGAAATATTTTGATTGAGGAAGATGGCTATACGATTGGTGACGGCGAGAAACAGAGTTACACTGGGGCGTATACAATTAGCGGAAACAGCACATCGACGACAAATTCGATTACGGTTTCCGGTGGAACGCATACAATCGTACTTGACAATGTTATCATTACGACGGCGGCAGGAAGTCCGATCATTCTTACGAATAAAGCAAAGGTGAATTTGCAGCTGAGTGGAACGACGACATTGAATTCGCCGGCGAAGAAAGCATGTATTGAAGTGCCGAAAGGGTGTGAACTTTCTCTGAGTGGTACAGGAAAACTTTTTGCGATGGGTGGACAGTCTGCCGCAGCTATCGGTGCATCAGGAAGTGACAAGGATGCAGATGCGGGAACACTCGGAAAAATTGTTATCTACAGTGGAACGATTGTTGCCAAAGGTGGGAGAAATGGAGCTGGTATCGGTGATGGACAGTGCGGACGCGGTGGTGGAAAAATCATCGTTTATGGTGGTGATATTTACGCGCAGTCCGGTGGAAATGGAGCCGGTATCGGTGCAGGAGGATCTGAAGCCAAGACAGATGTAACTACGCTTACCGTTGAAATTTATGGTGGTAATATTTCGGCTACAGGATCCAAATATGCCTTGGGTGATGGTCAGAATCAACAGCATTGTGATGTGGCAATTTACGGAGGTGCTGTTTATTCGATCGGCAGTAAACCGATTGCCAGAGAGGATGGATTCTTGACGAAAGATAGTTATACTGCCGTTAGTGTGGCGGTGAAGAGTTACAGTGGAATCCAAAAAGTGACAATAGATGGTGTTGACCAGCATATTTCAAGTTTTGTGATAAAAGATGTAAATGGAAATACAGCTCCTAGCTGGAACTTGAATCTTTATGTGAAACAAGGTGTGGAGCATACTATTATCATCACAGATGCAGATGGCGTCGAACACATCGTATCATAAAATGTAATAATAAATCCCCCGGAGAGTTCCAAACGGCAACGTGCGGAACTCTCTTTTTCTGCCAAAAGAAAACCATTGCTTGTCACTAAAAAGTGTGATACAATGAAAAAAGGGAATACCTAATGAAAATTGCAAAATCGCAGGAGGAATTAAATTATGTCATTGTTACAAGAATGGCGTGAGTACGCATATAGTGAAGAAATGCAGAATTCAAAAGAAGGAGAGCAGCTTTGGAACAATTACTTCCAGTTGGAAAAAGGCATTTATGAAAAACTTTTGACCAATCCGACAGAAGTTGTGACCGGAACCGTAGAAGGACTGGCAGAGAAGTACGAAGTACCGCTTTCTATGATGGTTGGTTTCCTGGATGGAATCAATGATAGTTTGAAAGAGCCAAATCCAATCGATACGATGGAAAAAGATACCGAGATCAAATTGGATATTGACTGCGAAAAATTGTATTATAATATGGTAGACTGCAATGCCGAATGGCTGTACACACTGCCACAGTGGGATTCGATCCTGAGTGCGGAGCGCAGAAAAGAATTGTACCGCAACCAGAAAAATTCCGGTACGATCCGCCGCGAAGAACCAAAAATTGGCAGAAATGATCCGTGTCCATGCGGAAGCGGCAAGAAATACAAAAAATGTTGTGGACGATAAGTCTGTGTAAGCAGACCAAAAATAAAAAAAGAAATGGAGGAAGAAAGATGTTAGTATCAGCAGAAGAAATGCTCAAAAAAGCAAAAGCAGGTAAATATGCAGTAGGTCAGTTCAACATCAACAACCTGGAGTGGACAAAATCCATTCTTCTCACAGCACAGGAGTGCAATTCACCGGTTATCCTTGGTGTATCTGAGGGAGCCGGAAAATATATGTGTGGATACAAAACGGTTGTAGGCATGGTAAATGGTATGCTGGAAGAGCTGAATATCACAGTTCCGGTTGCCCTTCACCTTGACCACGGCAGCTACGAAGGTGCCAAAGCTTGTATCGAAGCAGGATTTTCTTCAATCATGTTTGACGGATCTCATTATCCAATCGAAGAAAATGTGGCAAAGACAAAAGAATTGGTAGCAATCTGTAAAGAAAAAGGAATGTCAATCGAAGCAGAAGTTGGTTCTATCGGTGGAGAAGAAGATGGTGTTATCGGAGCCGGCGAATGTGCAGATCCAAAAGAATGTAAGATGATCGCTGACCTTGGCGTAACGATGTTGGCAGCAGGAATCGGAAATATTCACGGAAAATATCCGGAAAACTGGGCAGGACTCAGCTTTGAGACGCTGGATGCTGTTCAGCAGCTGACAGGAGAAATGCCACTCGTACTTCACGGAGGTACAGGTATTCCGGAAGACATGATCAAGAAAGCAATCAGCCTTGGCGTGTCAAAAATCAATGTAAATACAGAGTGCCAGCTTTCTTTCGCGGCTGCTACACGTAAATACATTGAAGCAGGAAAAGATCTCGAAGGAAAAGGATTTGACCCTCGTAAACTTCTTGCTCCGGGAGCAGAGGCAATCAAAGCAACAGTAAAAGAAAAAATGGAATTATTTGGTTCTGTTGGAAAAGCTTGAATTGCATAAGAAATAAGAAATCGCAGATACTATCTCCTGTAACAAAACATTGTTGACAGGAGGGTTTAAAAATGGCGAAAAACTTTTTAGACGATTACGATTCAAATCAAAACAGTACAAATAGTACAAACAGCTCAAACAGTTCAAAGAATAAGGCGAAAAACCGTGCGCAGAATTCTTCGAAAAACAGTTCTAAGAATTCATCGAACGCATCTAATGCTTCCAATTCCACGAACAGTTCCAATTGTCACCATGACAACTAAGCCGTTGTGCTGACTGTAAGAAATGAAAAACGAACGGGCCGTCACCATTCCGGAGGCGGCCTTTCTTTTGCGGTCATGCGGGTGTCACATTTTGTCGAAAACCCGCATATAATAAAAGAAAAAGAACGTGATACTATGAGTTTTTCGATTATCTCGATCCGTCAGCTGGCTTCGTGGCAGGCAAGAGAAGGGACGATTCTCATTGATTTACGGGAACGCGAAGAGTATCAGGAAGAGCACATCAAGGGAGCGGTCAATATTCCGTACGAACGATGGGAACAGGAAAAAGAGGGGTGGCGGCACCAGTTTACGTATTTGATCTTTTACTGTGACCGCGGAAACCAGAGCATGTACGCAGCCCGCGAGATGAACCGGCTTGGGTACCGTGCGGCAAGTATTGCCGGCGGCTTCGAAAGCTACCGGATTTGGAAAAAGAAAGGAAAAAAAGAGTACGATGGGCAAAGAAATATTTGAGTTGATCGCGCCCTGCCATTTTGGCATGGAAGCGGTATTAAAACGCGAGATCAACGATCTTGGATATGAAATTTCAAAAGTGGAAAATGGAAAAGTCACCTTTCTGGCAGATGCCGAAGGAATCTGTCGTGGAAATATTTTCCTTCGCACGACAGAGCGTATTCTACTCAAAGTGGCAGAATTTAAGGCGGAGACATTTGATGAATTATTTGAAGCCTGTAAGGCGATTCCATGGGAACACTACATTCCTGAAAATGGAAAATTCTGGGTGACGAAAGCAACCTCCGTCAATAGTAAATTGTTCAGTCCATCGGACATACAGCGCATTGTAAAAAAAGCGATGGTGGAAAGTCTTAAGCGGACGTACCGGGTCAGCTGGTTTGCCGAAGACGGGGCCTCTTATCCACTCCGCATTAATATTATGAAAGATATCGTGACCGTATCTCTTGATACGACGGGAGTATCACTGCACAAACGTGGTTACCGCCGATACACCGCACCGGCGCCAGTGACGGAAACGCTGGCGGCGGCGATGCTCTTGCTTTCGCCGTGGAAGAAGGACCGCATTCTTGTTGATCCTTTTTGCGGAAGTGGTACGATCCCGATCGAGGCGGCTATGATCGCGTGCCGGATCGCACCGGGATTAAACCGCGAATTTTTGTCCGAAGAATGGGACAACCTGATTCCGAAAAAAGAATGGTACGGTGTCGTGGAAGAGGCACAGGATATGGCCTGCGAGGATGCCGAAGTGCAGATTCAGGGCTACGATATTGACGATGAAGTGCTTAAAATGGCGCGTGCCAATGCGGCGCTTGCCGGCGTGGAAGACAAGATTCATTTCCAACGCCGTGACATCATCAATTTCAGCTCGCCGAAAAAATACGGTTTTGTTGTATCCAATCCGCCATACGGTGAGCGTCTTTCCGACAAAAAACAGATGGAAATGCTGTACCGCAGTATCGGTCAGATCATCAAAGAAAATGATACGTGGTCATTTTTCCTTCTGAGCGGTTATGAGGAAGCCCAGAAAATGATTGGCAAAAAGGCGGACAAGAACCGCAAGATCTATAACGGTATGATGAAAACTTATCTTTACCAATATATGGGAATCAAGCCACCGAGAAGACCGGCAAAGGATCAGTAAAAATAGGAAAAATATATCGAAAGGGCTTGCACTTTTTCCGGACAACATATATACTAGTCGTATTAAGGTCGAAATTTGACCGAAATTTTTACACAGGGAATGAAACAAATGGGAAAAAAATTGATATTTGCAACACACAATCAAGGAAAGGTTGTGGAAATTAAACAGATTTTGGGAGAAGGCTACGATGTGTTTTCTCTCAAAGACCTTGATATTCATACAGAAATTGAGGAAAACGGAACATCTTTTGAGGAAAATGCTATTATCAAAGCGAAGGCGATCTGTGAAATGACAGGTGAGATGGTTCTGGCAGATGATTCCGGATTTGAAGTAGATTATCTGAATGGCGAGCCGGGAATCTATTCGGCACGTTATCTCGGCGAAGACACGTCATATGACATCAAAAATGCTGATCTTCTCAAACGTTGCGAAGGTGTGCCGGAAGAAAAGCGCGACGCACGTTTTGTCTGTGTGATCGCCTGTGCGTATCCGGACGGCAATGTCATCACGACCAAAGGCGTGATTGAAGGAAAACTTGCTCACGAACCGAAAGGCACACATGGCTTTGGATATGATCCCATCTTTTATCTGCCGGAGCGAGGTTGTACAACCGGAGAATTGCTGCCGGAGGAGAAAAATAAGATCAGCCACCGCGGTATCGCACTCCGCAAGATGGTTGAAAAGTTAAACGAACAGGCATAACGTGGGAGGAAAGAATGGCGAAATATATCGTTTTTAGTGATTCACATGGAAAAAATGATCGGATGTATGATATCATTCGCAAAAATCAGGATCAGATCGACGGATTATTCCATCTCGGTGATGTCGGGGATGCCGCCGAGGAACTCAGCCTTATGGTGAAAGGACCGGTTTATCTGGTTCGCGGAAATTGCGACACATATTCCAGCCTGCGCACGGAAAATGTGTTCCGTCTGCATGGCCATAAGATCGCAATGACGCACGGACACAACCAGCACGTCGAGCGAGGCGTCGATGTATTGAAGTACTGGGCACTCCAAAATGAGGCAGACGTTGTTCTTTACGGACACACGCATGTGCCGTTTGTCGAGCAGAGCAGCCAAATGACCGTTCTCAACCCGGGCAGCATTTCACGTCCGCGTCAAAGCGGTTTTGAATGCACCTATGCCTGGATGGAATTTTTGCCAAATGGCGAGATTTCGATCGAAATTGTAAAAATCCCAAAATAGTCATAAAGAAACAAAATCAAAAAGCAAATTTGAAAGGAAAATAATTATGTTTAAGAAAATGATACTTGTAGGATTGATCTCAATGGTTCCTATCATTGAACTTCGTGGAGCGATTCCTTATGCTGTACTTTGGGATGCACAGCCACTCTGGCTTGCCATCTTGATTGCCGTAATCGGAAACATGATCCCGGTGCCGTTCATCTATCTGTTTGCAAGAAAAGTCCTTGTCTGGGGAGCGGACAAGCCTGTAATCGGCAAGTTCTTTTCTTTCTGCCTTGAAAAAGGCGAAAAAGGCGGTAGAAAACTGCAGGAGAAAGCCGGTCAGGGATTGTTTGTAGCGCTCCTTCTTTTCGTTGGAATCCCTCTTCCGGGAACCGGTGCGTGGACAGGAACCCTTGCAGCCAGTATCCTTGACATGGGATTCAAGAAAAGTGTCCTCGCCTGCATGGGCGGTGTTTTGGTAGCCGGAACAATCATGTTCTGCCTCAGTTTCTTTGCGCGAGGAACCTTTATGGCACTGTTTGGATAAGAGTGCTGTAATTTAATTATAATGAGATTATTTTGGTTGAAAGCATAAGAATAAAGCAAGTGCAGAGGGGCTGTACTTGCTTTGTTGATTAGATTATACGATTTTGGAGATACTATTTATGATTGATATTATGTTGGCAATAAAATCAACAAGTTGAAATGATTTCTCGTAATCTGCGGGATGCAAAATAAAAGCGATGATGATGGTAAGTATGTATATCACTACATGATATTTAAAATGCGATTCATTTTTCATGATGCCACCTCCTTTTTATTTTAGTATGTCTATTTTTGAAGAAAAAAGATTCTCTCTAATAAGCAATTATCTATAATGAAAATTTTGAAAAAAATTAAAAAAACTATTGACAAAAAGATGAACACCATATATAATAGTCAATGGTGCTGCTGATAAGCGATACACCAAATGGGATCTTAGCTCAGCTGGGAGAGCATCTGCCTTACAAGCAGAGGGTCACA
>ERZ826016.2421-NODE-2421-length-14706-cov-20.849703_pt1 | contig 14706 bp, 15 predicted proteins | sample MGYA00519872_ERZ826016 | MGnify/ENA primary metagenome ERZ826016 (study PRJEB31778, sample SAMEA3449218) | human gut metagenome | biome: human gut; feature: human-associated habitat; material: faeces | place: United Kingdom | collected 2010/2012 ... | reverse complement strand
TAACTCCGCCCTCAGTAGACGTTAAGAAGAAAAAATACTGCCGTTTCAAAAAGAGCGGTATTAAGTACATCGACTACAAAGATCCCGAATTCTTGAAGAAATTCTTGAATGAGCAAGGTAAAATCCTTCCGCGTCGTATTACCGGTACTTCTTTGAAGTTCCAACGTCGTGTAGCTCAAGCTGTGAAGAGAGCACGTCACTTGGCGTTGCTGCCCTATGTAACTGACATGATGAAATAATAGGAGGAGGAAAGTATGGAAATTATATTGAAAGAAGACATTGTAAACTTGGGTTATAAGAACGACATCGTAACTGTTAAGTCTGGTTATGGTCGTAACTACCTCATCCCGACAGGTAAAGCTGTGATTGCTTCTCCTGCTGCAAAGAAAATGTTGGCTGAAGATTTGAAGCAACGTGCTCACAAATTGGAAAAAATCAAGAAGGATGCTGAAGCATTGGCAGCTAAATTGGAAGGCGTATCTTTGAAGATCGCTACTAAAGTTAGCTCAACCGGTACTATCTTCGGTTCTGTTGGTAACATCCAGATTGCAGATGAATTGGCTAAGTTAGGTCATGAAATTGACCGTAAGATCATCGTTGTAAAAGACGCTGTGAAAGAAGTTGGCCAGTACAAAGCTATCGTTAAGCTGCACAAGGAAGTTTCTGTAGAGATTCCTTTCGAAGTTGTTGCTGAAGAAGCATAATTGAATACTTCATATATAGAAAAAGTCCGGTTTCCGAGAGGAGCCGGGCTTTTTTTATTTTTGATAAGCATTTACCGGATGTGATAAGTATGTTAATTTAGTAATGCTTAAAAAATCTTATTATTAGTCTATTACTAAATTCTTTTTCTCCTATTGGGAAAGAAATTTCCTATTGGAAAAAAATAGAACGTTCATTATACCACTTTGTTTTTTAACGTCACCTAATACTCCTTGTCAATTCTTTTGATGGTTTCGTCAATTAATTCTAGGTGATGGTTGTACGTAAGCTGCGGATCATCATGTATATAGGAGATTTGCCGTATGGCAGCAAGGCCTTCCGGGAGGTTAAAAACAAAATTCCAGGTTTCCCTCAGCGTCGTCTTACCTTTATTAGAGAATTCCTGAAAATCTTGTCGATCGCTAAGTTTTGCTGTCATATTTTCTTTTGTTTTGGAAAAGCTTTCATAAAACTTATGTGAACTTTTAATAACGGCATACGCCTGAATGATTTGAACAACAAGCTCTTTGCTTTCAATATTTTGCATTAGAGAAGATGCACTGAGCATTTCCATAGCGTCGGTAAGAGGAAGAAAGTCTCTTGATTGGAAAAGAAAATAGTTGTAATAGTTTAAAGAATCTGAGGATGTCTCATTTATTCTGTCCTTATATTGAAGCAGATAGCGTGCTCCTTGTTTGTTGAATATCTCTAATTCCTTCATATCCTCTATTATTTCTTTGTTGATAAGCAATTCGCTTTTCACCAATTGTAAAGCTTGTGTAACCTCTTTCTTTTTATTGTGTTCTTGGATCATATCACTGCCTATGAAAGTGATAATGATGCCTAATACTACTGCTGTAAAATTACAGATAAAATCTCCTAACCGTCTTGTTGTGGTAGGGGATGTAATGAGTTCTTTCAGTTTCTTTTTCATTTATTCTTTCAGCTGTTGGTTTATTCGCATTCTTTTTCGATAGCTTCGATTGTTTTATCGATTTCTTCTACACAGGCGAAATAAATTCGTGCTTTTTGTATATTGGGGATTGCTTGAAGGAGTTGTAAACCTTCCGGTAGGGTAAATAGAAGATGAAGTTGTTGCCCTAGGTCTTTTACGATATCTTCGGTTTTTTCTCTTAGCCTCGTCAGGTTGTATGCATAAGACTTTACTTTGGGATTATCATTGAAGTCGTTTTGCACATGATCTTTTATATTACTATATGTTTCAAAAGATGTTTCAGCGGCTTTGATGGCTCCGTATGCTTTGATTATTTGCAGGGCAAGTTCTTTGTTCTGAATTTTTTGAATAAGTGCAGAAGCTTTGAGCATTTCTATGGCATCATTGGTGAATGTGAATTTGCTCCATTGAAAAAGAAGAGGGAAATATTTATTAATGGAATCCTTAGGTATTCCACTTGCATTGTCTTTATTCTCAAAAAGATAATTTGCGGCACGTTGTTCCAAAGCTACTCTATTTCCCATAGCTTCTATTTCTTCCCTATTCAGAAGAAGCTCACTTTTCACCAGTTGCAGTGATTTCTTTATTTCCTTTTGGGTGTTGCGTTCTGTAATCCAGTCGCTTCCGGCAAAGGTGAGAATAATGCCTAATACTACTGCAATGAAATTGCGGAAGAAGTCACCCAACTTATACTCTGTCGCTAAGTACTTTAATTTGTTTGACGGTTTTATTTTCATAAGGTTATTATTTAATGTTGCCAAGCAAAGATAAGAATAATTTAAAATAAATAAGAATATGAATGTAGGAAAAATTGTAGGGCTAAGGAAACAAAAGGGCATAAAAAAAGTCTGTTCGTGCTTTTGCACGTCAGACTTTCAATTCTCTCAGTGAGTTGTTCTGAAATTATTCAGCTACAACTGCTGCGCTATCTACTGCTACAGTATCAGCTGCTGCGGCTGCCTCAGCTGCTGCGGCTGCTGCTTCTTCTACTGCTGCGATTGAATCAGCAATACGGATAGAATCTGCTGCTGCTTTTTCAGCGTCAGCTTGTTTGTTACCACAAGATGCGAAAGATACTGCTACGATAGCTACAGCCATCAATACTAATTTTTTCATTTTCTTTGCTTTTTAAAAACGTAATACAATCAATTGCTTTATTAAAACGTTGCAAAGGTATGTACTTTTTCGATATGTTGTTCTCCAAATCCCAACTTTTTTTATGTTTTTTTTGGAGGTTAGCCCCTTTTGACTACTTTTTGTATGTTTAATAACATACTAATCTTCTGCAATACTGTTATATAAGTAGCGTTTGATGCTCCTTTTAGGAGTTTTCTCAAACTCGGTAGGATAGAGCTGAATCTGGCTGACTTTCTCGTAACTGGCCACACTGCTATTCAGGTTCTTCAAGTTCTCGTTCATGATGGTTTTGAGGTTTTCCTCTTGGTTCAGTCCCAGGGAATCCAAAGCTTCGTAATCTGCATAGACTAAAGCTACCAGTTTTTTATTGCGTTCGATAACAAGACTTTCCAGTACGAAAGGCAGGTTGTTGAGCCGTGCCTCGATTTCTTCGGGGAAGATGTTTTGTCCGCTGGAACTCAGGATCATGGTCTTACTGCGGCCACGAATATAAAGGTTTCCTTTTTCATCCAGTTTACCCAAGTCACCGGTACGTAGCCAGCCGTCTTCGGTGAAGACTTCTTTAGTGGCTTCCGGATTCTTATAATAACCTGTCATTACATTTTCACCGCGTACCTGGATTTCACCGATTTCTACCTCCGGATTTTCTTTGTAAATACGGGCTTCCATGATGTCGAGCACTCGCCCGGAAGAAGTCGGGATGAATTCATTCCAGGGAGCGTAACTGATTAACGGCGCACACTCCGTCATGCCATAGCCGATGGTGAACGGGAACTTGATGCGATGGAAGAATTCTTCCACTTCCGGGTTCATGGCAGCACCGCCGATAATGACTTCTTTGAAACGTCCGCCCAGAGCATCTATCAGTTTCTTCCGGATTTGCCCATAGATTTGTCCGTCGAGCAAAGGAATGCTGAGCGCCCATTTCATTGTCTTTTTATTTATGATGGGCTGGATGACATTCTTATAGATTTTCTCGATAACGAGTGGCACGGTAATAATCAAGCTGGGTTTTACCTCTTCAAAGGCTTTCATCAGAATCTTTGGAGAGGGGACTTTGCCCAAAAGTGTGACGTGAGTACCCACGGCAGTAGCCGTAAGAAAGTCGAAAGCGCAACCGTAGGCGTGAGCCAAGGGTAAGAAGGAGAGTACTTTATCTCCCTTTTTCAATAATTCGGTGCGGATACCGAAAGTGACATTTCCTGCGAGATTGTTTCCTGTCAGCATCACGCCCTTACTAAAACCGGTGGTGCCCGAGGTATAGTTCAGCAGCATTACCTTATCATTGGAAAGAGTGGTATACTGCACGTCTTCCCGGTGGAAACCTTTCGGATAAGTTATGTGCATTTCTTCATCCAGGTGTTTGAGGAAACGATTGATTGTTTCACCGTCGCGCTGATGCAGGCAACGGAAATCGGAAAGGGAGAATACGGCACGCAATCCGGTCAGGCGTTCTTCTTCCAGATGTTCCCAGATGGAATCGCTCGTAAAGAGGAAAACGGACTCGGAGTGGTTGACGATATGATGTACATCATTCGGATTAAAATCCTGAAGAATGGGAACAACGATAGCTCCGTAAGTGATGGTGGCCATATAAGCGATGCACCAACGGGCATTGTTCTTACCGATAATAGCAATTTTGTCGCCCCGGCGCAGACTGCAATGTTTGAATAGCAAGTGCAATTTAGCTATCTCTTGCGCCACTTGTCCATAGGAATAACTCTCGTCTTCACCGTAATCGGTATAGCAAGGAAGGTCCCAGTTTTCACGGAAACTCTGCTCGTAGAGTTTGATAAAGTTCTCTTGTATCATTGCACGAAAATTGATGATTTGTGCAAAAGTAGGAAAAATCTAATAATTATATGTAACTTTGTAGCAGAAATGTGTTTAGAATAGATATGATTGATACCAATATATTTCAAGATAAGACAGCGGTTTACTATACATTAGGTTGTAAGTTGAACTTCTCGGAAACTTCTACTATCGGTAAGATTTTGCGGGATGCAGGTGTGCGTACGGCACGTAAAGGGGAGAAAGCGGACATCTGTGTGGTGAACACTTGCTCGGTGACGGAAGTGGCGGATAAGAAATGCCGCCAGGCTATCCATCGCCTGGTGAAGCAGCATCCGGGGGCTTTCGTGGTTGTGACCGGATGTTATGCCCAGTTGAAACCCGAAACCGTTGCAAAGATTGAGGGGGTGGATGTGGTGCTTGGTGCCGAACAGAAAAAAGACTTGCTTCAATATCTCGGCAACTTGCAAAAGAATGAGTCGGGAGAAGCTTATGCTTCGGCGCTGAAAGATATCCATTCGTTTGCACCGTCCTGCTCACGTGGCGACCGTACCCGCTATTTCCTGAAAGTACAGGATGGTTGCGATTATTTCTGCTCCTACTGCACTATTCCTTTCGCCCGCGGGCGGAGTCGCAATGGAACAATTGCATCCATGGTGGAACAAGCGCGCCAGGCAGCAGCTGAGGGAGGAAAGGAAATTGTGCTGACTGGTGTCAATATCGGGGATTTCGGTAAAACCACCGGAGAAACTTTCTTCGATCTGGTGAAGGCGCTGGATGAGGTGGAAGGTATCGAACGTTACCGTATTTCCTCCATAGAGCCCAATTTGCTGACTGATGAGATTATAGAATTTGTTTCTCATTCCCGCAGTTTCATGCCTCATTTCCATATTCCGTTGCAGTCCGGTAGTGACGAAGTACTGAAGCTGATGCGCCGGCGATATGATACGGAACTTTTCGCTTCCAAAGTGCGGAAAGTGAAAGAAGTGATGCCCGATGCCTTTATCGGTGTGGATGTGATTGTGGGCACACGTGGTGAAACGGATGAATACTTTGAGCAGGCCTACGAATTTATCAAAAGCCTGGATGTGACCCAGCTTCATGTGTTCAGCTACTCCGAACGTCCGGGTACGCAGGCATTAAAGATAGACCATGTGGTAACTCCCGAGGAAAAGCACCGTCGGAGTCAGCGCCTGTTGGAGCTTTCGGACGAAAAGACGCATACATTCTATGTCCGTCATATCGGACAAACCTTGCCTGTGTTGCTGGAACGCTCCAAGCCGGGAGCCCCGATGCATGGCTTCACGGCTAACTATATCCGGGTGGAGGTTCCCCACAATAATACATTGGATAATAAGGTGGTGTCTGTTCGTTTAGGCGATTTTAATGAAGACGGAACCGCATTGCAGGGAACTGTGCTATTATAATAAGGTATAAGAAAAGTATGAAATCGAAACTTGTCTACTGGCTGACTTACGCCGGCATGTGGCTTCTGGCTTTGCTTCCTTTCCGGGCACTTTATATCTTGTCCGATGGGTTTTATTTTCTGATGCGTCATTTGGTGCATTACCGTCGGAAGGTAGTTCGTAAGAATCTGAAGAACTCTTTTCCCGAAAAATCCAAGGCTGAACTGCGCGAGATTGAGCGTGAGTTTTATCACTATATCTGCGACTACATGCTGGAAGAAATAAAGATGATGCGTATGTCGTTCGAAGATCTTTCCCGCCGTATGGAATATGGTAATACTGAAGAATATCTCGGCATGCTTGAAAAACATGGAGGCATCGTTGTGCTCATTCCTCATTATGCCAATTTCGAGTGGCTGACGGCGATGGGAGCCTTCATGAAACCGGAAGACGTACCCTTGCAAGTGTATAAACCCTTGCGAAACAAGTATATGGATGAAATGTTTAAGATCATCCGTGCCCGTCATGGCGGCTATAATGTGCCGAAACATTCCACTGCCCGCGAAGTGATCCGGTTGCGCCGTGAAGGGAAGCATGTAGTGATCGGACTGATTACCGATCAGTCGCCCAATCGCAATGAAGCCCATCACTGGACTACTTTTCTGAATCAGGATACCGTATTTATGGATGGTGGTGAACGTATTGCCAGGATGATGAATTATCCTGTTTTTTATTGTGAATTGGAAAAACAGGGTAGAGGATATTGCAAAGCATACTTTGATCTGTTGACTGAAACCCCGAAGCAAACTGCCGAGGGAGAAATAACCGAACTTTTTGTGCGCCGCTTGGAGCAGACCATTCGCCGTGCTCCTGCTTATTGGTTCTGGTCGCATAAACGGTGGAAACTCACACGGGAAGATTTAAAGAAACAACATGAATAAGATAGCGGTTGTCATATTAAACTGGAACGGGTGTGATATGCTCCGCTCGTTTCTTCCTTCCGTAGTACGCTTTTCCGAGGCGGACGGTGCGGTGGTATATGTTGCTGATAATGGTTCTACAGATGCATCTGTAGATATGCTTTGTCGTGAATTTCCTACCGTCCGATTGATTCTGTTGGAAGAAAATCAAGGTTTTGCTGATGGGTATAATATGGCATTGCAAGAGGTCGATGCCGAGTATGTAGTACTTCTCAATTCAGATGTGGAAGTGACGGAACATTGGCTTCAGCCACTGGTTGACTATATGGATGCTCATCCTGAAGCGGCGGCTTGCCAGCCGAAGATACGCAGTTGGAGGCAGAAGGAGATGTTCGAGTATGCCGGTGCGGCGGGCGGTTTTCTTGATCGTTACGGTTATCCGTTCTGTCGCGGTCGGATTATGGGTGTGGTAGAAGAGGATAAGGGACAATACGACACTATCATTCCCGTCTTTTGGGCTACAGGTGCAGCTTTGTTTATCCGCTTGAAAGATTATCGTGAAGCCGGTGGACTGGATGGACGTTTTTTTGCCCACATGGAAGAGATCGATCTTTGCTGGCGGCTTCGTGCACGTGGCCGGCAGATTGCCTGTGTGCCGCAAAGTGTGGTTTACCATGTAGGCGGTGCTACGCTGAAGAAAGAAAATCCCCGAAAGACTTTCCTCAATTTTCGTAATAATCTTGTCATGCTCTACAAGAACCTGCCATCCCGGGATTTTGCTTCCGTGATGCGTACCCGTGCGGTTCTTGACTATATAGCTGCATTGAGTTTTATACTTAAACTACAGTTCCCCAATGCATTGGCAGTGCTTCGTGCACGGCGTGAATATCGTTTGTTACGTTCTTCTTTTACTCCTGCACGTGAAGAGAACCTGAAAAAAACTTCCCTTTCCGTGATACCGGAATGGACAAAAAGCAGTATCTTGGCGCAGTATTATTTACGTGGAAAGAAATTTTTCTCGCAATTATAGCTTTTTCTTTTTACCGATTGTTTATTATTTAAACGGTATTGGCTTATGACAAAATTAGTTAGAAAGATTGGATTGGTGGCGCACGACGCCATGAAGAAAGACCTCATCGAGTGGGTTCTCTGGAACTCCGAATTGCTTATGGGGCACAAGTTTTACTGTACAGGTACTACGGGAACTCTTATTCTTGAGGCTCTTAAGGAAAAGCATCCCGATGTTGAGTGGGATTTTACCATTCTGAAATCCGGTCCCCTGGGTGGTGATCAGCAAATGGGATCCCGCATTGTGGATGGCGAGATTGATTATCTTTTTTTCTTCACTGATCCTATGACGTTGCAGCCGCACGATACGGATGTGAAAGCGCTGACCCGTCTTGCCGGTGTTGAGAATATCGTTTTCTGCTGTAATCGCAGTACGGCAGACCATATTATTTCAAGCCCGCTATTCGTTGATCCAACGTATGAACGCACTATTCCGGATTACACCGGCTACACCAAACGATTTGAAAACAAACCGGTGGTTGCCGAGGCGGTGGAGTCTGCCAAAAAGCGGAAGAAAAAGAGAGGATAAAGTAAGTTCTCCAATAAGAATAAAAAGGGGAGAAGGGCTTCGTATTGGAAAGTCCTTCCCCCCTTTTCTATGTGAAGCTTTCGGATAGTTATAACAAAAATAAGGACGACTTTCTGTATATATCTACACTTTTAAGGATGACTTTTTGCTGTTATGCTACATTTATAAGCTCCTTTCTTTGCCCTTCTCCAATAAAACCAGTAGATTATAAGCGCCAATCCCTATATATCATGTTTTTTGCAGAGTTAATTCCGCAAAAAACATGATATATAGGGATTTGGGATTGAGGTGTGTTTACAATATATATCCCAGAGAAAAAGTGAAGCTTCTGTTTTTGTATGTATAGTTGTTAGTTTTAGATACGTTCATTAAACTCCAATCAGCTCCGAATGAGAGTTGAAAATGTTTTGCATACTCTACACCAACATTGAATCCGCATCCCCAATCGAATCTTTTATACCCATATTCACCACTAAAAATGTCACTTTCCGTGTGAAACTTCTTTCCGTTTCTATAAGATTTATGCTTGCCCCACAGTGCTACTCCGGCATATGGACCTACATTGGCGAAAAGTGAAACCGATTTACTGCATTCTATTTTATATCCTATATGGACAGGAACAACTAAATAGTTGAGATTCCTTGTATAATGTCTTTCATCTGTATTTACCATATTTCCGTATTCATACTTGTAACCTTTTGCAGATAGCTGTAATCCGAATTCTGTATAAAAACCTTTTGTAACGGATGGTATTCCTAGTTCTCCTTTGGCTCCCAAGAGAAGTCCTGCTTGGCATTGGGGTTCTATATCTCCCATAGGTTTACTTAAGTTGACACCGCCGGTGAAACCGTATCTGAAATTTTGTGCGTACGAGAATGTGGATACCATACACAGCAGGCAAATTATAGTGAATTGTTTTTTCATTATTAAGTAAATATTTATATTTGTCTTATTATTATAGATTTTATTTTTATGCTATGATATCAAGGGATTTAATGATGCTAAAGAGGAGGAGGATTTTTGAAAGGAAGTCCTTCTCCTCTTCAAGTTTTATAAAATATATCCCAAAGAGAAAGTGAAACTTCTGTTTTTGTATGTATAGTTGTTAGTTTTAGATATGTTCATTAAACTCCAATCAGCTCCGAATGAGAGTTGAAAATGTTTTGCATACTCTACACCAACATTGAATCCGCATCCCCAATCGAATCTTTTATACCCATATTCACCACTAAAAATGTCACTTTCCGTGTGAAACTTCTTTCCGTTTCTATAAGATTTATGCTTGCCCCACAGTGCTACTCCGGCATATGGACCTACATTGGCGAAAAGTGAAACCGATTTACTGCATTCTATTTTGTATCCTATATGGACAGGAACAACTAAATAGTTGAGATTCTCTGTGTAATGTCTTTCGTCACCGTTTACTGGCGTTGCGTATTGCATTTTATAACCTTTTGCAGATAATTGTAAACCAAATTCTGTATAAAATCCTTTTGTAACGGACGGTATTCCTAGTTCTCCTTTGGTTCCCAAGAGAAGTCCTGCTTGGCATTGGGGTTCTATGTCTCCCATAGGTTTACTTAAATTGACACCGCCAGTAAAGCCGTATCTGAAATTTTGTGCGTACGATAATGAAGACATCATACACAGTAGGCAAATTGTAGCGAATAGTTTTCTCATCATGAATAAAGTTTTTGTTTTCATCTTGAACTTGTTTTATTGGTTTATGGCGGCAAAGGTAGAGTAATAAAATAGTCTAGAAATATATTTAATTAGACTTTTCTCTTTACTTTCTTTTGTTAGTTAAGCTTTCATTTTTAACTCTCTTTGTTCGCCAGGTTTACTAATAAATTAAAAATATCATGGTTTTTACGAATTTTACTCCGTAAAAACCATAGTATTGAGTATGTTTTCGGAAATCTATGATTATATTCTCGTTTATTTCCTGAAGTGAGTTTTATTTATGGTATATATACAGTAAAATCTACGTTTCCAACTTCTCCTTCGCAACATCCGGTTGTGAAATTTCTGAATGCACATTTTACATTTCTCTTGCTGTATTGTCTTGCATTTATTGCAACTGGCCATTCTCTTGCACTACTATTACCGTCATTTCCAATTGAGATATGGACATGACCTCCCTCTACCCATAAGTCTGCTTCGTAGTTTGTAGGATGCCTTCTGCTCCATAATTTCTTTTTCTTTTGTGAAGCTGTTCTTACCATAAAAATGTTGCCAGATTTGTCTATACCAAGAGTAATGTCACTTCTGTATTTTCCTTTTTTGATTGTCACTCCAAGTACATCTCCTGCAAGTGCTTGCCATTGAGGATCGTATGGAAACCCTTCGGCACGTGTGTTCACATTTGTTGCAGTATACTTGTAGTTTGGCACATCGTTATTCGGTGCAATGACTTCATTACCTATAATCAGATAGCCTTGATTACTACCCAGGAGTTCGAGTTTAGCATCTGTAAAAGGAAGATACGGAGATAAATCATACGTATTTTCTGTATTAAAGAGGTATGTATCCTCATATTTATCTTTGAATTCCTTGTATGCTTCAAGAAAAGCATTGTCATCTTCAATATCGAAGATTTTGTCTAATTCGTCATCAGCTTCTTTTAAAGAAGAGTATGCGCCTTTAAATCCTAAGTCGTTGAAGAAAGCTTCCTTCTGTTCCAGACTCATTTCTTGCAGTTTGTTCAAAGTCTCTTGGTAGACATTGTAATCTTTAAATCTTAAAACTGCTTGGTTCTCTACGTTACCGGATCTTGTCGTGTTGCCATTGTCGACAAAGTCGTTTAAGTTCACCACTTCCAGATCTTTGGAATTCTTTGTGTTCTCTAATGTTTCATCGTTAGAACACGAAATGCATAATAGTAGTAATGCAATAGAAATAATACTTTTAATTTTCATTTTTAGTTATTTAATCGGTTTATGTATATAAATGATATTTAGCTCTTTAGTAGATGCCTATTAATTTAATGGCATTGATAATTTATATTTCTTCAAGTGTGATTTCTCCCGTTACGTCTATGGTGGGTGAGGTTATTTCTACAGTGTAGAAATCAGTTTTAGGAGCGGGAATATTTACGGTCTTTCCTTCATAAATGGAGGTCTTGAATTCAGTAGCAACTACATTTCCGTTCTTATCAGTCACAGCGATATCTGCTTCCTCTAAGACTGATTGGAAAGTAATAATTAAATTGTCGTCTGTTTCGTCAGCGGTTAGGTCAAAAAATAAGGGGCTGCGGGTGTTCATTTTATAATTTGAGCTAATAATTTTAGCTTTTACTTTGTGTCGATGCCTTTTGTGGGGCATTGCATTCATGGGCATAATGAATAATACCGATAATAGAATAAATAATACTTTTGTTTTCATTTCTATATTTAATTAATTGTTCACGGTTGCAAAGTTAGGGCAAACAATTATCATGAATGCATTTTTGCAGTCACACTATGAAAAAGTAATATGTTGATAAACAGGTGGATAGTAAATGTGGTAGTCACACCTTGCTTTCTTCTCTACTCATTCTCTCTTTCATTCTGTATTTTTTTTGATTGAGAGGGTGCGTATCGGTATAACCAAAACAAATTGCAATGGCCAATGGGTTAAGTGAAGTTTCTTGTAAGCAAAGGAGCAATTGATCATCTTCCGTTAGCCTAGGATATTCTTTGTGGAGGAAGGATATGTAACTTTGATATACTCCGAATACTGTTTTTTTCAGTTGTTCTTGCTCCGTAGTGGTTAAAGCTTTCATTTGTTTTTTATTCAAACTGGTTTGTTTGGATAGCGTAATCACTTTTTGGTAAATGCTGCTTTGGGCAAACAGCCAATTGAGTAAATGTTGTTTCTCTTCTTTTAAGCAGGCTATGGTTTGCTCTCTTTCTTCTATTTGCTGTTCTTTCTTTAGTTTATCTTTAAGCTCTAACACAATTCTTTGGGCTGTTTTTGGTCCTATACCTGGAAGTTTTTTTAGTGTGTTTATATCATTTGATATTATTGATATTGCAAAATCTGATGGTTCAATTACTCCTAGCATATTTATTGCTGTTTTGGCTCCTACTCCACTTACAGATATTAATAATTCAAATAATCTTAATTCTTCTGGTGTATTAAATCCAAATATGCTTATATCATCTTCCATTACTCTGTAATATGTATGAACTTTTACAATATCTCCTATTTTTCCAATGTTTTCCATTGCAATTTCAGACATAAATACTTTGTATCCCAAGCCACCTACATCAATAACTACATAGCCTCTTGCTTTTGTGGCTAATTCTCCTTTTATATATGCTAACATTTTTCCTCCGTTTTTTCTATTATTCTACCATTTTATTTCTTTAATTCTTTTTATTGCCTCAATTGAGTTTTCTTGTGTTCCAAATGCTGTTAATCTGAAATATCCTTCTCCTGATGGTCCAAATCCGCTTCCTGGTGTTCCTACAACATTTGCTTCTTCTAATAATTTATCGAAAAAGTCCCAAGATTTCATATTATTTGGTGTTTTAAGCCAAATATAAGGTGAATTAACTCCTCCAAAAACCTCAAATCCTGCTTCTTTTAATCCATCTTTTATTATTTTGGCATTATCTTGATAATATTTAATATTTTCTAAAATTTGTTTTCTTCCTTCTTCTGAGTATGTAGCTTCTGCCGCTCTTTGAACTACATAAGAAACTCCATTGAATTTTGTTGTTGTCCTTCTATTCCATAATTTATTTAATGAAATTTTTTCTCCATCTTTTGTATATCCAAATACAGTTTTTGGAACAACTGTGTATGCACATCTTACTCCTGTAAATCCTGCTGTTTTGGAGAGCGAGCATTGCAACATCTTTTGCGCCTTCTATTTCGTAGATGCTATGTGGTACATTTTCCTCTGTTATAAATATTTCATAAGCAGAATCAAACAAAATAATAGCTTTATTTTCTTTTGCATAATCTACAAATTTTTTCAATTCTTCTTTTCTTAAAACTGTTCCTGTTGGATTATTTGGGAAACATAAATAAATTATATCTACCTTTTCCTTTGGAAGTTCTGGCACAAAGCCATTTTCTTTTGTAACCGGCATGTATACTATATTTTCATACATTCCACTTTCCTTGTTATAATTTCCGCTTCTTCCAGACATTACATTTGTATCTAGGTAAACAGGATATACTGGGTCTGTTATTGCAACCTTATTTTTCTTGCAAAAAATATCAACAATGTTTCCACAATCACATTTTGCTCCATCTGATACAAATATTTCATCTGCTTCTATTCCTAATCCCTTAAAGTCGTTTTCCATAATAGCATTTCTTAAAAAGTCATATCCTTGTTCTGGTCCATATCCTCTAAATGTTTCAGCATCTGCTAGCTCATCTGTTGCCTTATGCATTGCTTCTATTACTGCCGGAACTATTGGTTTTGTTACATCTCCAATTCCTAATTTTATAACCTTTTTATCTGGATTATTTTTTTGAAATTCTGCTACTTTTTTGGCTACTGTTGAAAATAAGTAGCTATCTTGTAAATTTAAAAAGTTTTCGTTTATATTTATCATAGCTTCCTCCTTTTTTTCTCATTGGGACTGGGTCTTTTTTGTCTCATTTTTTAATATTAAAATAATTTTATGCAATGGGACAAAAAAGACCCGGTCCCATTTGGGCAATTGCCACGCCATTATTTAGTCAAATTATCTATTCTGATTTCTTGCATAATCGATTTCTCTTGATTTGCCCATTATTCTAAATTTTTCCAAGCTCATTTTTATTCCTTTAAAAAATCTAACAATAGGGTTTTCTTTCTTATATAAAACAATACTAAATGTTTCTTTTTTCTCTGCTTCTAATTCTAAATCTGTAAATCTTTGTTCTTTAATTGGAACTATATCTTCTAACATATTACTTAAATCTTTGTTTTCTCCAATTATACTTATTTGCATTAGTTCTTTTAATTCATTACTCATTTTTTATTTTCCTTTCGTTTCTTACCAATCGATTTTTCCTTCAAATACTGTTGTTGCAGGTCCTGTCATATACACGTGGTTATCATTTTTATTCCATTCAATTTTTAGGTCTCCTCCTAATAAGTGTACGGTTACAGCTCTTTTTGTATATCCATTTAGTATTGCTGAAACAGTTACCGCACAAGCACCTGTTCCACAAGCCAATGTTTCTCCTGCTCCTCTTTCCCATACTCTCATC
>ERZ826016.2413-NODE-2413-length-14748-cov-11.224597_pt1 | contig 14748 bp, 9 predicted proteins | sample MGYA00519872_ERZ826016 | MGnify/ENA primary metagenome ERZ826016 (study PRJEB31778, sample SAMEA3449218) | human gut metagenome | biome: human gut; feature: human-associated habitat; material: faeces | place: United Kingdom | collected 2010/2012 ... | reverse complement strand
CGCGAGCTGGGTTCAGAACGTCGTGAGACAGTTCGGTCCCTATCTGTCGTGGGCGCAGGATATTTGATGGGAGCTGTCCCTAGTACGAGAGGACCGGGACGGACGTACCTCTGGCGCACCAGTTGTTCCGCCAGGAGCATAGCTGGGCAACTACGTACGGATCGGATAAACGCTGAAAGCATCTAAGCGTGAAGCCGACCCAAAGATAAGATATCCCACTGATTTGATCAGGTAAGATCCCTTGAAGACTACAAGGTTGATAGGCACGATGTGTAAGTGGAGCGATCCATTCAGCAAGTGTGTACTAATAGATCGAGGGCTTGACCACAATTCGCTTGAGACTCAAAGAGTCAACGAAAAAATGTTAGCAGTGATTATTCAGTTTTGAAGGCACGTCCTTCTAAAAACACTGGACACAGTAAAACAATTGTGTTATACTGATTCAGTCATATGGTCGGTGACGATGACGGTGAGGTCCCACCTGTTCCCATTCCGAACACAGTAGTTAAGCTCACTCGTGCCCAAGATAGTTAGCTGGAAACGGCTTGTGAAAATAGGTAGTCGCCGACTTGATCGAAACGCTCTAAGAGAAATCTTAGGGCGTTTTTTGTTGCACTTTGGGACCCGCTCTGGTAGAATGAAAGAAACGACCGTAAGGGAGGTACCGGAAATGGATTGGGTCATGTGTCTGCTGCCCTTTGCCGTGTGTTTTGTGGGCTTTCTTGCTGCCGCGAAGGTGACGAAAAAGAAAAAGCGGATTCTGGCTGCGGCCGGGGTCGTGCTGTTTCTGGCGGCTGCATTCGGCTCGCTGGCCGTTTACCGGAATCAAAAGATTACGAAGCCCATCCGGGATAGTGAGCTGCTCGCAGTGGCAGAACTGCGTTTGGACGCGTTCCTGGGGGATGCAGAGCTGAACGACTTCCAGACCGACCGTCTGACCGAACTGTATGGTGCGCTGGGACACTATCTGAACAGCCTGGTCTATCTGCCCTGCATCAACCAGGACACATTTGATGCGGGTACCCAGGATGTGATCCTGCAATTCGGAACGGAGGAAGAGGTAAAACTCTGGCTGGCGTTCTATCCCGACCGCCGGATCTGCCTCGTGAACGGGAAAAAGGCCTATGTTTTTCCAGGTGGAACGGCCGCTTACCAGAAGATCGAAGCGATCCTGGCCTCGGACAGCGTACAGACCACTGTGACCATCACGGCACTGGATGCGGCAAACGACCAGCTGACGGTTTCGGATGCAGAGGGAAAAGAGTATGTGATCCACGGCATCTCAGAAAAGCTGCGGACGCGGGACGAAGAGCAGGTGGACGTCAAGGCGCTTTCGGCAGGCGATACGCTGACCGTTCTTTCGGATGGCGCGGCTCTTCTGAGCGCCCCCAGTCAGTTTGCGCATATTTATAAGATCTATTGGGAGAAATAAATGGACATTTTACCTATTGAAACACCTCGCTTGCTGCTCCGGCAGTTTGCGGTAGAGGATGCCGAAGATGTATTTGCAATTTTTTCGGACGAGCAAACCACGCTGGACTGCGGAGGCTACCATGCCTTTGATGCGATGGATGAGGAATATGGCCGCTTGATGCAGAAATTTGCGGGGCAGACCCGATACAGTGTGGTGGAAAAGAAGACCGGGCGGGTCGTTGCAGTGATTTCGATGATGGAAGCCGGACGGGCTGTTCCGGGCTGGGACCTGGGCATTGAAGTTGCACCGGATGCCCGCCGGAAGGGATACGCACGTGAAGCATTGGCCGCGGTGGTGCGGACCTATTTTGAACAGACGGATACCGTGCTGTTCACTGGAGGACACTATGCTTATAATACGGCGTCCGGTGCGCTGCTGAAACAGCTGGGGTTCGTCTATGAGGGTGTGGAGCACAAAGCGATGTGCCATGCCGAACGCGGCCCGACTGACCTGGTGTGCTATTTCCTGGAAAAAGAATGAATGCCGAGCGATTTCCGCTGTCTCTTCTTTAGGAGGCGGCGGATTTTTTATGCAAAAGCCTTGCATCTGGCCCACCGGTGCGGTATGCTTAACCAATAGAGCTCGCAGGGGGAGGGAAACCGGGATGGATATGGAAGAGATCCAGTATCTGCTGGGCAGCGCGATCTTTGCGCGGGCAAAAAAATATGTGAAACGCATCGAATCGTATGAATGCAAGACCGAAGAGAATGGGGTCCGGCATCTGAGCGCAGAGGTGGAGGGCAGCGGAGACGATCTGTATGAGACTGAGGCATGGCTGCGCCAGAACGGCAGCTTTGTCAGCGCGAGCTGTACCTGCCCCTATAATGACAATGGCAACGGCCTGTTCTGCAAACATATCGGGGCGCTTCTGCTGTATGACCAAAAAGAAACGGCGCAGACGCAGAAATCGTGTCCTTCTAAGAGCGGCCTCACCGCGATCCCCGGCGTCGTGCGGGGCACGGCCAACCTGCCCGAAGAGCCGGAACCAGCCCGGAAGGACAGCTATGCCTCCGGGTTGCAAATGTTGTTCGGGCGGAAATGGCGGGGCGATGAGCCGGAATCGGACCCGGAGGCCCGCGCCCTGCTGCGCACCTATCGGGAAGGAGAACTCTCCGAAGTGGAGGATAGCATCCTGCCCCAGCGCACCGGCTTTGTGGAGCTGGAACCGGAACTGACCGTGCTGCAGGGCGGCACACCCTGGCTGCGGCTCCGCATCTCGGACGGCGGACGGTCCTATGTGGTCAAGAGCCTGGAGGAACTGCTGTCGCATATTGAAAACAACCAGGTTGTCAGCTACGGAAAATCGCTGGCGTTCCAGCACCGGTGGGATGCCTTTACGCCGGAGGCCCGGCAGCTGCTGAACCTGCTGCGGCGGGAGATCATCAACCGGCAGCAGCTGGAAACGCGGGGCTATACCACGAGCCGCTATGCGGAGACCGGCCCGGCCGGCGGCATCACACTGACGGGAGAGACCTTCGACGCCCTTGTGAACCTGTATGCCGACCGGCACGAGCTGGGCGGCTATGCCTTAAAGGAAGGCATCCCCTCCCTGACGATCCAGGTGGAACGGCGGCGCGGCGGTGTGCAGATCCGTGTGCAGCCGTCGCTGGGCTCGATCAAAGGGCTGGATTTTGACTACCTCTACAGCGAGGATACCATCTGGCGGCTGGATCGTGCGGCCACCGCCCGGATGCTGCCTGCGTTCCGGGGGCTGAGCGGAAGAAATCTGTTCTTTACGAGCGGGGATGCCACGGCTTTTTGCAGCTATGTGCTGCCGGAACTGGGCCGCTATGTGACCATCGAAGACCCGGAACGGCTGCTGCTGAACCAGATCCCGCTGGCACCGGTGACGCAGTTCTATCTGGATGCGCCGCAGATGGGGACCGTGAGCGCCCATCTGGAATTTTTGTACGGCGAGGATCGCGTGACGCCCTTTGCTCCGCCGCCGCAGGGCCTGCTGCGGGATGCCCGCACCGAGGACCGCGCTGCCCGCCTGCTGGGCCGGTATTTGCAGCCGGGCGCGGGGCCGATGCAGTACAGCGCATCCGAGGAGGAAGCAGTCTACCGCTTTCTGGACGAGGGCGTCCCGGTTCTGATGAACGAGGGCGAAGTCTACCTGACCGATGCGTTCCGCAATCTGCAGGCCCCGTCGCCGAAGATCTCGGTGGGGGTGTCGGTGCACGGAAGCGTCCTCGACCTGGAAGTGGACACCGGTGCGTTCCCGGTGGGGGAGCTGAAGGCCCTGCTGAAGTCGCTCCACCAGAAAAAACGCTACCACCGCCTGCGGGATGGCCGCCTGCTCAAGCTGGACGAGGAGTTCGAAGGGCTGGACGAGCTGAACGAGACGCTGGAACTCTCCGGGGTCAAGCTGAGCAAGAACCACGCGGAACTGCCTCTTTACCGGGCACCGAGTCTGGACCGGGCGCTGTCGGGGCAGAGCGGGATCCACTTCAACCGCGACGATGCGTTCCGGCGGATCAGCCGCAGCTTCCATGCGGTAAAGGACAGCGAGTATACGCCGCCTGCTTCCTTACAAAAAGTATTGCGAAAGTACCAGCGCGATGGCTACCGCTGGCTGCGGACGCTGGATGGATATGGCATGGGCGGCATCTTGGCCGATGATATGGGTCTGGGCAAAACGGTGCAGGTGCTGAGCTACCTGCTCTCCATCAAGGAGCTGGGGGAGGAGGCCCTCCCCAGCCTCATCGTCTGCCCGGCGTCGCTGGTGCTGAACTGGGCCGAAGAGTGCCAGAAGTTCACGCCGGAGCTGCGCTGCATCGTTGTGGACGGCGGCGCGGCCCACCGCGCGGCCCTGGCCGAACAGTGGGAGGGAGCAGACCTTGTGGTGACGAGCTACGACCTGCTCCGCCGCGACGAGGCGCTGTATGCAGACCGGAAATTCTATGCCTGCATCCTGGATGAGGCGCAGGCCATCAAGAACCATACCACCCAGAAATACAAGGCCGTGTGCCGGGTGAACAGTCGGGTGCGCTTTGCGCTGACCGGTACGCCGGTGGAAAACCGGCTGGGTGAGCTGTGGAGCATCTTCTCCTTCCTGATGCCGGGTTATCTACCGCCCTACAAGAGCTTCTGCACCCGGTTCGAAAAGCCCATCGTGCAGGAGAACGACCCGACGGCGGTGCGGCGGCTGAACCAGCTGACCGGGCCGTTCATCCTCCGCCGCATGAAGGCGGAGGTGCTGAAGGAGCTGCCGCCCAAGACCGAGAACATCTACCGCATTGAGCTGGAAGAAGAACAGCGCAAGCTCTATCTGGCGGCGGTGCTGGATGCCCGCGAAAAGCTCAAGGCGGCCAAGCCCGAAGACAAGATGGCCGTGTTTGCCGTGCTGATGCGGCTGCGGGAGATCTGCTGCGACCCGCACCTCATCGCCGACAACTGGGAGGGCGGCAGCGCCAAGCTGGACGCCTGCACCGAGCTGGTGACCTCCGCCGTGGAGGGCGGGCACCGCATCCTGCTGTTCAGCCAGTTCACCTCCATGCTGGACCTGCTGGCCAAACATCTGGATGAAGCAGGCATCAGCCACTTCACGCTGCAGGGCTCGACCCCGAAGCCGGTCCGCGCCGAGCTGGTGCGGCGGTTCAACGGGGGCGAGGTGAGCGTTTTCCTCATCTCGCTGCGGGCGGGCGGCACCGGCCTGAACCTGACCGCCGCCGACATCGTCATCCACTACGACCCGTGGTGGAACGTGGCGGCGCAGAACCAGGCCACCGACCGTGCCTACCGCATCGGCCAGCAGAACCCGGTGCAGGTGTACAAGCTCATTGCACAGGATACCATTGAAGAAAAGATCGTTGCATTGCAGCAGGCCAAGCAGTCGCTGGCCGAGACGGTGACGGGCAGCGCCGACGGCGCGATCCTGTCGATGAAGCCGGAAGAGCTGCTGGAGTTGTTGGAGGTGCCGGAACCATGAACTTTGCGATTTTTGCACGGCCGGTCGTGACCATTTACGACCTGACCGAAACGACGAAGGAAAGCGACGCGGGGGTCGTCTCCACCATCGGGGACGAGGGCCTGTATGGGCAGGTCTGCCAGGTGCGCACGGCCCCCGGCGGCGTGACGGCAGAGGGCGTACCGCTGCCGGAGGAGATGGCTGAGGTGGTCAGCTTTTACGGCTATCACGGCTATGTGTTCGCATCGGAGCTGCGGTTCTGCGGGGAAGCGGAACTGCGGAGCTACCTTGCCGCCGAATGGGTGATGGCGGGCCGCGCGACCGATGTGCTGACCCTGCCCAAGGTGCAGGGCGTCCGGCTGCTGGAGCTGGAGCGCGGGGCGCTGCTGCGCCGCCTGCCCGAAGAGGCCCCCCACGACGGCTGGGCGCTGGTCCGGCTCGTGGATGGCCGGACCGGCTATGTCCGGGCTGTGGCGCTGGAGCCGGTGCGCTGGCCGATGACGGCGGTGTTCACCCAGCAGGCAGGCCGCCGCTTCGACGAGGCACTGGCGCTGGCCGAGGGGTGCAGGCCCGAAGAGCTTGTGCCCCGTGCCCTTGACCGCTGGTACGGCGGCAGCGAGGAAGCGTTCCGGAATGCGCTGGCCGAGCAGGCCAAACGGTATCTGGGCACAGAGTACCGCTGGGGCGGCAAGTCGGGCCGTGGCATCGACTGCTCCGGCCTTGTGAGCAACGCCTATATGCAGTGCGGCGTCCTCATCTACCGGGACGCCCGACTCGTGGAGGGCTGGCCCATGCACGAGATCCCGAAGGAACAGGTCCGGCGCGGCGATGCGCTCTACTTCCCCGGCCACATCGCGCTCTATCTGGGCGAGGGGCGGTACATCCACTCCACCGGTGCCGCAGGGAGCGGCGGCGTGGTGCTCAACAGCCTGGACCCGGACGACCCGCTCTACCGGGAAGATCTGGTGAAGAGCCTGTATGCGGTGGGAAGTTTGTTTTGAACCCGCTCCGTCTCGCTCCACCTGTCAGCTCCCCCGAAGGGGGCGCTTTGGGCAAAGCCGGGAACGCTGCACGGACTGCCAAGGCCTCTCCTACAAGGAAAGGCGGCATTGCGAAGCAATGACGGAGAGGTTGTACGAAGGAACGATAGCAGAAAGGACGACATGTTATGAAAGTCTTTGATCTCCATTGTGATACCCTGAGCGAACTGCGCTATGCTGAGCGGCGGGGCGAAGCCAAAAGCTTTGCAACCAATGATCTGCACATTGATCTGGAAAAGCTGCATAGGGGCGACTACATGCTGCAATGCTTTGCCGCCTTTGTGAACCTGAGCGACCCGACCCCCGGCGCAGACCCGCTGGTGACGGCGCTGGAAGAGGTGGATGTGTTCAAGCGGATCATGGCGAAGTATTCCGACCAGATCGCGCCGGTCTATCGCCCGGAGGACATCCGCCGCAACGCGCAGGCCGGAAAGATCAGCGGAATGCTGACCATCGAGGAGGGCGGCTGCTGCAAGGGCAGCCTGGGTGTGCTGCGGCAGATGTATGAGCTGGGTGCCCGCATGATGACCCTGACCTGGAACCACGAAAACGAGCTGGCCAGCCCCAATGTGGTGCCCGGCGGGGGCGGGGACATCTGGCCCTGCAAGCCCAACACCGAGACCGGCCTGAAGGAGCGCGGGTTTGAATTTCTGGCCGAGATGGAGCGCCTGCACATGATCGTGGACGTGAGCCACCTGTCCGACCGGGGGTTCTGGGATATCGCGGAGCACAGCACCCGCCCCTTTGCGGCCAGCCACTCCAACTGCCGCGCTCTGGCACCCCACTGCCGCAATCTGACCGACGAGATGATCCGCGTCATGGCCGAAAAAGGCGGTCTCGTGGGCCTGAACTACTGCTCCGGCTTCCTGGATGACCAGCCGCGCCCGGAACTCTGTCGCAGCACCACGGCCCTGATGGCCCGGCACGCAGCCCATTTCAAGCAGGTGGGCGGCATTGAGATCATCGGCCTGGGCAGCGACTTTGACGGCATCGGCGGCAAGCTGGAAATGGGCGACTGCTCCAAACTTCCGCTGCTGGCCGACGCGCTGCGGAAGGAAGGCTTCACCGAGGACGAGGTGGAGCAGATCTTCTTCCGCAACGCCCAGCGCTTCTTCGAGGAAAATCTGTAAATAGAAAGGGAAAGATTCCGAAATGGATAAAAATATGACGCTGGAAAAGCGGATCGCAGCCGAACTGTACTCCTATCAGGGTAAGATGAGCGTTTTTGTGGACGACCTGCAGGGCCGCACGGTCGAGATCGGGGCCGATGAAGCGTTCGAGACGGCCTCGACCATCAAGGCATTCATCCTGGCGGCGCTGTATCTGCAGGTCAGCCGGGGCAAGGCCAGCCTGGACGAGCGCATCACCTACGAGGAGAGCCAGTTCGTGGACGGCTCCGGTATGCTGCGGGCGCTGGGCGTGGGTGCGGCGCTCAAGGTGAAGGACACCGCCACCATGATGATCATCTGCTCGGACAACATCGCCACCAATATGATCATCGACTATCTGGGGCTGGATACGATCAACGCCTGCATCCGGGAGCTGGGCTTTGCCCACACGGTGCTGCACAATCCGCTGCACTTTGACCGTTACCGCCAGCTTGGCACCACCACGCCCCGGGACTATGCGGCGCTGTTCGCCCGTATGCGCAGCATGACGGTATGGGATATCGCCAAGCTGCTGCCGGTCATCACCAGCCAGATGGAAACCGACCTGAGCGCAACCGAGCTTGTCAGCGTGGCGGTCAGTATGCTGAAAATTTCCAGCTCCAACATTATGTTCTGCCAGGCTCCCGTGTATATGGGTCAGGCCATCAGCTATAACGGCAACAGTACCGTTGTGGTGGCAAGGCAGGAAACGGCAGACCTGCTGAACGAGTATTTCCGCGAGAATACCGGCCCGGTGGATGCCAGCCAGCTGAACATTGCAGGGGATGACGGCCTGTTTGATTTGAGCGGTCTGACGGCATCTGACCCCAGTGTGCAGTTTATGGGAACCCTGAACGAGGAAATTTCCAACGCACAGCAGACAAACAACATTGACGGTTCGGCCACAACGGATGTTTATGATACCGCAACCCCGGCGCCGGATGACAGCACGGACGGGGACAGCACCGATGGTGACAGCACCCCGTCAGAATGATAGATCCTGCAACAAAGGAGAATTGAATGGAAAGCAAAGAACTTGCCATCCGTCTGGCCCGCGCGCTGGACGCGAAAAAAGGCTATAATATCCGCATCCTGCATGTGGAAAACCTGACCACGGTAACGGATTATTTCGTGATCGCAACCGGCAATTCCACCACCCATGTGGGCGCGCTGGCAGACGAGGCGGACTTCCAGCTGGGCCGCGCAGGCGTGAACGTGCTGCGCACCGAAGGTCATGACGGCAACCGCTGGGTGCTGCTGGATTACGGCAGCGTAATTGTGCATGTATTTACGCCGGAAGCCCATGACTTCTATGACCTGGAGCACCTGTGGGCTGACGCCAAGGAGCTGCCCGCCGAAGAGTGGGAAGAAAAGCCGGAAGAGCAGGCGTAAACATGGATGCTGGATGGCTCCCCTTGAGGGGAGCTGTCACCCCGAAAGAACATAAAATACAGGGGTGCGTGACGCCGAACCACCACTCACCGGCTGCGCCGGAGCTCCCCTCCAGGGGAGCCGATGCGGAGCACAAAAGCACAGTACGCACAAATTTCTGTGGGGAGAGAAGCTTTATGAAATATGATTTCAAGGCCGTTGAGGCCAAATGGCAAAAGGTATGGCAGGATGAACACACCTTCCATGCTGAGATCGACCATTCCAAACCCAAGTTCTATGCATTGGTAGAATTCCCGTACCCGTCTGCGGCCGGTCTGCATGTTGGCCACCCCCGCAGCTATACCGCGCTGGATATTGTGGCACGCAAAAAGCGTCAGTGCGGCTATAATGTCCTGTACCCTATGGGCTGGGATGCTTTTGGTCTGCCGACCGAGAACTATGCCCTGAAAAACCACATCAACCCGGAAATCGTGACCGCCAAGAACGTGGCCCGCTTCAAGAGCCAGCTGCAGGCACTGGGCCTGAGCTTTGACTGGGACCGCGAGATCAACACCACCGATCCGGAATATTATAAATGGACACAGTGGATCTTTTTGAAACTGTTTAAGGCAGGCCTGGCATACAAATCCGAGATGCCTATTAACTGGTGTACATCCTGTAAATGCGGACTGGCAAATGAGGAAGTAGTAAACGGCGTATGTGAGCGCTGCGGAAGTCCTGTTGTCCGCAAGATCAAGAGCCAGTGGATGTTAAAGATCACAAAGTACGCAGACAAACTCATCGATGATCTGGACGGACTGGATTACATTGAACGTGTCAAAGTTTCACAGAAAAACTGGATCGGCCGTTCCTATGGAGCAGAAGTAGACTTCCAGTTAAAAGACAAAGAAGAAAAATTGAGAATCTATACCACCAGACCAGATACTCTGTTCGGTGTTACCTATATGGTTGTTTCACCGGAACATCCATATCTGGACAAATACAAAGATGAGATCAAAAACTGGGATGCCATTGTAGAGTATCGTGAAATGGCAGCCAGAAAATCAGATTTTGAGAGAACCGAACTTGCTAAAGATAAAACCGGTGTTGCCATTGACGGATTGACAGCGATCAACCCGGTAAATGGAAAAGAGATTCCGATTTGGGTATCTGATTATGTATTGATGAGTTATGGAACCGGTGCAATCATGGCCGTTCCGGCTCATGATACCCGCGACTGGGAATTTGCCAAGAAGTTCGGTCTGCCGATCATAGAAGTGATCGAAGGCGGCAATGTAGAGGAAGAAGCATTTACGGATGTAGCAACCGGTACACTGGTCAATTCCGGATTTTTAACAGGCAAATCCGTGGCAGAAGCAAAAGAAGCCATCATCAAATGGCTTGATGAGCAGGGCGTAGGAGAGGCAAAGAAAAACTTCAAACTCCGTGACTGGGTATTTTCCAGACAGCGTTACTGGGGCGAGCCGATCCCGATCGTAAAATGTGAGAAATGTGGTTATGTGCCGGTACCGGAAGAAGAACTTCCGCTGCGCCTGCCGGAAGTAGACAACTATGAGCCGACAGACAACGGAGAATCTCCGATCGCCAAGATGCGTTCCTGGGTAGAGACAACCTGTCCATGCTGTGGCGGAAAAGCTGAGAGAGAGACCGATACCATGCCACAGTGGGCGGGATCTTCCTGGTATTTCCTGCGTTATATCGATCCGAAAAATACAGAAGCACTGGCGAGCAAAGAGGCTATGAAATACTGGCTGCCGGTAGACTGGTATAACGGTGGTATGGAGCATACAACCCTGCATCTTCTGTACTCTCGTTTCTGGCATAAATTCCTGTATGACCAGGGTGTTGTGCCAACCAAAGAGCCATATCAGAAGAGAACATCTCACGGAATGATCCTGGGAGAAAATGGCGAGAAAATGAGTAAGTCCAGAGGAAATGTAATCAATCCGGATGATATTGTAAATGACTATGGTGCAGATACACTCCGTACTTACGAAATGTTCATCGGTGCATTTGATGCTGCTGCTTCCTGGTCCGATGACGGTGTGAAAGGATGCCGCCGTTTCTTAGAGCGTGTCTGGAAGTTAAAAGACATGGTAACAGACGAGACAGGTTATTCCAAAGATATGGAAACCAAAATGCATCAGACCATTAAGAAAGTCAGCAATGATTTTGAAAATCTGAAATACAATACAGCCATTGCAGCAATGATGGCACTCATCAATGATTTTTACAAAAAAGGAACTGTTACAAGAGACGAGTTTAAGACACTGATCGTACTTTTGAACCCGGTAGCACCTCACATTACAGAGGAACTGTGGAGTCTGATGGGATTTGAGGGCAGATTGTTTGAGACAAGCTGGCCGGAATTTGAGGAAGAAAAGACCGTAGATAAAGTACAGGAAATTGGTGTTCAGGTTAACGGTAAAGTCCGCGCAACCGTGGCGCTGGCAATTGATGCATCCAAAGAAGACGCGTTGGCAGCAGGAAAAGAAGCCATTGCGGATAAACTGGAAGGCAAAAATATCGTAAAAGAGATTTATGTACCGGGCCGGATTATCAATATAGTTGTAAAGTGATGAGTGATTTGGAGGAGAGAACCGTGAAGATCAGTGTGATCATTCCATTAAAGAACGAAGTGAAATTCTTGCAGGATTGTCTGGACAGTTTAGAGGACCAGACCTGCAAGGACTTTGAAGCCATTATTGTCTGTGCAGGCAGCAAGGCAGAAGATGTAGAAGCAGTCAAAAGCAGGGAAGTAAGTTTCCCTGTGAAAGTGGTTGTCATGGAGGGCGATGTGAATGTGGCCATGGCAAGAAACGAAGGAATCCGTAACAGTCAGGGTGAATTTGTATTTTTCCTGGACTGTGATGATTACCTGGAAGACATTGCGTTTGAGTGGCTTTTAGAGCGTGCTGCAGACCATGATGTGGTCCTGGGAAGAAAAAAGACAACCTGGTTTGGAAGAAAAACATTTTTAGACAAGAGGGAGAAAGCCCGTCAGGAAAAACAGGAACTGCTGGAGCAGGAAAATTCTGAGGAAGAAGAGGATGGTGCAGCCAGTGGAGCCGACAAGGACGAGCGCATTATTCCTGAGATCCGGGAAAGTGATGAAGAGTGGATCAAGGCATTTGATCATGTAGTGCGAAGCAACTTTATGATCACGGGTGTATCGGCGCTTGGCATTTTGATCCGTCGTTCTTATCTGGAAGAGCACGATATTTACTTTGATGAAAGTTATATTTATAATGCGGATCTTCCATTCTTTACCAAGATGATGCGTTACACAGACCAGGTGATTGAAGTGCGTACCATCTTTTACCGTAAGAGAAGACACAATGATCCGATCAACCAGCCGGCACTGAACCAGATCCAGGATCAGAAGACCAAGCTGATGGAGGTAATGAGGGCTTATCTTTCGATGAAAGAGGATGTAAAAGGCAGAGATGAGCGTGCGGATATTTCCGTGGACGGTAAATTTATCCGATATTATGTCCGCCGTGTTGCCCGCTTTTATGTGCAGTGCGAAGACAAGAAAGACAGAGAAGAAGTGTATCAGATGGCATCTCAGTGTCTGCCTCATGTTACAAAGGCAGCTGCCAAAAGAGCCATGCATTATTCCCAGCGTCTTTTGAAATATTCTGCCTCCCACAGTGTGGATGAGATCGCTGTGAAGGTTCGCAGACACAGCGCCAGACAGACTCTTTTCCGCAATATCAAGAGCCGCCGTGGCATGGAAAAACTGTTGTACCGCAAGGTGTTTGTTAAGAGCAAATTAGAGAAAAACATGGTTATGTTTGAGTGTTTCTTTGGCAGAAACTATTCAGACAGCCCGAAGTATATATATGAGTATCTGGCGAAAAACTATCCGGACGAGTACCAGTTTGTATGGGTTGTAGCAAAACGCACCAAGATCCCGTACAAGGCAAAGACCGTGAAGCGTTTTTCCCTGCGTTACTTTTATTACATGGCGAAAGCCGGATATTTTGTATTCAATGTACGCCAGCCAAACTGGTTTATTAAGAGAGATGGCGTGAAGTTTTTGGAAACCTGGCATGGCACTCCGCTGAAAAAGCTGGCCTTTGATCAGGAGGAAGTAACCTCAGCGTCCCCAATGTATAAGAAAAATACATACATTGGAAGCCGCAACTGGGATTATCTGATTGCACCAAACAAGTTTAGTTCCGACATTTTCAAACAGTGTTTTATGTTTGACAAGACCATGCTTGAGACCGGATATCCAAGAAACGATATTCTGTATTCCAAGGGAGAAGAAAAGGACAGACTGGTCCATGAGATCAAGGATGAGTTAGGCCTGCCAAAGGATAAAAAGGTGATCTTGTATGCACCGACCTGGCGTGATGATGAGTTCTATGGAAGCGGCCAGTATAAGTTCACACTGGAACTGGATCTGGACCGTCTGAAGAAAGAGTTTGGAGATGAGTATGTGATCGTACTCAGAACCCACTATTATGTAGTAGATGCCCTGGATCTCACACCGTACAAAGGATTTGTGTACAACGGAAGTGTCTACAACGACATTGCCCGACTGTATCTGATCTCCGATGTTCTGATCACAGATTACTCTTCTGTATTCTTTGATTATGCGAACTTGAGAAGACCAATGATCTTCTTTATGTACGATCTGGAAAAATACAGAGGTACACTGCGTGGATTCTATTTTGATGCAGAGGCAGAACTGCCGGGACCGATCCTGCAGACCAACGATGAGATGGTAGATGCTATCCGCCATCTGGATCAGATTGAAGTAGATTACAAAGAGAAGTACGATGCGTTCTATGACAAATATTGTGCATGGGAAGACGGTACATCCACAGAAAAAGTAGTAAAAGCTGTATTTGGTAAATAAGGAGTGAATGGGAAAATGTTTCAGTTAATGAAACATTTTTCTATTATGTAAGTGTTAGGTGAAAAAAACATCTGGCAGCAGGAGGAAAAGAAGTGAAAAAAATAAGCGTGATCATTCCCTACAAGGATGAGGCAAAATATATAAAGGACTGCGTGAGTACCATACCGGAAAGTGCAGAAATAGAGATCCTTTTGGTGGCAGATGGCGGGAAAGAGGCTGTACCTCAGTGGGTTTTTGAGGACCAGAGGATTTCCGTGATCCTCCCAGAAGAAGGAAAAGGGGGCGTGGCAGCCTGCCGGAATCTGGGAATCCAAAAAGCCCGGGGAGAGTATGTGTACTTTCTGGATGCGGATGATTATGTAGCAGAACCGGCGCTGTCAGCTTTGATGGAGGCGGCAGGAGAGGAAAGACTTCTTCTTACCGGACCGGTGGCATACAGCTGGTACAGCCCCATCAATTATACCCCTGATAGGATCCAGTGGGAAAATGAAGAACTGGTTCAGGAGGAAAAAGAAGCTTATCCTATGACGGAAAAAGACTGGGAAAAACGGTTTGCTACCCTGATCAGTGCCAGACATATGATGATAAAACGGTCTTTTTTGCTGGAAAACCAGATTTGTTTTTCAGAGGATGAGATATGGCACACTGATGTTGGTTTTATGATGGAAGTGCTGTCCGGGGCTTATGAAAAAAGTTATATGGTGCCACAGGCTTTATATGTGTCCAGATACCGCAATGACCCGGTACATTTTCCGTCTCTGACACAGCAGGAGAACAAAGAAAGTGTGCAGGACTACAAGGTGCAGTATGAGGCCGGAAAAAAGGTAGCAGGTAATATCCCGGTCTTACAGGAAATCCTGCATCACACCCTGATCCACTATGTGTCGGAGCATTTCCACCATATCCTCACTCTG
>ERZ826016.2406-NODE-2406-length-14788-cov-2.968438_pt1 | contig 14788 bp, 23 predicted proteins | sample MGYA00519872_ERZ826016 | MGnify/ENA primary metagenome ERZ826016 (study PRJEB31778, sample SAMEA3449218) | human gut metagenome | biome: human gut; feature: human-associated habitat; material: faeces | place: United Kingdom | collected 2010/2012 ... | reverse complement strand
TAAGCCTTGATGGCTTCCGTGTTGTCGATGACGATGAGCAGGTAGTTTTCTATGTTATTGTCGGAATCATAGAGACAATTTCCTTTTACCGTCAAGTTTCTCGTTCCCTCGTATTTCGTGTTGTAGTAAGTTTTATTCACGTTCGTGAATTTGTATGTCAGCGGGAATATGATTTCCTTGCCCTGCCGTAACATTTCGAGGTGTTGCTGGGGAAGGTTCGGGTTTTTAAATAGATTAACTCCCAGTACGTCTTCTTTGTGTTCGAATCCGAAGATTTCGCTTTCAACATCATTTAGGGCAATCAAGGCTCCGTCTTTATCATAGATTTCAATACCAACGGGTATGTTTTTGTATATGTTGTGTAGGGTTTCTTCGCTACGGCGAAGGGCCTCGATCGTTTTCATCCGTTCCTCTTCATTCATCGTTTTAGCGACGATCACTTCCTCCACGGCAGCCGGATAAAGTGACGGTGAAAATTTGATTTCTTTGTCAATCTTAGACAAACAATTGACCAGCTGGGTAAAATGCGGATCGAAGATATGAGGGTTTTCCGGAGCTGAAGCAAGATAAACGGCAAATTTCTTTTTCATAGGCTCTTTGGTCAGAGCGTTAAAAAGAAGCAGACCGTCAGCATATTTGCGCTGACGGTTGCCTAACCATTGGTTGAGTTGTTCTTGTCTGGTCATAATGTTGGGTCTGGTGATTCACCATCATTGCCGCCTTGTGAAGGTGATGTTGGCTTGAGTCCGGCAATGACTTCCATATCAATAGGTGTCTCAAGAAAAATGGCAGAGTAATTTGAATCTGCTGTTGCGGTATATGTGGTACCACGACGATCTGCTTTTGCTTTTCCTCCATTAAAGGCAGGAGAAGTTGTCGCATACAGCCCGGGTTGTCCGAGGATCATTTGTTTACCGTCGGCATCTTCAAAAATATAGTAACCGGGTGTGTTTTTCACCAGTGCGTTGAATGCGTGCATTCCCGGTGTATTGCCTGGGAAGAAGAAACCAAGTGTGCATTTATAGCTGATACCATCGGCTTCACCTTGTGGATCCGCTTTATATTCTACGGTCGCTTCGGTACTATATAAGTAAATGGGTTGTTTGATGGTACCCTCCGCAGGGAATCCGAAAGAACCGGCTGCCGTTATTAGTTCTGTATTGCCGGTCGCTTTTTCCGGATCCGGAACTGTTGGTACTGAGTTCGGAGCATCAAAAGGAATGAAAAGTAAGCGACCTTTGTAACCGGCCATATTGTTTTGACCGGTTTTCCATTTTAAGGGGGCGAATGCAGGACCGGTTGCCAGCATGGTCAAAGTGTCCCCGTCAAGATTACATGCCTGTGGGTGTAATTCGGGTATTGTGATAACTAATGCTACCAACAAAATGCAGAGAATCAAATAGATGTATTTTTTCATTCGTGTAAATGTTTAGAGTGAGTAAAATGGAGCGATCGCAATTGACCGCTCCTCTTTTTTTGTTCGGGTTAAGTATATGCACCTGTAGCGGTTACTACTTCTCCGGCAACAATGGTTACTTGTTTGTTAGCCGGTTTGGTTTTTCCATCCACAGAGCTGAACTCAATGGTATAATTACCAGGTGCCAGACCTAAGATACATTGACCGTTGGTACGGCTGGCGGCTTTGCCTTGAATACTCCAAGTAGCGTTATCAACTCCGGTGATATCGACTTGCACAGCACCCGTTTTACAGTAATCACCTGTCAGGTCGAGTGATTCATTCTTTTGTTCATTGCAACGGAAGTTTTTCTCGTGCCAATCTCTGATACGGGTGTCGTATCCGGTTTGCAACCAGAATTGCCATTCATTGGGATCTTCATAAATGTCACGGATTTGACAGAATTTAGTGGCTGCCTGAGTGTTGAACGCAACATCCATATTTCCTCTTTTCTGCAATACCAAGCGTGAACCTTGTCCCAGAGCTTCGTGCGATACGATTTCCAATGCCGGGCACATAGCATCCTCACGTAACAACTCAATCATACGTTGCATAGATGGATACTCCTGCATACGAAGTTTGCGTCGTAGTGCTTCACGGGCGGCTTTCAGTACCGTTTCGGCACACTGAAGTTGCGGTATGCCTGATTTGGATGAACGTAGATACGTATTTGCACCTCCGATCCATTCTACCAGATTCTCATAAGCTGCATAATCAGTGTCGGATGTCGGAGTAGTGAATAATCCGGATGGCGCAAAATTTCCTCTTGCCGCATTGACATCACCAGCGGTAATCAACATATCTATTTTAGTAAATAGACCGTCAAACGCTCCTGATGGAGAAGTGGAGTCTTCATCACGTTCGGCATGATAGAGCACATACACAACATCTTCAATATGAGATTTCACCAGTGTAAAGGCAACACGTGTTTCGAGTGGATGCTTTTTGTTTATGTTGCTGACAGGCTGACCACCAACGATAAGCAATTCACCGTCGTCATATTTCTGAGAGTTCTCTTTGGTGATACAAACAACATTTTTCGGCTCGATCACTGAAGGCTCATAACCTAACAATTTATCAACCAGACGAAAGTTTTTGCCAATTTTGTAGGATTGAGTTCCGCCGGCACGACGACGTTCGTTGATCAAGGCGTGTTTCCCTTGCAGGTCCATAACATTCAGTCCCAACGACGCTGCGACTTCCTGCAGAGTTGCAAAAGGAAGAGATCGAAGAGCTTTGTCGTAGGTAACAAGCGCTTCATTCAGTTTTGATACATCAATTAATTTCATTTCTATAGTTAGGATTGGTTAAAAAAATTAGAGGAGACCTTCATCTTTCAAGCGTTCGGTGATTTCCCTGTAATTACCTTCGTTTTTATCACAAAAGGTTGCGAGCTCTTCATGTGCGTCTTCTCCCGGTTCGGTTTTAGGAGCTGGTCCTGTTTGTCCGCCAGGTGCGGGCACTTTCTTCAGATTCTCAACCTGTTCTTTGAGTTGAGTGATTTCAGTGTCCTTATTTCTCACTTCTGTTTTCAAAGTTGCAATTTCTTGATCCTTCTCATTTGCTGTGTTTTTGAGAGCTGTGATTTCAGTATTAGCATTGGCTAATTTCTGATCAAGATCCTGTTTGGCTTGAACGAGAGAACCATTCTCTGATTTCAGACGGGAGAATTCATTGTGCAGGGAATCAAGGCTCTCTGCGGATAGTTCAGTTGTTTCTGCATTATCTTTACTGATATTCAGGAAAGACAGAAACGCTGACCATGTTGCTTTTAAATTCATTTTGTCATTGAATGTAGTCGTAGTTAATGCTGGCACGGTATTCGTGTCCATACCCGCTGCCAGGAAAACGGATGAGGAACGGTCATATAGACGAACGGCATTAGAATTGGCCGGAATATCTACAATGGATGCTTCCATCAGCTCGCATTCCGTGACAGTTTCACGTGTTTGACCGGGTACCAGTAGATCTTTGTTGGCTGAGGTGGCAATAATGCGGATTCCGACACTTGCGGCGTTGTAAGTCCCTGCTTCGTATTTTGCGGCAATGTCTTTCGATAATTGATCAACTTTGTCGAAAACAGGAATGGCAGAAAGTACATCACCATCAAGTTGTATGTCTTCCCAATGACCGATTGCTTTTGTTTCACCCCAGATAGGTGAACCTTCATCACGAAAGTGCATATACAGCATGACTGGATTCTTCTTGAATGCTTCGATGAGCATTCCGGAAGTAAGAACCCGGTAGCCGTAACGGTTGAGTGATGAATCAGAGAGAATAATACGTTTTTGGCTCATTACACTTATTTTGGTGCAATGATACAACCTCATAAGAGATGAGAGAAGGACGGATTATATTTGTAGATACTGAAGCAATGGATATTCTGAGGTACCTGACAACTTGAGTTCGTAGCCGGTGAAGTCAGTTGCCTTTTTGCCAATGATTCTATTCAACGTTCCAAATAGAAGATAGTTATCTGTTCCGCAGATGAATTTGGATCCGTTTACGTCCTGACATCGCAGAATACAGCCTTCAATGATTCTGTTTCGTAATTCAGAAGCTTTTGCTGGTGTCAATAAAGAGCATGTAAAACGGATAGTTATTGAATGTTTGTAGGTGGTTCCTGAATCAGCTTCGTTTATAGTGACTGTAGGGGCTTCTATAACATTGACTGTGGGTAACGTGTACCAATCGTGTCCATTTGCGATTCTGATACATGCCGAATCATTGTGGACTGCAAACAATGATATTTCATTTCTGGAGAGGATATCGGCGAATAAAACTCCTCCCATATTATTAAATTTATTCATAACTTGTTGATTTTCAATAATTACACACTTTTCGAACATTTTTCGCTCAAAAACAGGACAATTAACTACACTTGCTCGGTTATGTTTTTATCCGGTGATAACCTCTTTTTTTCTCTTTTCTGCGAATCTTTGCCCTCCACCGATAGTAATTCTTTAAAAAAGCATCTTCTGTGATTGAATTGATACCGTACCTGGTCATGAAGGTGTGAATGCCGTTGATATATTCTATTCCGTTGATGTGCTTTTGTTCGTCCAGATAATCGTGTACTTCCGACCAGAACATGAGACTGATTTTGCGTATAAGAATGATCTGCGATCGTTGGCCTAGATAGTTATAAGTTTCCGGAGACTTTCCGGTGCTTCTTTCCGGAAGAACGATTTCAAGGTTTCCGTAATCAATTGGTGTTTTTGCAGGGCGGCGCTCAAGCAGATCGTAAACAAAATGATAGATGTCTGTTCGGTCCGGAAAACGAATCGGAGAGTCCTGCATATCGCAGAACTTTCCGATCAGATACTCCTTAAGATGTGGAGGTACTTCAATCTTAGTAGTAATCATAAAGCTCATAGTGGTTTAGGTGTGGAGCTAATATACAATAAATAACTGAGAAAACCATGTCTTTAGACTGAAAAATCGCTATGTATGTAAATACCCCCTGCAGATACCGTACTATTTTTTTGTGCAAAAGTGCAAAATCGCCTTTGGATTTTCTTTTATTACTGTATACTAGATAGTTAAGTACGTACAAAATGCCGTACTTTTAAGTACAAAATCATCGTTTGGCGTACGAAATGCGATTTTGTGCGTTTTTGTACGAATCGTACGATTTTGTACGAAAATCGTGCAGTGTATAAATCATTGATTTTTAATGTAATAAATACAGAAAAAAGGGTGTCTGCACGAAAGCACAAAAATTTCCCCTATTTTTAGATAGGGTACTTTTCAAAAAGAAAGAAAAAATAAAAAGAATATATATATGTCTCCGTTTACGTTTGATGCGCTTCCCCTGCACATTTGTTCAAAACGTTTTTCTTAAAATGAAGGGGAGGCGAGGGGAACGGAAAAAGAAATCCCGGTGACGCAGGAGCGTCACCGGGATAATAAATGATTCGACTTTTGCTAGCGTAAATCATCGGGATAAAACACTTGTGATATCAGTTCGTATTCACGGGGCAGAGACTTCACGCCAACCACAATACAGATACCTCGTGCGGCAAGCTCATACAGACGTTGGGTAGTAATAATAGACCCGCGAAAGTTATAGTTGCTGCAGAGTACGAAGTAAGCTGTTGGCAAGTCAATGGAATAGATGTCTTTGCGTATGATCTTCTTGGCGTCAGAAGGAACTTTGGCAAATCCTAAACGAACAATCAGGCGCGACATAAGTTGTTCCCGATCATCGCAAGTAGGAGCTACGACTACCATGATTTTATTTTCTTTTTTTACCGTCATATTTTTGCGTATTTAAGTGGAAATTTGTATCTTTACAGAGTAATAAATTGGGATATTACACTCATCTTCGATTCGAGTAAAAGTGGTGCGGGTGAGTAGCCGGCACGAATTTTGGCACATGCCTAATCTCTTTATAATCGTCTATAAACTCTAAATAATCATCCAGAGCACTCTCTTTTCTCATTGAATCTTCCAAAATATACAAATTGGCTATTTTGATGAATAGATCTCGTGATGCAGGTTTACAATGCTCATCAATACGAATACTTTCGCCTTCAGGAATGCTGGCCAAGATATTATTCACCGCATGGTAGAAACGCATGAAGCGTTCCGGGCTCTGATGATAGAGCGGGAGTACTTCTTCTAGTATTTCTTTGTATACATACATAGGTTTATTGTTTAGTGGAAAATCCGGTGATCACTTTTCTAGGTGATGATTTTTCTTCTATATCCACTTGTTTGGCTTTGGTTTCTTTATCCGGACTGTATTTACATTTCCAGTAGTAGCATAAGATATCTCCTGTTTTTATTGACAGTATGAGAATAATTACGGTTAGCCAAAACCAATCGACTCCATCCATTTCTACACTTGTTTTATAGGTTGCTGAACTACTATAGATACTTCTTTTAATATAAAAGAGCCTTTATCTATGATTCCTCCAGACTCTAGCTCTACTCCATTCAATTCACATAAAATTTCAGTATCATTAATTATTTCTTTGACAATAGATAAGCCTATAAAATCATTTTTATCAAAGTTTCGAGTGGTAGTCAATCTTTCGCCGATCTTCACATGTGTACCTTTGGGGACTTGCACTTTAAATATCATATGCAACATATTATGATTTGAGCCATACGGCAGATATTCAACCACCGTATGGCAATTGTTAAAACTCAAATATCATCCAGTCATTGGCAAGCATATCACTTTGAGATGCTAACCACCCATTTACGATAGTACCATCGGCAGCTTTCATACAAATGTATGCTGTGAACTTAACAACATCATCTTTCTTTAAATCAATGGGATTACCATTTTCTTCAACACAATCCTGATAATAATAATCCTTCACTCTTTGAGGAAGTGACTTTATTTCTTTAGCCACGAAAGAAACGTGAAGTTCGTCGGCAGGTCGCATGAAAATAAACATGCCTTTACCGTTCCATCCTTTACGAGTAACGAGATGACCGCTTTTGAGAGATTCAAGCGCCTGTCCGAATGTTCCGGTTTCTCCTCTCTGTAATTCACCTTCCATTGCACCAAGAACGTAGGCTGTATGGATAAGTCCTTCACAGTCCTTCGCTTCTTTATTGCATGATACTACACTTGCTGCATATTCGGCAGCCTTTTCATCTAATGTTTTCATCTTATTATTGGGGTTTTACAAAGCCGCCCAAGGCTCATTATTATATTGTTATGAGGGTTAATACAAATATTCTTCTGGATCATATCCTAATTCGATAATCTCCTGTTTCAATTCCTTGATATTACGTTTCCACCCCCGACGATCTCCTTTGACTTCCGGGTCATTATTGTCAAGCATGAGCTGAATATCCTTTATCTCTTCGATTTTATCTTTAACTGAATCATCGGTTGAATAACATTCAGGACATAGCATCTTGCCTTTATTCAATTCAGATTCACGAGTAGAATTTAATTCTACCCATTCTCCGCATTTACTGCATGGTACTGGCATTTCCATAATATTCCTTCTTATTTGGTTATTAGTTAAAGGGCACATCCGAATAAAGATAAAGTGTCGAATTTTAAAATTATTGCAGAAATGGATGCGCCCTTTGGTTTTTATTCTTACTTTTGCTCTTGTCGAATTTTAAAAATTTAATATTATGCCAAAACTTACAAACGAAGAGATTCGTAAAATTGAATCTTTCTTAGCTGAAAAAGCTGCTAAACCATGCCAATTTTGCGGCAAAGGTCCTATCGATGCAAAACAAAATGTTTTTTTATCATTACCACTAGGCTTTGACAATAAGGCTATTAACTTATTAGCAGCTGTTTGCGAAAACTGTAAACATGTTTACTTTTTTAGCTACGATGAGATTCTTCAAAGTAAATAGCCCCTATCATTAAACCTTTATCAAAGTTTAATATGTTTTTTTTCTCTAATCCGCACTTCTTATTTGATTTGCGGATTATTTTTTTCTTTCTTTTCATACAATTTATTTTATTCAGGTTTTTATTATTCTACTGTTATTAGTTAATTACCAATCCCCACCATCATTTAATATGCCATAAACAGTAGTTACACTATTTTCAATATTACTACCGCCATACTCTGTAAATTCCGGTGTAGGATTATCTTTCGTGTCTCCACGCATCATTACATGAAGTGAGCCACTAGCTGAATATAGCCAAAGACGTTTACCGTCTTTTTCCCACTTCTTTGCAAGTCGTTTCAAAGAATCGATCAACTTACATTCTTCGGGAGTACATTCAATTCCCGCTTCTGTTTTATATTTGCTCATTTCTATTTTGATTATCGTTTATTACTGTATAGAGGATCATCTGAGAGAGCTAATTCTTTTCTCAATTTATCAACTGCGTCAAATCCTTTTTTAATTTTTGCTTTTTGTTCTGTTCGCCATTTTTCTGAGATATTAGAACCTCTCTTTATGCCTTCTTCTAACTGAAACTCAATTTCTGTGTTGGCGACACATAATGCCATTATAATGTCACTAATGTCTTGATATTTAATTTTACTCATTTTTGTTATATTATCCGTTAATCAGTTTACAAATTTCATCTGAAACTGCCTTGGATTGCTCCTAAAGGCTATACCATTTCTCTTTGTCGGCAAGCGACAATAAATTTAAATCAGGAGTATTTAATCCCTGCTTTAGAAATATTTGATTCATCTGATTGTGAAGTATATCTGCTTTATCAAGCAGGATACCCAATTGCTCTCCTGTACTCATTATATTATTCTATATTAATTGTGTTTTTAAAAATCTATTTGAGTCTGTTCATTCTCATTTTCAATGATATTTATATCGTTGTTTCCAGTATAAGAACCGGTGCCAACTGTAAAATACTCAACTCCTCCAGCCTTGTCATCAATAACCGGACGGCCATCTTTGTCTATCTGGAATGGCTTTCCTGTTGTACTATCGTATTTCTGTGGATTAAATATGAATCCTTTCCATTCACAATACATGACGAATTTCTTTTTGAATGCTGTTGGAGATATGTATTTCCTAACTGAAGAATCATACAGACAAAATGCGTCGTATAAGTCTTTCCGGGAAAGACGTTGATTCAGATGCTCGTCAGAAGAAAAATATTCATCAGCCCATGAAATAAGAGTTTCCCCCATTTCCTGTCGGAGTTTCCGTTGCTCAAGTCGTTCGCCTGGAGCTTGAATAACTCCGAATCGAAGATAGAGCTGAACGCAATTTGCCAGTAAATTCCATGTGAGATTCCATTGTTCGAAATCCCACTCTGAAAAGAAAAGTACTCCGAAGTCATCGACAGGCTTGTGAGTATCGTTGTAGAAATCCGAAAAAGCGAGTAGCCATTGTCGATCAGTGAAGCTGGATCCACTTCCGCGAATAGCGTGGTTGGTTGCTACATATATTTTGGGGGACTTGGCAAACGGAAGGGTTATTCTCCGCCCACCTTTGTAATTGACGCTCCAGTCGCCTGTAATATTGGGGAATAAGAACTCAAAGTTAAAGTTCTGAAGAACGTCGTCAATGAAAACCATCTTTGTGTTTTCAAGAACATCATTCCAAATGAACTGATCATTGAAAATATCATTTCGCTTTCCGGGAATATATGCAGTCGGTTCGACGCATCGCATCAATTCACCCACTAAAGATTTTCCACTGCGTCCATTTGAGTCACCTACTTCGGATTGTTTCCCGTCCATTCCGATGACCGCTTTAGCTACATTATTATCTTTAGCTTCCATGACCATATATCCAATAGCACATAGCTTACTGAGAAGATGAATATGGTTCTCGTTTTCTTCATCCGGATCAATATCTTCAAGCTTCTTTCTCCATGTGAAATTGCTAGTGTTGATTAAAAACTGAAGGTAATGTGATTTAGATCCTTCAGCAGATAAGTTATAGGTATATTGTCCATCTTGATTGACTTGAAAAACAATAAGAGGATTCCCTAAATATTTGGCAGGAGTCATTTTCTGTTGTTCTTCCCATATGTGATGACTGATATTCTCATATCCCATTTCCTGCACGTTATTTTTGGTAACGTACCAACACTTCGTGTCAAAATAGAAGTATTGGCTTTCCCTATTGGGCTTAATAAAATTAGGCTCGATGAAATTAAGTAATGACAACTTGTCCGGTCCTACATATTGTGAAACTCCTTTGATAAGCATTTCATTTACTTCTTTTTTGCAATAATGTTTAGCGAACTGAAACAAATAATCCCGGGCATCTGATGCGTCGATGGAGCGAACAACGGGCGGATCTAAATGGATAAACTGATATGTTTTATCCAACCGACGAAGTCGCCCAAATCCTCTGTTCTGCAAGAAATTATGTGAATTGACATAACAAAACTGGTATTCTGTACGTACATTATGAGAACGATCTTCCTTTTCCACCTCTTCCCAGAATTTTTCATCATCATCAAAAGGTTGCGCCAGGACCACTTTCCCCGCATCATCAAATTTCCATCGGTATCTGCCGAACACAAACTCCGGAAGATTCTTGAGAATATCTTTGTGACGTTCTGCAAATGCTTCATGTGAATGGAGGCCCCAAAGTTCCTGCAACTTATGATCTGTCCAGGTAGTGACCTTGAACATCTCTACATATTTGCCACACCCTTTCTTCTCATTACAGGCAAATTCGATATCTTTGGCCAGTTCATCCTCGTGTTCCTTGAGAGAGTTGGATAATAGATCATCCAATCCTTTATCTCCGGCTTTGTTTTTTTGAATATGCCCGATGAATATTTCAACGTAAATATTACGGTTCTTCAGAGTACGCATATATTCTTTGAAGTTGCGGGCTGCAAAGAAGAAACAACTCGGACGTTTCTCCACTCTGTCGTTGAGACGGATGTTTGTACTAATATCATCCCAATCCGAATCAAATATAAATGCGACCTCTTTTACACCACACGTAGTGATGATCCGAACGAGATCTTCCGGAAGAGCTCCATTTAAACCGAGATTTTGAATGCCACTGACTGCGATAGAAGGAATGTCATGTTTGCAAGCTTTTTCCGCTTTTTTCTCACCTTCCTGAATATAGAGTCGGTTGATTTGCTTTTTCTCTTTGTATAACTGTCTTATTCGCTCTGGAATATAAATTGGAGTACCACTTCCTACAGGTGACTTGTATTTGAAGGGTTTTCCTTCTTTATCCAGATGCGCATCCGGAAATTGCCATCGAACCCGAAAATACTCTTTTCTCTCTCCGGTATCTTTTTTGCGTTGATCCTTCCTGGCATAAGTGACCGGCATTCCCTCAAGATCGTAATATTCAATGATAACGTCATCTCCTTTCGGATCAATGACTCCATTATCATTGATTGTACCTGGGCGAAAAGTTCGTAACTCGAATATGGATTGTGTGTCACCTGTCTTGTAAACTTTAGCTGTTACATCCTCAAAAGTCAATCCTGATTCTGAAAGCATTTTTGCACAAAAACTATTAGTATCATTACCTTTAGCTTTTTTGCTCCCTTGCTTCATTTTAGTAACCGGTTTCTTTTTCTGTTCCGGAGGTTGATCAAGGATGACGCTGAATTTGTGTGCCAGGTACTCAAGAGCATCCGGAAATTCTTTCTTTTCTACTCTCATCAAATAGTCAAGAGCTCCAGCTCCATTTATTTGGTGGCATGAGAAACATCCATAAATATCTTTAGCCGGATTGATACTAAATTTCTTGGATGCTTTACACATGGGGCAGTCACACACATAATTAACTCCGGATTTATGAAGGTTCTGAAAGTCTTGCACTACATCAACCAGATGTTTGGCTGATGCATCCTTAATTCGCTTTATGTCATCATCTGAAAAATACATAGTTATGGTTTTTTAGTTTCAGGGAAAACGATGTTTTTGAGTTGTAAATGAAGTTGTTTTCCCAGTTCTTCTACAGGACGGTTTAAAAGCTGTTTGTCTGCTTGTCGGATGATTTCAGAGATACGTATTGCATCTTCCGGATGAATATCATTAATCGTGAGCAATCCTCGTGAATCGTTGTCTACATACATGGCTTTATACTTTTTTACGCCCTCCTGTGGCTTTGCGGTGATAATCCAATTTATACCGTTGCCGTAGTTTTTCTACATATTCTGACGTCGCATTCTCTGGATCGACGAGAACTTGTGTCCGGGCATCAATTCTTAATAATATTTTGTTTGATTCCTGCTGAGCAGATTGACGGCAAAGAGCTGCCACTTCTTCAGGATCATCAGCTTCGAAAAGATTAACTTTTTCTCTTTTCTTTGGATTGGTCGATGGGCTGGGAGAGTGTACAACTTTCATAGCTTTGTATTATAATCCTTTTAATAAGTTCTCTATAATTTCTTTTAAATAAGGGGGAATCTCCTTAGTATCTGTATTCTTGCTTTCTTGGTGTTCGTAACAGTCACATGCAGCTAAGATCATGTTACGAGCTTCAGTAGATTTTAGCATGACTTGTACCATTGCTGATGCAAGATCAATAGAGGATCCTGCTATTATTGCTGGAGTAGCGACGATAGGACCTTCCTTCTTATATAAGATACAAAGAGCACTCATTTCATTCGACTTGATAATATTTGCAATTTGCATCATAGCTGTAGTAATTTGGTTTTGAGTTTCTTCTAAGTTTTTCATAATGCTTGTTTTTATTAATAATAGTCATTGTTGGCATCCGGGAATTGAACCCGACTAACGGAGTATGTTGAAAATCCGTTGTGCTACCTTACACTATTGCCCATGTACCGGGAATTTCACCCGGCATTTTTAATGTAACAAACCTTAACCAGGGACTTAATACCCTACGTGTCTCCTTAGCACGGTGTTTTTAAAGATTAATATTAAAATAGATGAACTAACTTCTATTTCTCATTTTTGAAATAATGTATAACTAATATAAGCCGGATTTATACCGGGCACACTCCTTTGTATGCGTTTGATTAAATAATATATGGTTGATTAATAGAAGTTTCCTGTCTTTTGACTCTAAACTCCGTACGAGTTCTGCGGGAACGTCGTGTTGTGTATGACGAGTCATTGAATATTGCGATTTCTCCTCCGATAAACACGCAAAGGAGAGCAACAGAAATTTGTTTTTTTACAAACGGTGATAAATCAAAACTAATGTCATGGTGAGTACAGAACCACCAAGCCGAGATCTCATTGATTTTATTGAGACCAAGTTTCTCTTTAATTTTTCGAAGAGTATTATCAACTGTACGAATACTGATTTTAAGTAATGAAGCCGTTTCTTTGTATGATCCTCCCCATGCCACACATTCGGCGATCTCATTTTCTCTTTTAGCAAGTGTTACAGTACGATTCATAATTATATATCCTCAATAGTCCAACAATCAGTGATACCGTATTTACTGAATACATCTGTAATAGCATCATAAAGAGTTACAGAAATATCAATGATACCACCGTTTAATTTCTTCGAGAAATAGGTTCTTGAAGGATTGTTTAATACAGAAAAGAGGTCGGCTTTAAGCTTATCCTTATCGGCTAAACTGATTTGTCGATAGCCTTTTTTGAATGAATAGCGTTTTTTCGCTATTGCAGATGTTGTTTTATTATCGTACATTTGTTGCAGAGATTTTGAAATGATGGTGCAAATATAGAGAACTTTTCTCTATTTGCAAATGTTTTAATGAGAACTTTTCTAATAAAATGAATTTTAATGAGAAAAGTTCTATTATGTGAATTGTGATGGAAGATAGTTCTATTAATAAAGAGACGTTTATAGATAGACTTGAGGTTTTTATGAAAACTGAAGGTTTGAACTCTAATAGCTTGACTGTTACGGCAGGTCTTTCAAATGGGCTTGTAGGTAAAGCTTTGAAAAAAAGATCATCTATGAACTCAGATAGTATAGAACGTATTCTATGTGCTTACACAAACTTAAATGCCGACTGGTTAATGACTGGTAGAGGTAATATGTATGTGATAACACCTTCTGAAGATAAAGCTTCAATTCTTGATACTGCAGATGATAGTAGTTTAACTTTTTATTTGCGTGAAAAGAATAAGGAATTAGAAGTTGAAATAAGGAAGGTTCTCGAAGAAAATGCATCACTGAGAACTAAGTTGGAGTTGATAGGTAATTCCAACTTTAAAGCAGGATGACAATTATAAGAGGTGGTAAATTTGATGAAATCATCAACAAATAAAGGGTTTCTTTGGCGTATTTATTAAAACGAAGTTTCATGTTTTGCAGTGCAATTGTAGATCGAAGCTTTACTAACGTTCTGAGAATAAGAATAATAATTGGTACGCCAGGAACCTCAATGAACCCCTCTAGATTGATTCTAGAGGGGTTTTTCTTTGCTCATAAGTGAAAATGGTACTACATTGGTACTACAAAATTAGAGTAGGAGAAGCGGGATTCTTCTTTTCACACGTGCGTAATGACTACGGAAAAATCTTTGAAATGTATCAGTTCCAAATAACGGTTATTTGGAGTTATAGAACATGAGGATTATCAAATCACATTTTCCCCTTACCAAAACCTAATCACTTTTATTTTCTCCTTAGGGAATTTTACTGGGAAATATGCCTTGCTTTTTAGCGGTCCTTTCACATTGAGTTCTTGACATACATAAGCGACACCAAGAAGTTTTTAAATGATAGGTTTTACCATTCCTGTATATTGTCCGATCATAGAATCTATGTAGTGGTAGCAGCTTTCCACAATGCGTACATAGTTTTCTTTCTACGCCATTGACTATTACTCGGTTCTTTGGCTTTCGTTTTACTAGATCACATGAAACACATTCAATTGGGCCATATCTATGACAATAAGCAATAGAACGTTTTCCGCATTTTGCAAAATGGATGCAATCTATTCGGGGGGATGTTTGATGTATATTCATAATCGGATTCTTTT
>ERZ826016.2405-NODE-2405-length-14803-cov-2.701722_pt1 | contig 14803 bp, 13 predicted proteins | sample MGYA00519872_ERZ826016 | MGnify/ENA primary metagenome ERZ826016 (study PRJEB31778, sample SAMEA3449218) | human gut metagenome | biome: human gut; feature: human-associated habitat; material: faeces | place: United Kingdom | collected 2010/2012 ... | reverse complement strand
AACCAAATACTCAGTGTTAATAATCAGCATCAGTATCCTCCATTGATCTCTTTTCCTTTTTGCTTTTGTTACTAGCTGCAATCAGTATTTTTTCAATCTCTTTATCAGTTTGATCAAAAAAGCCTTCAGGCCAATTTGGTATTGCTCCAAATCTGTTAATGTCTACTTTTTCGAAAAATGAGAAATTCTGTGCTTTATTTACAAAATATAAAAAATTAGAGTTTATTAAGTTCGAATCAGGTGATTGTGCAATTCTGAGTCTTAATCTGTTAATGATATATTCACTATGTGTTTCAATAATGCATTGCCTTTCAGTTGTAGAACAAGCAATTATCAAGTCGCATAATCTTGATTGGATTTTAGGGTGTAAATGTAATTCAGGTTGCTCAAGAATAAGAATGTCATTTTTTTCAGAGAGTAACATCATTACTATTATTGGTAAAACCTGACTTACACCAACACCTACATGACTTAATCCTTGTAGTTTTTTGTCATTAACATTCTTGACTTGTAAATTATAACCAAGCTCTCCCCTATCTCCAACTTCAATTTCTGTGAGAACACCTAAGTATGATAACCACGAAATACATGCATCGTATAAAGTATCTCGCCTTTCCTCAAATTTAATATTTTGCTCTTTATTAAATAGGATCGGGAAATTGTATGAGATCATCATATTTTTCTTTTTATATAACAGTGCGGCGGTGAACTCACCTCTTAAACCAACACTTTCGTCGTCATATTGATTTGTATCATAAAATGGCCCAGGTGCATTTCGAAGAGGCCCAAGGTATTTTATTCCCCTAGCGAAATGCTTATATATTATTTCATTTATTTCAGCTAAAACTGGCATTTCATATTCTGCATTAGCTATTAATCTCTTTGAGTTTTCAAACCAAATTTCTTGCAGTTGGGCCCGATTCTCATCCAATAATACTATTAGTTGTTGACGTTTTTCTTGTTCTAGATTTTCAATTAAATATTGCCATTCTCTAATATGTGTTTTAGCTTTTAAAAAATGTTCAGGTATATCAGAAGAATTTAATTTAAAGTTAATAGCAATAAAATCCTCTTTGAAATTTTCTAACCCAACTGTTAATACACTTTCTAAGCCGACATAACGTTCATTAAATTTTTCAGAAGGAATGTTGAGTTCTCTTTTTAAATTATTTAGCTTGTCGCTAATTAACTCAACAATCCTAATGGCAAACACTTCCGGAATAAAGATATTAGATAACTCTTTTTTTTCTACATCTTTAAATATATTTTTCTTAAATAAGAACTTTTCTTCGTTGATCATTAACGGTATCAAGTCTTGACTGATTTTCTTTGAAACTTGATAATTTAATTGAATTTTAGTTGGTATAAATCCATCGAACTTAGATACTCCTGTAAATACATATCCTGGATAAACCTTCTCTAGATCAGCTATATCTTCACCATATAAGTCCAATCTTATTAAAGAGGATTTCTCTACCTCAAATGACAGTTTATGGTTTAAATTAGCAAGGCCACCGTTATTACTAAAAGCAATCACTTTAACTCTATTTAATTCAGGGTTGTATTGTCTTTTGTCAACATCCGAATCAATAGCACCAAAAGAAAACTCTAAATATATTTTTTGAATTCCATATTTTTTCAAAAATTCATTTTCTGGGAAAAGTTCGAATGAGATTAAAATCTCATTCGAATCAGTTGAATAACTGAGTATATTCTCGAATGCCCCAAGTTTAATAAAGCCGCCATTTAAGACAACCCTTCCATCTTTGTAATTTCTGGAAAAAGTTTGAGCTATCATTAAAATAGCTTGGATAAAAGAGCTTTTTCCACTGCTATTAGGTCCACATAAAAATAGACACGACCCCATCTCAATGGGGTCTGATGTATTTAAAGATTTGAAGTTATGTATGGATATATTGTTAATCATCTTTTCGCCATCATGATAAGCTATAAAAGTTATAAGATATTCAATTCATTAATAACTTGATGATATTTGTTACAACCACGGCATCTTCCACATGGTATATTGCTAATATGGCAACTATGAGCCCATAACAAATAGTCATAAGGTATTTTTGATTTACAAATCAGTTCATAAGTTGTCATATTTATGGCTGGTGCTTCCAACACAAGATTACCTTCTTGGAATTTAAGTATATCAGACATCAGTGTAATGAACTCAAAAGTACCATCCTTATGATTAGAATCACTACTAACTGTACCAATTAAAAGCCTGTTAATTCCAAGGCTAATAGCCTTCATAGCAATTAGCGTTACTAACATTTGATTTCTATAAGGCCACCAATCAGTTTCAGGTGCATTTTTATCTGAGGCTTTACCTGCCAAATCACCTGATCCTAAACTGCTACAATCCACTCTCAAAACATGATGTTCTATATTTAATATTTTACAAATTTGCTCAGCAGCTTGAACTTCAGCATTGGCAGCTTTTTGACCGTAATCGACAGTAAAAGCAACTTCCGGTTTTTTCCACCAAGCAATACAAACAGAGTCCATACCGCCTGATAAAATCAGTCCTGTTCTTTTAGACATAATGATTCCCAAACTGTTTTATAAATTGCTGACACGAAATCATTAATAATAAAAGTCTCACTGCCAGAAAACATGACAAGATCTTTATCATCAACGCTCTCATTATAAATAATTATTTTTTTCCCTTTTGCGCTTGCAAATCCTATTTCAAAAATTGTACCACTATCGAGACCATCTAATATTGCGAAAACCATATCTGAGTTGTTTAAACCTATAACGTCCTCATCATAAATAAAATTTTTATCATTAGACAAACCTACATCATGATAAGGAGAAAACACTTCCAACCCCATATCAATAAGATTATTTCTAGCTTGTTCAACAATCCACAATTGCGCCAAATTAAATATGGGCCCAGCTAGATACACTCTGCATTTCTTTTTATTGTTGATAACTAAGGGTGCTGGTTCATATAGTTTAAGATTAGCTTTAGATGGTAAACATTGGGTTTGGCAATAGTAAGATGTCGCCTTTGAAGCATTGAGGGCACTCTCTTCAGGCGACTTTTTTAATAATATCCAGTTAAGGGCAAAATGGGCTGAAAAACAATCACCAGATCCAATTTTCCATACCTTTTCCGTAACGTACAGTGGTATGCTTGAAAATTTATTATTATGATATAATAAAGCACCTTCAGGACCTCTTTTTACAACAACAACTTCTGCATTTTCTTTTTCAGCAATAATGCGTATAGTATCTTCTATGTTGTTAATGTGGTTTGCATTTGCAAGTACATAAATTTCTTTTTCATTTAAAACTAATGCTAAGTGTTTTGCTTTCGAACCTGTCTCTCGAAATGATAATGTTTCAAATGTACTTTGTGGATCATAAACTGCATAAATTGCATCAATTGTGGCTTTACATTCAATCATGCCAAACATTAAAACCGATTCAGTTTTAACACTAATATCTGGGTTGTTATTTTTGCTAAATGGCGGAGTAATATTAGCTAAACCGTGTGTGTAATTGAATTCTAATGATTCATTAGTGTTATACTGCTCAATTGTTAGATTGCCGCTACAAAATCTTGATTCAATTTCGAGAAATTTTTTATATTCATCATTAACATATGAATGCAAATGGACATTTTCTCCCATTTCACATATAGCTAAAGCAGCGCGTCCACCTGAACCATATATATAGTTCCAACTAGGGTGTAAACATTTTTCACGATATATACCTCCGATTATATGCATGAGCAGTCCTTAAACGGCATAGATAAAAACTTTGATTTGACCGTTATTAATTTCTGTTATAGAGGCTTGATACAATGTTCCTCCATCAAGACATTTATAAAGACTATCATAATATTCTGGAGACGTAACGCCACCGAGTATTTCAGCACCAAAAAGTGCACAGATGGAATTATCAAGTAGTTCTATATCTAGTAAGTCACCTAATTTTAGTTTTTTTACTATTGCGGGATTGGGAGAGCGAATATTAGTATAAAACTTTATAACATCACAGCTATAGAGTTTTGAGGCCCTTCTAGATGAAAAACTGCCTGAACCAGACATAGTCTGTACCCCTTTCTGTTTTCTGAATATTCCTACATCAATTTGTAAAAAAAAATGTTGTTTGTCAATGTTTATCCACCTGTTATAGCTTTAATACAACAAGCGACAAGCTAAGTCCTGACAAAATAATAATATTTAAAATCAATAACATAATTAACTTTTGTTAATTGCAGTAGAACTTATCAATGTGAAACAAAAATTATAACTAGCTCCATTAAAAGCTTACAAACGTGTTTCAAAAGTTATCAAGCTAAATGATTTGAATACCATGACACGTTGTAACAATATGATTTAATTATATTATTATTTTGTATTTGCTTATCGCGACCTGCACTTTGCTGACTTTTAGTTCCCTTTGAACATAGTTCCACTTAGTGGGCATCTTCGATGCCCACTAAGTGGAACTATGTCTTCCTTTCAGGTAACGATAAGTATCTGTAGTGGAGCGCTCAAATCGGTTTTGCGCCCCCCCGCAACTATTGGTGGTCAGTTTGGTGGTCTTGACAGAACGGCAATTCAGGTTTAGCTTACTTATTAGCCAGTTACTGGCAGAGGCGATCCCAGTCAGAGGAGCCAAATTTAAAAAAGCCTGCTTTCGAGCAGGCTTTTTGCTTTTCGGTTTTCATGCGGCCTTACGCGGTTTACGGCGTTATTGCCGCGCGGCAAATCGGGCAACCTGTTCGGCGAGAAAATCAATTTCCTGCGGCGTGTTATAAAAAGCCAGCGAAGGCCGGACGGTACTCTCATAGCCCAAACGACGCAGGATCGGTTGCGCACAGTGATGCCCGGACCGCACAGCGATGCCAACCTGACTGAGATAGCGCCCCACGGCTTCATTTTCATGCCCCGCCAGCACAAAAGACAAGACGCTGGTTTTGTTCGCCGCGGTGCCGACCAGCGTCAGGCCCGGAATAGCCGACAGCTTCGCTATCCCATACTCCAGTAAGGCATGCTCATACTGTGCAATATTTTCGATCCCCAGTGAGGTCACATAGTCGATGGCCGCCCCCAGCCCGACGGCATCGGCAATATTGCCCGTTCCCGCTTCAAATTTATTCGGCGAAGGCTGGTAGCGCGTCAGATCAAAGGTCACGTCGGCAATCATGTTCCCGCCGCCCTGGTACGGGCGCGCCTCTTCCAGCACCTCCTGCTTGCCATAGACGACGCCGATCCCGGTAGGTCCAAAAATTTTATGCCCGGAGAAGACAAAGAAATCGGCATCCAGCGCCGTGACGTTGGTCGGGATATGTGAGATAGACTGCGCGCCGTCGATGGCGATACGCACGCCAAAACGATGGGCGATCTGCACCAGTTCCTGAACCGGCGTCACGGTCCCCAGGGCGTTGGAAACGTGAGTAGCGGACACAAAACGGGTTTTATCGTTGAATAACCGAATATACTCCTCGACAATCAGCTGTCCGTGCTCATCAACCGGCGCAACGCGGATCGTCGCGCCCGTCTCCTGCGCAATAAGTTGCCACGGCACAATGTTGGCGTGATGCTCAAGCTGCGTGAGGATAATTTCATCCCCAGGGCGTAGCAGCGGCTTCACGTAGCTGTGAGCGATAAGATTGAGTCCCTCCGTGGTGCCGCGCACAAAGATAATATTCTCCGGGCCGCGGGCGCCAATAAAACGCGATACTTTCTCCCGCGCGGCTTCATAAGCATCGGTGGAACGAGCGGCAAGCGTATGCGCCGCCCGATGAACGTTCGAGTTTTCGTGCAAATAATAATGGCTGATGCGATCGATAACCTGCTTCGGGCGCTGGGTCGTCGCGGCATTATCCAGCCACACCAGCGGATGCCCCTCCACCTGTTCGGCAAGGATCGGAAAATCTGCACGGATCCGCTCAACCGGGATCTGCCCAACCCGCGCCGCTGGCGCAGGCCGGGAGCCGAAAGCAGGCAATGTTGCAAACCCGCGAGGGGTGATATCCGCCCTGCCCTCCTGGCCCAGTGGCACCACCCGCGGCGCGTAGGCCGTCTCCACTCCGCGCGGACGGGCGGGCGTATCGCTCAGCAACCCTTGCAGATCCCGCGCGTCGGGCAGACCATAATCGCGTGCAGAGGGGGCGTCATCCGCCTCGCCGGGCCATCCGCCCGGCGCAAAGGGAAGCGTGAATAAATTACTCGTAGTCATAATATTCACCCACTTCAACATCTTCCAGCACAGCAATGGCATCATCGGCCAGGATCGCGGCGGAGCAATAAAGTGAGAGTAAATAAGAGGCCACGCCGTTATCATCGATCCCGCGGAAGCGCACCGACAGCCCGCGAGACTGCTCGTTTGGCAGCCCTTCCTGATAAAGCCCCAGCACGCCGCGTTTACTTTCCCCGGAGCGAATCAGCAGAATATTGGTTTTCCCGCCCTGGCTTTTTGGGTTCTTCAGTCCGTCGACAAAAAGTTTATCGGAAGGGATCAGCGGAATACCGCGCCACAGAATAAAAGTCCCGCCATGCAGGTTCACCGTGACCGGCGGCACACCGCGTCGCGTGGCTTCACGCTGAAAGGCGGCAATGGCCCGCGGATGGGCGAGGAAGAAGGAAGGCTCTTTCCACACTTTTGACAACAACTCATCCAGATCATCCGGCGTCGGGCGGCCGTTGCGGGTCTGAATGCGCTGCGAGTCATCAATATTTTTCAGCAGTCCATATTCATCATTATTAATGATTGAATTTGACCCTGAAAGAGTATATAAAAATATTAAATTATTAATAAGCTGGCTTTCCTGGCGTTCACGCAGGCTTTCGATCGCCAGCGCAATTTGCTCTGACGCCTGGTCATAGGGCGAACTGTAGAGATCGGCAATTTTGGTATCAACGTTAATAATGGTCGAGATCGAATCCAGCTGATATTCGCGCGGTGTGGTCTGATACTCAATATAGCCCTGTGGTATCTCTACGCGTGAAGGGTCCTGGCTGCATAATACGTCCAGCGGCGTCTCCCCCTCCACGACCTTGTTGACGCGATAAATGCCCGACTCCAGCCCTTTATAATCGAGAAAACGACTGACCCAGCGCGGAGTAATTGCCGCAAATTGCGGCGCCGTTTTGGTCACATTCGCTAACTGATACGCGGCTTCACGCCCCAGTGCATTAATGCTTTTTTGTTCTGCCATGATAAGTCCTTAGTGTTTGAAAGAGTGGAGCTGAAGGTTAGTACTGCGGTAAACGGGTATCGACATCCCGCGCCCAGGCGTTTAGGCCATCTTTTAAATTCATCACGCGCCCCTGATAACCTGCGCGCTGGAGTGCCCGAATGGCGAAAATACTGCGCTGCCCTATCTTGCACAGAAACACCGCATCGACCGTCGGATCGAATTCATCGATACGTCTGACTATCTGGCCCAGCGGCATCACTTTGGCCTGCGGAAATTTTGCGATCGCTCTTTCGTGGGGCTCACGAATGTCGATCAGTTGCAGGGGTTTTCCCTCCTCTATCCACGCATGAAGCTCAAGCGCCGTGACGCTTTCAATGGGTGCTTCTGACTCATCAGGTTTCAGCCCGCAAAACTCCTCATAGTCGATGAGCGCATGGATCGACGGATGCTCACCGCAGACCGGACAGCCGGGGTCCCTCTCCAGCCGCAGTTCACGTTGCTTCATCTGCCACACATCGAAGAGCAGCAGACGGCCGATCAGGCTCTCGCTGCCGCCGACGATAAGCTTGATGGCTTCCGCGGCCTGAATAGTGCCAATAATGCCCGGCAACACACCGACCACGCCGCCTTCCGCGCAGGAGGGCACCAGCCCCGGCGGCGGTGGCTCGGGATAAAGGCAGCGGTAGCAGGGCCCTTGCCCGGCATAAAAAACGCTGGCCTGCCCTTCAAACTGGAAGATGGAGCCGTAGACCAGCGGCTTACCCAGTAACACGCAGGCATCGTTGATCAGATACCGGGTGGGATAATTGTCCGTGCCGTCGACCACCAGGTCGTATTCGCGGATGATGTCGAGCGCGTTTTTACTACTCAGGGTGGTGTTATAGGTTTCCACCTGAATCTCGGGGTTAATTGCTTTAATCTTGTCTTTCGCCGAAGCGACTTTGGGGCGGTTAATATCTTTGGTGCTGTGAATAATCTGCCTTTGCAGGTTGGAGATATCGACAAAATCAAAGTCGACAATCCCCAGCTTCCCACCCCCCGCCGCGGCCAGATAAAGCGCCACTGGCGCCCCCACCCCGCCGGTGCCAATAAGTAACACGCGGGCGGCCTTCAGACGCTTTTGCCCCTCAAGCCCGACTTCCGGCAGCAGCAAGTGGCGGCTGTAGCGGGCAATCTCAGCATGCGTCAGCGCCGACAGACGGTCGTCCGGGATAATGCTCGGTCTGCTCATATCGCCTTCCCGACGCCACCGGCAATGGCGGGAACCAGCAACACTTCCGCCCCATCGCTAACCGGCGTCTCCAGCCCACCGGTAGTTTTAATATTGTGCTCACCCACATACAGATTGATAAAGCTGCGCAACGCGCCTGCGTCGTCATACAGATGCGGCTGAATGTCCGGATATCGCGCCGCCAGCGCCGCGACCAGTTGCCCAACGGTGTGACCTTCGAGGGTCACCTTCCCCTGACCGTCGGTGAACGCGCGTAGCGCAGTGGGGATCAGTAATGTCGATGCCATAGTGATAATCTCTCCGTGTTTTGCTCTGGTTTCCGGCAACGTTGTGCCTGTTATTCACGTCATGAAACGATGTGCACTTCCTCCTGCAAAAAGCGCAGGCGGTCCTGCGTGAGCCGCCAGCTGGTCAGCGCCCCCGCCTGCCGCTGCGCGACCGCCACGATGATGTAGGCGTAAAACGGCAGGGCATGTTCACGGTCAAATTCCGATGGAATGGCCGGATGATCGGGGTGCGAATGGTAATAGCCGATGACATCCACACCTTCCGCCAGCGCAGCACGCTCCGCCCGCAAGGCGTCGTCGGCGGTGATAACAAAGCGGTGGTACTGCTCTTCCGATTCCCGCGCGTTGACGATGGGGAAAATCGCCGTCACGCGGCCATCGCCCTGCGCAGATAAATGACCAAAAAGCGCACCACAGCATTCATTGGGATAGGTCTTTTCCCCTTCAGCGCCAATCTGTCTGGCGATTTCACGAGTCAATTCAATCATGGGTTTCATTCCAGAAAGGGTCGGTCAAATAGCGGGAGCCCACATCGCACAGCAGCGTGACCACCACCGAACCAGCCGGTAGCGTGCGGGCCAGCCGTGCGGCGGCGGCAACATTGGCGCCAGATGAAATACCGACAAAAATGCCGTCCCGCCGGGCGAGGCGTCGCGCGCTCGCATAGGCCTCCTCGGTGGTGACGGAAATCACATCATCAAACAGGGTTTCGTCGAGAATGCCGGGTTTAATACTGCTGCCCATATGCTTAGTCCCTTCAATGCCATGGAATGGCGAAGCGGGCTGAACGGCGAGGGTTTTCACCCGCGGATCCTCAAACTTCAGCCGCCGGGCGGTGCCGACAAAACTGCCTGACGTGCCCATCCCGGCGACAAAATGGGTGACTTGCTTTCCGCTTTGCTCCCAGATCTCTTTCCCGGTGGTCGCGAAATGCGTTTGCGGATTAATGGGGTTGTTATACTGGTCGGGATAAAAATAGCGCTCCGGGTGTGCGGCGACCTGGGCCTGAACTTCAAGATAAGCGCCATCGGAACCTTCAAGCGGATCAGTCTCCACAATCGTGGCGCCATACTGGCGAATTATTTTTTTACGCTCCGGGCTGGTATTCTGCGGGAGATACAGCCGAACGTGATACCCCAGCGCGGCGCCGATCATCGCGTACGCAATTCCGGTATTACCGCTGGTCGCATCAATAATAGTTTTATCCGGCGTCAATAACCCCCGCGCAATTCCGTCCAGTACCATCGCTTTTGCCGCGCGGTCTTTCACCGAGCCGCTGGGATTCATAAATTCAGCTTTTGCCAGCAGCGTGACACCCGATAATTCTGCAGAAAAAGAGGGCAAGGCTATTAAAGGCGTCTCGCCAATCGTTTCAAGTAAATTCATAATAATGATCACGCTGCTATTTTAATGGTACGGGAACGATAGGTTTATTTATTCCTGTAATGATTAAATGCCGTCGCCGTCGCTGAAATGCCTCTGCTGAATTCGCGCCTGTTGGACATTACTGTCCGGTGGCACATCACGAGTTAGCCAGATATTTCCTCCGATGCTGGAGCGCGCCCCAATGGTAATTCTCCCGAGGATTGTCGCGCCGGCATAAATCACAACGTCATCTTCAATAATAGGGTGGCGAGGATAATTTTTTTGCAATTGTCCGTCCTCACCGACGAGGAAACGTTTGGCCCCCAGGGTGACGGCTTGATAAATACGTACTCGTTTACCGACGATGGCGGTTTCACCAATGACCACGCCGGTTCCGTGATCGATAAAGAATCCGTCATCAATCTGCGCACCGGGATGAATATCGATTCCGGTCTGGCTATGCGCCTTTTCCGTGATGATGCGCGCCAGCAGCGGAAGGTCGAGCTGATGCAGCTCATGGGCCAGCCGATAGTGCATCACCGCATGAATTCCCGGGTAGCAGAGCAGCACATCATCCATGCTGCGCGCGGAGGGGTCACCCTGATAAGCGGCGAGGATATCACCGTCAAGACGCTGACGAATCACCGGTAAACGGTTGGCAAACTGCTGAACGCGTCTGACCGCCTCCTGCAACAGTACCTCATTTTCCGCCTGCTCATCCGACTGATAATAGAGTTCCAGAAGTGCTTCTTCGGTGAGCCTGTCCAGCGCGGTGCCCAGCAAATGGCCGACGTAATAATCTTCCCCCTCTTTGCGTAAGTCCACATCGCCTAATCGCATCGGATAAAGCACTTTTATCAATGTATCCGCGACGGAATTAACGCTTTCCCGGGAAGGTAAACTCCGTTTATTACGATAATTATTCTTCGCGTGCTCATCGCGCCACGCCTGGCGAACGCGACGCAATTCATTGACGACATTATTTAAATGCCAGTTATTTTCTCTTTTCGGCAAGAGATACAATTCACCCGCTTCCGGCATAATAATATCCTTCATAAAAGCACATCGATAAAATTCTTTTTGGCGTTACCTCACTTTTATGCATTACCCACATTAAAAACAAATAACCTTATTGACTTTAAATAGCTGAAAAGAATAAATAGTTAAAAATCAAGGTATTCTTCCCCCCTCACCTCGCTCAGTCGTGACATCGCGTCCCGCCTGGTCAAGCATTGCAGGCGTCAAACCCCAGTGAGATGGGGAAAAGCAGGTTCCTTGCAATAAGTAGAGACAGAGGTTTGCTTTCAGAGCAACTCGCCCCATCTGCCACTGTTCGCCAGTCCAGGCCGCCAACATAAAAAAAGCCTGCTTTTCCAGCAGGCTTTGTTTTATACCGCGGCAGAACACCTCTTCCGGAAGGCGAAGCAGCCCCTTTCAGCGCTTACGCCCCGGCCCACCGGCCATGTTTGTTAGCGCAAGCTTTCTTCCTTGAGGTCTATCTCCCGCAGCACTTCATAAAAGGTCGTATCACTGATGTTATGGGCGCGCCGCAGCCGGAACAGCTCCTGGCGCTGAGCGATAATGACCTCCCTTTGCATATACTTCTCCAGCCTGGCGCGCTTCGCCAGCTCCAGCCCGACGTCCTGCTCCTCGTCACTGTCGTTATAGTGCAGCCGCCGCTGGTACGTTTCCAGCAGCATATTGCCCGCATCGACCCGCAAAGCCTGCTCATTCGGATCGTCCACCGACTCGTCCAGCAGCGCATTCAGGCGGTTAATCGCCACTTCGGTCATCACCGCACCGATATTGTCCTTTCCGGTGTCATGGGGTAAATCATCGGCAAGATACTGGGTCATGTACGGCAGGCCAACAGCCGCCACGATGAGCGACATCAGGATCACCGCCATTGAGAGAAAGATCAGCAGTTCCCGCCCCGGAAACGGCGAGCCATCCGCCAGCAATACCGGTAGTGTCAGGATACCGGCAAGGGTGACGGAACCTTTTACCCCCGCCAGCGCCATGACGGCCATAATGCTGAATCGCGGACGAATAGTGATAGCCTTGCCCCGGCGCTTGCGGCGGAAAATCGTCAGGGTCATCGACAGCCATACCCAGGCAAAGCGCATCAGGCCAAGCGCCAGGGTGATGGCCACCGCGTACAGCAGCAGATACCAGGGAGACGAGACGCCGGCCTGACTGGCCACCGCAGGAAGCGTATTCAGCATGCGCGGCAGCTGCTCGCCCAGCATGAGAAAAATCATGCCGTTGAGGGTGGTCTGCAGCATGGTCCACACCGCGCTGCTTTTCATACGCGTCGCCGGCAGTCGGGGCCCCGACAGCTGCTCATAGTGCATCGCAATGCCGGCGGCCACCGCAGCAAGAATGCCTGAGACATGGAACGCCTCGGCCAGCAAATAGGCAGCGAAGGGGATAAGCAGGCTTATCAGGATCTGAATTGCCGGCTCCTCGCGGGTGCGCCGCACGAGAAAGTTGTTGCATTTGCCGGTGACCCACACCACCACGAGGCCACTGAGGATCCCCCCAAACGCCATCAGGAAAAACTTCACCACTGCGTCTCCCGGAGAGAAGCTGCCGGTCAGCACCGCGGCGATGGCGAAGTTAAAGGCGACAAGGCCTGAAGCATCGTTTAACAGCGACTCCCCTTCGAGAATATGCGCCATCCTTGAGGGAAGCGGTGAGCTGGCGGTCATTGCCGATACCGCCACCGGATCGGTGGGTGACAGAATAGCCGCGAGGGCGAACCCCGCGGCCACGGTGATAGCCGGAATCAGCCAGTGTATAAACAGACCAATGCCGAGGATCGTCACCATCACCAGGCCTATCGCCAGCGACAGAATCGGCTTCATATCCCTGAAAAAGGCGTCTTTGGGGATCCGCCAGCCATCGAGGAAAAGCAGCGGCGGAATAAACAGCAGCAAAAAGATATGCGGATCGAAATCGACCTGAAATCCGCCGGCGGCCAGCGCAGCGCCTGCGGCGATCTGGATCAGCGGCAGCGGCACCTTAACGGGCAGAAGATGAGACACGAACACGGTCACGACGATGGCCATCATAAAGACCAACACAATAGTAATTAGCGACATTCGCCCCCTCCTCTGACGGCAATACTCATTCTGTACATCACGCTTTTATTCCTTTCCTTGCAGGTGTTGTTTCATCGCCGGTTTATTGCTTCAGACGCCGATAATAGAGGTCAGCAATCTCTGTATGATGGCGATGTTATTTAAACTACGGTGCGCCTCATGCCGAACCAGGGGTGACAATGTGTTTTATCGTACCGCCTTTGTCAATCCGCCATCGTCTGCAAATAATTGACAATCCGCGTCTGCGACAGCGCAATGCAGGTATCTCTGGCGCTCGTCTATCCCACCTGATGGTAATCACGGATCAATATATTTTTATATTAGTTCTTCTTATCGTATTTCGAATACGGATATTACCAGGCAACCTAATAGAATTCGCAGAGTAATATTTCTCTGCCGAAAACAACGGTTATCGCCGTACAGTGCCAGAACATGCTTATGCCAGGCCGCCTTCCTGACCCTGGTTTTCGACATCCCTCTCCTCCGCCACGCTGCGCTTGCCCCATCCCGGGTTTGGGCGTACCCTGACCGACAATTAAACCACACGGTCTAAATGATGAATCCCGATACCTCCGCCGTCCTGAAGCCCCGCCGCGGCCGTCCACCCAAGGTCGATCGCCAGTTTGACGATACGCGCCAGGCGCTGATTCGCTCAGGCCTTGAAGTGCTGACCGAAACGGGCTATCTCGCGGCGGGTATCGAGGCCGTTATCAGGAATATCGATGTGCCCAAGGGATCGTTTTATCACTGCTTTAAAAGTAAAGAGGCCTTTGGCCTGGCCGTGCTTAGCGCCTATGGCGACTTTTTTGCGCATAAATTAGATAAATTCCTGCTGGACGACGCCGTGCCGCCGCTGGAACGGATGGCGGCTTTTGTGCGTCATGCCGGCCAGGGGATGGAGAAATACCAGTTTCGCCGCGGCTGCCTGGTGGGCAACCTCCTGCAGGAAGCCCCGCTGTTACCCGACACCTTTCCCGGGCGATTAAAAGCGATCCTGACGGCATGGGAGTCGCGCGTGGCCCGCTGCCTGCACGAGGCGCAGGCTGCCGGAGCGATCGCCCGCGACGCCTCACCGGACGCGCTGGCCCAGGTCTTCTGGATCGGCTGGGAAGGCGCGGTGATGCGCGCCAGGCTGTGCCAGTCCGCCGCACCGCTTCACCAGTACTGGGAATTTTTTGCGCACAGTATGACAACAAAAACACCTGCACAGGACGGCGTTAGCGCCGATAACCCCCTTCCGACGAGGAATACTCTGTCATGAAAGCATTAGTTCTGGACCAGATCGACAACCGCACCGTCGCCGCCATCAAAGCGATCGACCTGCCCGCCCTTGCCGAAGGCGACGTTCGGGTCGCTATCGACTGGTCGAGTCTCAACTATAAAGATGCCCTGGCGATCACCGGCAAAGGCAAAATCATCCGTCAGTTCCCGATGGTGCCTGGTATCGATTTTGCGGGCCGGGTGAGTGAAAGCCGCGATCCGCGCTTTGTTCCCGGCCAGGCCGTGATCCTCACCGGCTGGGGCGTGGGCGAAAACCACTGGGGTGGCCTGGCCACCGAAGCCTGCGTCAAAGGTGACTGGCTGGTTGCCCTGCCGGCGGCGCTCAGCGCGCGCCAGGCGATGATCATCGGCACCGCCGGCTTTA